>JADMIO010972800.1_pt1 | contig 60488 bp, 48 predicted proteins | sample 8958161 | NCBI WGS metagenome assembly JADMIO01 (sample SAMN16585339, study PRJNA669376) | soil metagenome | isolation source: Crop rotation soil | place: USA: Cullars Rotation, Alabama | collected 2011
GTGAGCCAGTGTGATTACATTTGCGGCCTAACTGTGGCCAGTCCAGTTACGCTGGAGTCACTAGTATTTAGGTGACACTATAGAAGCGGCCGCGACAACTTGTCCACGTGGAATTCTAAGCTTAGGATCCCAATGTGCTGGAAAGAGAGTTTGGAAAGCGCATCTTTACGCATCCGCATTCAGCCGTTATGGGCATTCGTATTCTACTCATAGACGATCACCGGGTGATTCGCAAAGGCTTGCGTGCATTGCTGAACGATTACCCGGATTTCGAAGTGGTCGGCGAAGCCGGGAGCCGGGCTGAAGCCATCTCCCTGATCGAGAGCGAACGACCCAATCTGATTCTTCTTGACCTCGATCTGGGGAACACGACAAGCCTCGATTTCCTGGGCGAGCTACTGACGCTTGGCCGCGACTTGCATGTGCTGGTGCTGACCGGAGTGCGAGATAAAGAGTTGCAGCGGCAAGCCATTCAGCTTGGGGCCATGGGAATCGTGCTGAAAGATCATGCGGCGGAGGTTCTCGTTGAAGCCATTCAGAAGGTAAGCTCTGGAGAGATGTGGCTCGACCGCTCGACGATTGTCAGCATGCTGGGCAATCCGCGGCGCGCGAATGCCGACCCGGAACGCGTCAAGATCGGCATGCTGACGGAGCGCGAACGCGAGATCATCAGCCTGCTTGCGGAGGGCCTCAGAAACAAACAGATCGGCGAGCGGCTGTTTATCAGTGAGATCACCGTTCGCCATCATCTGACTTCTATATTCAATAAGCTGGCGGTTTCGGATCGTGTCGAATTGCTGATTTACGCTTACCGAAACGGCATTGTCGCGACGCCCATGCGCCCTTAATTTACTCGAACAGGTCGATCGCCCCCAGAAATTTCCGAAAGCCTATAACGACCCCCAGCCGGGAAGCGGCAGCGTCCGCAAAAAGGGGATTAATTATATTGATCACAAACAGGGATGGGTGAGGAGAGAAATCCATGACGATGGTAAATGCGATACAGATTGAACGGGCGAGGTTTTTTGATAGAGAGACGTTGTACCAGTGTATTGTCGAGACAGGGCTCGAAGGCATATGGATTGTCGCGCCCGACAGCAAGACCTTATTTGCAAACCAGCGCATGGCAGAAATCTTCGGCTGCACGGTTGAGGAGATGATTGGCGGCTCGTCGTTTGATTTCGTGTTTGCCGAGGACGTGGCCGGCGCGCAGCAGCGCTATGCGATGGGGCGGCAGGGAGTTTACGTAGAAACGGATTTTCGATTTAAAAGAAAGGATGGGAGGGAGATCTGGGTGCTTGCCACAGGAGCCCCTTTGCAGGATGAAAACGGCGAATTCATTGGCATGCTCGCAAAAATCATTGATGTCACGCGTCGCAAACAGGCCGAGCGCGCACTCGAAGAACGCGAAAGGGAGTACCGGCAGTTGCTTGAGAATTTGCCTCTAGGGGTTTATCGAACGACGCCTGACGGCTCCATCCTCTATGCGAATGCGACGCTCGTCGAGATGCTCGGTTATCAAGACTTTGAAGAGGTTGCTGCACGTAATCTTGAACTGCAATTCGATGCCGCTTACTCGCGCGCCGAATTTAAGCGCCGGCTTGAAGCGTGTGATGAGATCAAAGGATATGAAGCCACCTGGAAGACCAGCGGCGGCGGCACCCTCTATATACGTGAACATGCCCGTTGTATACGCAACCCAGATGGCAGCGTCAAGTATTATGAAGGCACGGTTGAAGACATCTCGGAAAAGCGGCGCGCCGAAGACGCCTTGAAAGAGAGCGAGACGCGTTACCGGGTTTTTGTCGAGCAGAGCACGGAAGCCATCTGGCGCTTTGAGACCGAAGCGAAAATCCCCGTGCGCCTCCCCGAAGATGAGCAGATCGCGCTGATTTACGAGCATGGCTATCTCGCCGAGTGCAATACGGTCATGGCAGAGATGTATGGCTACCAGTCGGCGGAGGAGATCCTTGGCGCAAGGCTTGTGGATATGCTGACGCCGGCAGACGCTGGGAATATTGAATACCTGCGCGCTTTCATTCGCGCCGGTTATCGCCTCAATAAGATGGAAACGCGCGAACTCGACCGCTTCGGCAACGAAAAAAATTTTGTCAACAGCCTGGTTGGCATTGTCGAAGACGGTCATCTCATACGCGCCTGGGGCATGCAGCGCGACACGACGGAGCAAAAGCGGATAGAAAGAGAGCGCGAGGAGATGAACACCGTGCTTGAGCAGCGGGTTCGCGAACGCACGGCAGAGCTTGAGCGCGCCAATGAAGAACTGGAATCCTTCACCTACTCGGTGTCGCACGACCTGCGCGCGCCGCTGCGATTTGCCAGCGGTCTGCTTGACATGCTTGAGAAGCGCACGGGGGCACAGCTTGATCAGGTCGGCATCAGCTATCTGCATGCGATTTATGAAACGATCAGCGAAGCCGGTGATTTGATCGATGAGTTGCTGGCCTTCTCTAAGCTCGGCCAGGCTGAGATGGTGCGCGAGTCTGTCGACATGATGGCCCTTGTCGAGGGAGAGATTGAGGGGCACCATCTCGAAACCAGAGACCGGCGGGTCTCCTGGAGATGGAGCAAGCTGCCGGTCGTTTCAGGCGATGCGGCCATGCTCCGTCTGGTCGTCAGAAACCTGATTTCCAACGCGCTCAAGTATACATGCCGGCGCGAGCGTGCAGAGATAGAAATTACCTGGACCAAAGAGCGCGGGGAGCATGTTTTTTGTTTTGCCGATAACGGCGTCGGCTTTGACAGCAAGGATGCCGACAGCCTGTTCAAGCCGTTTCATCGTTTGCATACGGCGGCGGAATTTGAAGGGACGGGTATCGGCCTCGCACATGTGCGCCGCATCATCGAGCGCCACGGCGGCAGGGTTTGGGCCAACGGCCGCAAGGATCAGGGCGCAACCTTCTATTTTTCCCTCCCGCAAATTTGAGACAATTCCTGCCTACATTCTTCGGACTCTGATTTCCTTCAGGAAGTGATTCGCCTTATCCTCAGAAGCCGACGCGGGATATTTCCTTCAAGCACAATTATGCCGGTTCGCATTAGGACATTTGACCGATGCTCTAGGCCTCTAGCCTGTATATGATCTATGCGCTGTAGCAAAAGGGGAGTGCCGCTTTAGCCACCTGCAACGCAAACTCCCCTCATTCAATACACAGAATGAGTCTAGCCAATTCGCCAGATTGTTGAAATCCAGAGGTGGATGTATGTCGCTTTCGTTCTCGATTGTACTCTTGCCGACAAGATAGGCTGATTCTAAAACACCAGGAAGATGAGGGGGGCGGTCAAATTGCTTGGATAAAGCATTGACAAACCCGCACTGCGCTAGATATGCTACGCGGGACGCGTTGCATAAAGCCCCCCACACTGGCTTTGAGCAAGTTCTTCTGAACGCAGACTGGCCCCCATTGAGAAACTGGTTTCAAGCATATCATCTTTGCCAAATCAGAAAAGAGTTCTCACGAGTAGAAGGACGAGATCAATGGCTTTCCGAGTGAACGCGCAAATTTTAGATATTTTATAGCCCCAACCCCCTGGCCCGGGCTCTCCAACATCACCCGGTACGTTCTCCTAAGAAAAGCAGCAACCAGGGTGAACGTTTTGATAATCGCTGTGTCGTATATGACGACTTCCCTTAAAGGGTTTAATCATCGTAGCCCATCGTGTGTTCTGGCCTAGCAATAGTCCATTCGGCTTCTTTTAGGGCTAAAAATGATAACTTCGACGACTTCTTGAACCCGGACCGAAGTAGATTCCCCGGCAGCAGGAGTAACCCATATGACAAACAACCGAACCGATATTGAAAAAGTGCCCTCTCCCGGAGAAGCGCCGCTTCTTCGGCCCGGCTATCCTGGTGCGCTCAGCTACGGAGATGCAGGTTATGGATACGGTTACGGAAACGGTGAAGAGGAAGGCTTGCGCCTGCGCGAGATCTGGCGCATCATCCGCAAGCATAAGTGGTTAATCCTCAGTATCACAACCGTGGTTACCATCGTCGTCGCTATCGAAGCCAATCGCGCCCGTCCGGTTTACCTGGCCTCGGCCTTTATCGAGATTGGCAAAGAGACGCCCGCCGTCCGCACGGGCACGGGCGATGCCGTGATTCAGGCAGATGACGATGTTTATTACCCACAACTCACGATCAACACGCATCTTTTCAGACTGACGAGCGAACCGATTCTTGAAGAAGTCGCTGTGAAATTGAAACTCGATAAGGATGGTCGGTTTTTTGATACCGGGAGGAAGACTTTCTGGGAGGCGGTGCAAAGTCTGGGAAACGCCTCGACGCCAAAAGATCAGGATAATGCATCGGTGATTGAACCAGAGACTAAGGATTTGAGCCCGGAGCTACCGCGCACGCCTGAAGAGAGTGAACGGCTGGCGCCTTATGTCGGCATGATTTCGGGCGGCCTGCGCGCCGAACAGGTTAAAGAGACCAGAACCTTGAAAGTATCCTATAGCCACACGAATCCGGCCATTGCGGCAGCGATAGCCAATTGTGTGGCGCAAACCTTTATCGATCGAACCTTCGAAAAAAAGACCGAGAAATTTACCACCGCCTCCGATTGGCTCGACCGCACCACCCGCGAACTCAAAGCCCGGGTCGAGCAGTCGGAACAATCGCTTGCCAATTACACCAAGGAACACAATATTTTTTCTCTAGAGGGCAAAGAGACGCTGACGACCGACAAGCTCACGCGCTTGCATGATCAGGCAAGCCGCATTGAAACCGAGAGAATTTTGAAGCAGTCGATCTACGAAGAAGTCAAAGCCGGGCGCGTCGCCCAGCTTCCGGCAGCGTTCGCCGATACCAAGCTCGCCAGTCTGCAAACGAAACTCGAAGAGCTACAGGCGAAGGCCGACCAACTCGCCAATAAGTACGGCCCGGAAAACCCGCAAATCGTCGAGACCGCGCAGGAAATCAAGTCCACCAGGGCACAACTTGAAGTCAATCGCCAGGCGCTGGAGCAGAAGCTCAAAGCCGAGTACGAACTGGCGCAGCGTGACGAGCGGTCTCTCAAGGCTGCCCTGCAGCAGGCTAAAGGCGAAGCCGTCCAGCAGAACCAGGACGCCATCCAGCTTGGCATTCTCAAACAGGAAGTCGATACGGCCAAGTCGCTCTACACAGACTTTTTGCAGAAGACCAAGCAGGCCGAAGTCCAGGCGCACCAGCAGGCCAATAACCTGCATCTGATACAGCCGGCGCGCGTCCCCAAGTCGCCGCTTGGTTCTGGTGCGTCGCGGGCGATTATGATGGGCTTTTTCATGAGCCTGGTTGCCGGCATCGGGCTTGCCTACTTCCTGGAATACCTGGATAACACGGTGAAGACCGTTGAGGACGTCAGCCGCTACGTGCGCCTGCCGGCGCTCGGCGTCATCCCGGCAATTGCTATGAGCGGTTCGGGCCGCATCAGTGCAGGCCGGAAAGGCAAGCGGCTGCCCGCAACCAATGGCGCGAAAGCCAATAAGCAGGCCGCACGGACTGACGCGATGGTATTAGATAATCGCTCGATGGCAGCCGAGGCATACCGTGCCGTCAGAACCTCGATGTTGCTATCAGCGGCAGGCCATGCGCCCAAGACCATGCTGATTACTAGCGGCCAGCCCGGCGAAGGTAAGACCACCACCGCCGTGAATACGGCGATTTCTCTGACTCAACTTGGCGCTTCGGTGTTGCTCATCGATTGCGATCTTCGCCGGCCCTCGCTGCACAAGATTCTCCATGTTGACCATACGCGCGGGCTTTCGACTTATCTATCGCGGGACATCGAACTGGATGGGCTGATTCAGAAGTCAATGGTACCGAATCTCTCGGTGCTGCCCTGTGGGCCGCTGCCGCCCAATCCGGCTGAGTTGATCAGCTCCGAGCGCATGAAAGAGTTGCTGCGGCAGATGGCCGACCGCTACGACCACATACTGCTCGACTCGCCGCCGCTGATGAACGTGACCGACCCGGTGATTCTTTCGAGCATGGTAGACGGCGTCATCTTAGTCATCCACGGCGGCAAGACGTCGCGCGCCATCACGACGCGCGCCCGCCAGGAGCTTGTGAATGTCGGCGCCAAGATATTCGGTGTCGTGCTCAATAACGTCGATCTGAGCCAGGGAGGCTACGACGAGTATTACTATACGAAATACTATACCGACTACACGCAGAGAGAGCCCGATGCCCTGTGAACGCGCCATCCCTTACCCCGTGCGCTTTCACTGTTTTCTCCCACGGACCGCAAAACAGAGTGCAATCGCTTGAGCTTGCTGATCAGGCAGGATAGACCAGGTTTAATGAAAAATCACTTTGAGGGCGCTTGCCTATGTGTGGGATAGTCGGGCTTTTTGCTTATCACCCGGTCGCACCTGAAATTGACCGAGACGAATTAAGAGTGATCCGCGATTATATGACTGCGCGCGGCCCCGACGGCAGCGGCGAATGGGTCTCTGCCGATGGCCGCGTCGGCCTCGGGCACCGGAGGCTATCGATCATTGATCTTTCCCCGCAAGGTAGCCAGCCCATGGCTAACGAAGATGGCAAGATTCAGATCGTCTTTAACGGCGAGATCTACAATTACCAGCCGCTCAGAGAAGAACTCCTCAAACTCGGGCATACCTTTCGTTCGACCTCAGACACCGAAGTGCTTCTGCACTTATATGAAGAGCGCGGTGAGGAGATGGTTCACTCACTTCGCGGCATGTTCGCCTTCGCCTTGTGGGACAAACGCCGTGGCGCGATGTTACTCGCCCGCGACCCCTACGGCATTAAGCCACTATATTATGCCGATGACGGCTGGACCGTTCGAGTCGCGTCGCAAGTTAAAGCCTTGCTTGCGGGCGGGAAGGTGTCGCGGGTGCCTGAACCTGCAGGCATCTGCGGCTTTTATCTCTTCGGCAGCGTGCCGGAGCCATTCACGCTTTATCAAGAGATTCGCGCCGTCCCGGCGGGCAGCTTTGTCTGGGTAGATCGGCTTGGCGCTGCTGCGCCGAAAAGCTATTTCTCCATCGCGCAGGTTTTTCGCGAGGCAAAAGAAGAGGCCCTGCCCGTGTCTGCAGCAGAAGCACAAGCGACGATTCGCCGCGCTCTGCTTGATTCGGTTCGTCACCATCTGGTCGCCGACGTGCCGGTGGGGGCATTTTTATCCGCCGGCATTGATTCAAGCTCGCTCGTCGGCCTCGCCCGCGAAGCCGGCTATGAAGACTTGCGAACGGTGACGCTGGCGTTTGCGGAATATCAAAACACGCCGGATGACGAATCTCTGCTTGCCGCGGAGGTCGCGCAAAGTTACGGCACGCGCCACACTGTGCGCCCTCTTGATGAAGCGGAGTTCCAGCGCGACTTGCCTCAGATACTTGCGGCAATGGATCAGCCGAGCATTGACGGCATCAACACTTACTTTGTAAGCAAATCGGCGGCGGAGATGGGATTGAAGGTTGCTTTATCAGGGCTTGGCGGCGATGAACTATTTGCCGGCTATCCGTCGTTTCACGATTTGCCGCTCTGGGTTAGACCGACGGCGATGCCGGGAAGGATTCCGGGTCTGGGGAAACTGATCCGACAAATCCTCTCACCGATGCTACCACGCGCGGCTTCGCCCAAGGCGGCGGGGATGATCGAGTATGGCGGCAGCTATGCAGGCGCCTATCTGCTGCGTCGCGGATTGTTTATGCCCTGGGAGCTAAAGACGCTGCTCGGCAAAGAGATGGCTCGCGAGGGCCTACGCCGCCTTGCGCCATTGAAAATGGTCAAAGCGATTCTCAACCCCGACCCGGGCACGCCTTATTCGCGCGTCGCGACGCTTGAAGCGTCACTCTATATGCGCAATCAACTGCTGCGCGATGCCGACTGGGCGAGCATGGCGCATTCCGTCGAAGTGCGGGTGCCTCTGGTAGACGCTTACTTACTAAAAGAGCTGGCTCCGGTTCTCTATGCGAGGCCGTCGGTAAATAGCAAACAATTGCTGGCGCAAAGCCCGCGCGTGCCACTTCCCGTGGCGGTGAGCCGTCGCGCCAAAACCGGATTCAACGTGCCGATTGGTCACTGGCTGGAGCGCAGCCGCGCCCTCGATGTATGGCGTAGCGTGCCGGCGCTCAACCAACCAGGAACCCACTGGGCCAGGCGCTGGGCTTACACGTCGGCGGCGCTTGGGATTGTTTAAGATGAAGATTCTCGCGCTCCTGCCGGATGCTTATGGTGGCTTCGGCGGCATAGCCCAGTACAATCGCGACCTGCTTGATGCGCTTTCGGCATCAGATTGCGTCGAAGCGATTGTGTCGCTTACGCGGCACTCGCCCGATCCGGGGTTTGTCTTGCCCGCAAAGTTGAGCGAATCCGTATTGCCTGGCAACCCCGTTCGTTATGCAATGGCGGCAGCCAGGTGCACCTTGAAGCTGCGCCCGGATGTGATCTTGTGCGGCCATTTCAATCTGCTGCCGGTGGCGGTGATGCTGAAACGCTTGATCGGCTGCCCGGTTGTATTAGAGGTCTATGGTATCGAAGCGTGGCAACACGAGTCGGCCTTGCGCATGTGGAGCATCCAGCAGGTAGACCTTGTCATCGCGATCAGCCGCTTCACGCGTGAGCAACTCATGCACTGGTCAGGTCTAGAGCCGCATAAAATCAAAGTTGTTCCGAACGCCGTACACCTGCAACATTACAAACAAGCAGAAAAGCCTGACTACTTGGTGCAGCGTTATGGACTAGAAGGCAAGCGCGTGTTGCTGACCATCGGGCGGCTGCCCGGTAGCGAGCGCTACAAAGGCCATGACCGCATCATCTCCTTGCTGCTTGAACTATCCGCGGCGTTTCCCGATCTGGTCTACCTGATCGTCGGTGACGGCAACGACCGCGCGCGACTTGAAGACGTGGTGAGAGCGACCGGCAATCAAGACCTCGTGGTCTTTGCGGGCCGCATTCCCGAAGCAGAGAAGATTGATCATTACAATCTGGCCGATGCCTTTGCCATGCCGAGCCTGAGCGAAGGCTTCGGCTTTGTTTTTCTCGAAGCGGCGGCCTGCGGGCTGCCCGTGTTGGGCGGAAGCCGTGACGGCAGCCGCGATGCATTAGTTGACGGGCAACTCGGCGTCCTGGTTGATCCGGAAGACGCCGACGACTTACTCAACGGTTTGGCGCGCATACTCGGAAGCCCTAAACAGGTTCCCCGTAGCATTCATCCATTCGATTTCCCGCGTTTCAAAATGCAGGTAGAAGATCTAGTGGTCAATGCCGCAAAAGTAGCGTGAATTGTTCAAAGAGCGAGCGATGTCAGTGACCCAGGAAGAGATCATCATCGAGCCAGGACGCGGCTTCAAGCGCTACTGGAAAGACCTGTGGAATTACCGGGAGTTGTTCTACTTCCTGGCCTGGCGCGACATCACCGTGCGCTACAAGCAGACGGTGATCGGCGTCGCCTGGAGCGTCATTCGCCCGATGCTGACGATGGCGGTCTTCGTCGTCGTCTTTGGCAAACTAGCGAAGTTGCCCACAGAAGCCGACGCGCCATATCCAATTCTGGTTTTTGCGGCGATGTTGCCGTGGCAGTTTTTTGCTAACGCGCTTTCAGAAAGCAGTAACAGTTTGGTCGGCAACGCCAACATGATCTCAAAGGTTTACTTTCCGCGCCTTGCCATACCGGCAAGCTCAGTAATCGTCAGCTTCGTAGATTTTCTGATCTCCTTTGCGATGCTGGTGTTGCTGATGGCGTGGTACAGATTCGTGCCGAGCTGGCACCTTATCGCTCTGCCGTTGTTTGCGTTGCTGGCGTTCGGCGTCGCGATAGGTGCGGGATTATGGTTTGCGTCACTGACTGTGAAATATCGCGATTTTCGCTTCATCGTGCCGTTCGTTGTGCAATTCGGGCTATACGTATCGCCGGTCGGCTTCAGCAGTCGCATTGTGCCGCCGCAATGGCGGCTGTTGTATTCGATAAACCCGATGGTCGGCGTGATTGACGGCTTTCGCTGGTCAATTATTGGTGTCAACGTAGAGTTGTACCTGCCGGGCCTATTGCTTTCGATAGGACTGGTCGTTTTATTGTTAGTGAGTGGCATCTGGTACTTCCGCAAGACTGAGCGCACGTTTGCGGACGTGATTTGATGAAACGGGCTTGAAGCGAGCGACCATACGAAATGTCTGATACGGTCATCACGGTCGAAAATCTCAGCAAGAAATACATCATTGGCCACGAGCAGGAGGGCGGATATAAGACGCTACGCGACGTGATGGCCGGCGCAGCGCAGCGCGCAGGCAAACGGTTGCTGCATCCGTTCAACGGCTCGGCGGCCTCACCGAATGGCCACAAGGAAGAATTCTGGGCGCTCAAGGATGTCTCGTTTGAGATCAAGCAGGGCGAAGTAGTTGGCATCATCGGCAGAAACGGCGCTGGCAAGTCAACACTGTTGAAAATCCTGAGTCGCATTACAGAACCCACCACAGGCCGCGTGCGCATCAAAGGCCGCATCGCCAGCTTGCTAGAAGTCGGCACGGGTTTTCATCCCGAATTAACTGGACGCGAGAACATTTTCTTGAACGGCGCGATTCTCGGAATGACGAAAGAAGAAATCAAGCGCAAGTTCGATGAGATTGTCGCCTTCGCAGAGATTGAAAGATTTCTGGATACACCGGTAAAGCGTTATTCGTCGGGCATGTATGTTAGACTTGCCTTTGCCGTCGCCGCGCACCTTGAACCTGAAATTTTGTTAGTTGATGAAGTGCTAGCTGTGGGAGATGTGGTATTTCAAAACAAGTGTTTAGGAAAAATGGACAAAGTGGCGCAACAGGGGCGGACCGTCTTTTATGTCAGCCATAATATGGCCAGCATCAAGCGACTCTGCTCGACGGCAATGTGGTTTTCACAAGGCCAAATCATTACCAAGGACCATCCCCATACGATCATCTCAGAATACCTTCAGGATAACTTGGTCAATCGCGCGGTGGTTGAGATTACTGAGCAAGCGCATCTGGTCAGATCAGCTTTGCAGATTCAATCAGTTGAAGTCTTGAATTCCAGGCTTCAGCCATCCGGCGAGCTATTTTGGGATGAAGACATTTCGCTCCGGCTGGCTGTCATGGCCAGCGAGCCTGTGGCACAAGCCCAGATTGGGATTGGTATTCACAGCGAAGGGATAAGGATTTCTACCGTTCACAGTTTACCCATTGACTTTCCGGCTTCCACCAAGCCGCGGTATCTTATATGCAGAATTCCAGGTAATACCTTGTTACCCAATTTTTATTCAGTTCATGTCGGTGCACAAACCTCTGAGATCGGGCGGGCGCTGGACTGGGTCGCAGATGTGGTCAGTTTTCGCATCGAGCCGCTGATTCATGACGGCACGGCTGAATATGATCAGAAGAACTTCGGATTGTTGAATTTGAATGTGAAATGGGCGGGAGATGTATTCGAACCGAAAGAACTAATGTCAACCCATGCCGATTGAGCACCGGTTCGAGAAGGATTCGATTGATCTCATTTGATCTCATTTCCTACGAACTTGAGCGGGAGCGTTTCCACTTTTGGATGTCGACTGCAAATCTTCCATAGGACGACTGTGCAAGAACGATTATTCGGTGTCATTACGACGATCCAGGAACCTACCCGATCGGTTAGGCAATTGAATTCGTCGTTGCGCGATTTTCAGGGCAAGTTGCTCATCATCGGCGATCAGAAGGGGCCATCGCGCTTTGATCTGGAAGGGGTTGAGTTTTTGTCTCTGCCTGATCAACTCGTTTTAGATATAGAACTGGCGCAAAAGCTTCCGACCGGACACTATACGCGCAAAAACATCGGCTATCTAATGGCCATACAAAGCGGCGCAACTTGTATCTATGAGACGGATGATGATAATGCGCCGCAGTCGAATTGGCGTCCACGAAAAGAGGCAGCGGCAGCCCTAACCGTTTCGGGAAAGAAATGGCTTAATGTTTACCGGCTCTTCAGTGAAAAGAGAATCTGGCCACGCGGGTTCCCGCTTGATGCGGTGCAGGATTCTTTGCAAGCGGAGTTTGCTTTTTCTGAAGACGGCAGTGAGCAGCAAGCGCCCATACAACAAGGGCTGGCCAACCACTCCCCAGATGTTGATGCGATCTGGCGGTTGGTGCTAGATGAGCCATTCAATTTTCAATCGGGTCCAAGCATACACTTGCCGCGCGGCGTCTGGTGCCCCTTTAACAGTCAAAGCACATGGTGGTTTCCCGCCGCCTATCCGTTGTTATACCTGCCAAGCTATTGCAGTTTTCGCATGACGGACATCTGGCGGAGTTTTATCGCGCAGCGCTGTTTGTGGGAAATGGGATATGGTCTGGTATTTCATGGGGCAGAAGTGGTGCAGGAGCGCAATGCGCATAACCTGATGCGGGATTTTACAGACGAGATTCCTGGTTATCTCCGCAACAACGAATTGGTGGGAATTCTTGAAGGGCTTTATCTCGCCGAAGGCTTAGATGCCGTCACCAATAATCTCTTGACCTGCTACGAGGCATTAGTTCACGCCGATTTCTTCCCCGCAAAGGAGTTGGATTTAGTTGCCGCGTGGCTCGGTGATTTGGAAAAAATCAAAGCGGCGCAGGAAACATAGCCTCAGCGAACGTCTGATGGGAAACGCAATAGCAATGAATGAAGTTTTGGAAAGCATCGTCAAAACCAAGCGCACCCTTCTGAACTCAGGTGAAGAGGTCGAAGCCAACAGCTACATAGACGAAGATTGCGGAGCCTTGCTGCAACGTGTCATTCGAACGCTTCGACCGAAAGTCGGCGTCGAAGTCGGTCTCGCCTTCGGCATTTCCACGCTTTACATTCTAGAAGCCATGCAAGACTGCGGCGGCGAAAAATTAATCGGTATGGACCCGGCACAACATGATTCGCATTGGCGAGGGGGCGGCTTGCAAAATATTCTCCGCTCTGGATATGAACATCTGTATGAATTTCACGAGAATACTTCGCAGCAGGTTTTGCCGAGACTAGTTGAGAAAGACCAACGCATCGAGTTTGCCTTCATTGACGGCTGGCATACCTTTGATCATACCTTGATCGATTTTTTCTATATTGATCAAATGCTCGAATCCGGCGGTGTGATTGTTTTTGATGATGTGGGATACCCTTCTATCCGTCGAGTCTGTGATTTCATCATCACCAACAGGAACTACGAGATCTTTGATTGCGTCCGGCTACAATTGCCTAATGGCACCCGGCGGCAAGCGAAAAATCTGCTTAACCAGTTCCTCAACCCGCTCGTCCGCACCGACAAGACACCGTCCCCTGCATCTTGGAGAAAAGAACAGCGGTTGGGCGATGTTTATTTTCTGGCCCTCAAAAAAATCGCTGACGACCATCGTCGCTGGGATCATTTCGCACATTTTTAGACCGAATTTCGGCTATTTGGCGAGCCGATCAATCTCTATGCAATCGCTGGTCTCGATCATCGTTCCAAGCTTCAATCAGGGAAGATTTATAAAAGAGACGATTGACTCGATCCTCGCCCAAGATTACCGGCCTCTTGAAATTCTGGTGATGGACGGCGCTTCAACCGACGAAACATGCGATGTACTCAAATCCTATGGCGACATTCCTGAATTGAAATGGTGGTCGGAGCCTGACAAAGGGGTTGTGGACGCGGTCAACAAAGGCATGCAGAAAACCACCGGACAAATCGTCGCGATTCAGAGTTCAGACGATGTCTATCTTCCCGGAGCCATCTCAACAGCGGTCGAATTCTTGGCGGCGCATAAAGATGTCACGCTGGTTTATGGCGACGTTGAACTGATTGACGAGTACTCCGAAGTCATCGGACGAGACTCATTGGCCTCGTTTGACCTTAAACGCTATCTAGGAAGGTTTACTTACATTCCGCAGCCCAGCGCCTTCTTTCGCGCCGAGATGATCGACATGGTTGGTGGATGGCGCCAAGAGGTGAGCTACGTTGCGGACGCCGATTTCTGGTTTAGGATTGCCATAAGCCATAAGGCCGCCAAGCTGGATAAACTGATGGGGCGTTATCGCTATCACTCAGAACAACGTGATACACAAAAATCGAAGATCTCACGTGATTGGGAAAAAGCGATCAGAGACTTAATGGAGACTGGTCATCTGGATGCGGCTACCCGGCGATTTGCGTTGATGGGAATCCATCTTGCCAAGTATCGTTATACGCCCGAATGTGACTGGATGAGACGGTCGCGCTATCTCTATCAAGCAGCGGCGGCAAATCCCCGCGCTATCTTTGACCGTAACTTTCCCAAGCGCGAACTGCTGATTGGCCGCGAACCGATCTGGAAGTTTCTCTCGCGAGTCAAACGTAGTCTAGGGCTGCAGCCAAGGACTTCGCCACGATTATGACCTATTCGCTAAGGCAGAAACTCGGAGCTCTGGCTTACGACCTGCCGCGTTTTGCCTGGGCAATGCGGCCCTCTCAAGCTAACGCTTTAGGCGCTGCGCCCTGGGTGTACCTTTGCAACCGCAACGAGCGGCTTATTGCTGAACCGCATCAGCCGGGAGCCGCGTGTGATTGGCAATGGACATCTGATTTGCACCTTGCCAAGGTGTTTCCGTCTATCGGCCGACGCCTTATGAAGCGAGCCTTACATGATTGGCCGATCACACTACAACCAGAACCTGACCGGAAGTCCGGCCCAGTTAAGGTTTCTTTTATCATCGGGCATCGAGGGTTGGCCCGGTTGCCTCATGTTTTGCTTACTTTGCAAAGCATTGCTGCTCAGCGCGAGGTTGCCTTTGAATGCATCGTTGTCGAGCAGTCGGTGGCGCCTGAGATTCAATCAGCATTGCCCGATTGGGTGCGTTATATACACACGCCCTTGCCGTATCCCGAAATGCCTTATTGCCGCTCCTGGGCCTTCAACGTCGGCGCCCGAATGGCTAGAGGTGTCTTACTAGTTTTGCACGACAACGATTTGCTCGTTCCGTCTGACTACGCATCGCAATTGATGGTGCGCCACAAAGGAAACTATGAGGTTATTAATCTCAAACGATTCATCTTTTATCTTACCGAAACGAATACAGACAGAATGTTTTCTGCAAAGAGGTTGCTAATTGATACCTCACCAGAGTCCGTCATGCAAAATGCTCAGGGAGGCGGCAGTCTTGCCATTGCGCGCGCCGCTTATGTTGCGATAGGCGGATTTGATGAATCATTTATAGGCTGGGGCGGGGAAGATAACGAATTTTGGGAGCGAGCGCAGACTCGCACACTTTGGCCTTTTGGCTATCTCCCCTTTGTTCATTTGTGGCATGCGGCTCAAGCCGAAAAACTTCACCAAGCCCATTCGACTGCGAAACTATACGAAGCGCGCTCCACCATTCCTGCCGTGCAACGTATTGTTGAGTTGACCGAGCGACACGCCGGCAATCAGTATCATCTTGTTCCGCCTTATTCTCCAGGCGAGGTCGCTCAGTATCGTAGTAACATGGCAAATCCTTGAGGATTCTATCTGTCTTTCTTGAAATCTAATGTGCGGCATAAGCGGCTGGCTGCTAAAACCAGATAAGCGACGAGACGATGACCATCTGTGCGCAATGGCCGATGCCCTATCGCATCGCGGTCCGGATGATCGTGGGTACTACTTCGATCCGCATCAAGGTATCGCTCTTGCCCATAATCGCCTGAGCATCATCGACCTGAGTTCTGCCGGACACCAGCCGATGTTGAGCGAAGATGGCAAGGTTGCACTCGTTTACAATGGCGAGTTGTATAACTTCCGCGAATTACGCAGAGAACTGGAATCGCTTGGCTACGGCTTCCATTCGCGCTCCGATAGCGAAGTCGTCCTGCGCAGCTTCATTGAGTGGGGGACGGCTTGCCTTGAGCGATTCTGTGGCATGTTTGCCTTAGCTCTGTGGTCGGCGGAAACCGGCAAGTTGATTCTGGCACGCGACCCGCTCGGCATAAAGCCACTCTATTACACGCCGTTGCCCGGTGGTCAGGGTTTCGTCTTCGCTTCCGAGATCAAAGCTTTCCTAGCACTGCCGGATTTCTGCCTCCGTTTGAACCGCGCCGCCCTGCAGCAGTTCCTTGAGTTCGGTTACTGCTTCGACAATCACGAAACCGTTCTCGAAGGTGTCTACAAGCTGCCGCCCGGCCATTGGATGGAAGTTGCCAATGGCGTCGCCGGCGCGCCGCAAGCCTTCTTTGAGCCGCCTGCTCCTGATGAAAACGATCAACGCCCGGCCCGAGAGCGCGAAGAGGAGCTTTATGCAACGCTTTCTGAAGTCATCGCGCAACACATGGTCGCCGATGTGCCGGTCGGTTTGCTGCTTTCGGGCGGTCTGGATTCGAGCGTCACGGCGGCGCTCGCTGCGCGCCACAGCCGCATCACCACGATCACCATGGGCTTTGCTGAATCTGCGATCGACGAACGCGCCCATGCCCGCGTCGTTGCTGATCACCTTGGCTCCGATCACCGTGAAATCGTCATCCAACCTCAAGAGATCCGTGATAGCATCGAAGAGGTCGTGTGGTACTTCGATGACCTCTTTGCTGACTGGGGGACCGTGTCCACGCGCCTGATGTATCAGAAGTGCCGCGAACAGGGCATCAAAGTGGTGCTGGTCGGCGAAGGCTCGGATGAGTTGTTCGGCGGCTACTCAATCTTCGACGCGTCGCGGCGGGCGCGCGGGCCGCGGCTGTGGCGGTTGTTTCAACTTTATCGGAGCTATGCGGGCCGGCGCTATGGCAGCCAGTTCGCGCCTTTTCGCAAACTGATGCGTGATTACCTTGAACGCGGTGACGGCGACTGGTTTCATGCAGTTCGATTGTTCGAGTCGCGCAACCAGTTGCCGAACAACTACGTGATGAAGGTAGACAAGGCCAGCATGTCCGTAAGCGTCGAAGCGCGAGCGCCGTTCCTCGACCGCCGCGTTGCCGAGCTTGCTTATCGCACATCGGCGAATTGTCTGCTGGCCGGTGACGATAATAAGTTTCTGCTGCGCTCGATGGCAGAGAGGTTTGAATTGCTGCCGCGCCAGATCACGCGACGGCCCAAGTTCGGGGCTTCCATCGCCGCTTCATGGATGGATGAATCGGAAAAATTCCGTCTTTATGCACGACAGGTGATCCTCGACCGTAACGGCTGGGTAGATGAACTGCAATTGCGCGATGCGATGACGGACTACTTTAATGGTAGTCGACAAGGCTACGCCTTCCCGCATGCCATAAGCATTTTCAGCAATCTCGCGTGGCGGTTGCTTTTGCTTAATCTGTGGTCGCGGCGCTACATGAATATTTGAGCTATGGATTCATTTGTCGAAGCTCTGGTCAGTACGATCATTCCGGTTCACAACCGCGCCAGTTTGTTGCGCGAAGCGGTCGCTAGTGTGCTGGCGCAAACCTATCGCCCAATCGAGGTGATCATTGTTGACGATGGCTCGACCGATCACACCGCCCAGGTTTGCAACGAGCTGACAGCGCAGTATCCGAAGGAGATTCGCGTCATTCATCAGGCGAACACTGGCCCGGGACTAGCTAGAGAAGCCGGACGCCGGCTGGTGCGCGGTGAGTTCATTCAGTATCTTGATAGCGATGACCTATTGTTGCCGAATAAGTTTGAGCTACAGGTGGCCGGTTTGGAAGCGCATCCTGAGTGTGGCGTTGCCTATGGCAAAACGAGATACCGTCAGCACGATGGCCGTGTTGAGCAAGAGGCCTGGAAAGGATCAGGCTACAAAGTCGATGCGATGTTTCCTTCGTTCTTGGTGGCACGCTGGTGGGATACGCCGACACCCTTGTATCGTTCAAGCCTATGTGAGCAGGCAGGTCCTTGGACCAATCTAAGATTAGAAGAAGACTGGGAGTACGATTGCCGGGTGGCTGCGCTCGGCGTGCGCCTGCATTTCAGCAATGAATTTGTTGTTGAGGTACGCGATCATCTGGAGCCAAGGTTGTGCAAAGGCGAGGCACTAGACCCCAAACGACTAGCTCAACGTGCCATGGCTCATACCTTGATTTTCCAGCATGCGCAAAGCGCAGGCCTCAATAGCGCTATTCCTGAAATGCAGCATTTCGCCCGTGAGTTGTTTCTATTGTCGCGACAATGCGGCGCTGCCGGTTTGAGCACAGAATCTCGTGAGTTGTTCAGCTTGGCACGGCAGGCGTCTGGTGAAAGCCGGGCGCAAGGATGGGATTTTAAACTCTATAAACTGTTTGCGAACGTCATCGGTTGGTCGTCGCTTGGCAGATTAGCTTGTTATTCTGATGGCTTAAGAAAATGAATGACTCGCCTGATATATCGGTTGTAATGGGCGTATGCAACGGCGCTCCTCACTTGCGAGAGACGATAGATAGTATCCTTACCCAGGAAGGCGTATCACTGGAATTCATCATCGTCAATGATGGCTCAACTGACGAATCGCCGCAGATACTGGCGGAATATGCGAGGCGTGACGCTCGCATAATAATCGTTCATCAGGAGAACCAAGGATTAACCAGAGCCTTAATTGAGGGCTGTGCTACTGCAAGGGGAGAATACATTGCACGGCAAGATGTTGGTGATTTTTCTCATTCCACAAGATTGCAACTTCAACAGTCAGCACTTGATGCGGATAGCGATCTTGCCTTTGTTTCCTGTTGGGTTGAATACTGCGGACCAGAAGGGGAGTTTTTATATTTGGTTAGAGGTACTGGTTTGGCCAGCTTGCCAATCCACATCATTGCCTTAACCTCAGAGCATGGGGTTGCTGATGGGCCGACACACCATGGATCCGTAATGTTTCGGCGGGACCATTACATAAGAGCAGGTGGTTATCGTTCCGAGTTCTATTATGGTCAGGATTGGGATCTATGGTATCGGTTGGCAGAAGCAGGTAAGTTTCAGATCATCCAACAGTCACTTTACAAAGCAAGATTATTCTCTTCGAGCATCAGCGCCGGAAGCAAAAAGCGGCAGAAGGATCTTGGCAAACTTTCTTTATTGGCACTAGCGCAGCGCCAAAAAGGCCTTTCTGATCAGAGTGTTCTCCGCGAGGCCAGCGCGATACGTCCCTTAACAGGCCCAACTAATTCGGCAAAAAGTCAAGCTCGATGGCTTTATTTCATTGGTGAATGTTTAAGACAGAATAACGACGAACGCTCTTCAACTTATTTCAAGCAATCAATTGATACGTATCCATTCAATATCAGGCCCTGGTTGAGACTTTTGCAAGTTTCTATAAGCTCCTGGTGGGCCTCAAGTATGGCTCGAGAAATCAAATAGAACCACAGGGCGTTTGGATGCCAAAACCAGAATGCGTTTTATTTCTTTGCCAATACCATGAATTGACGAGAGAGCGGATAGGGTATTATCAGGCCTTTTCAAAGCAGCTACCCGTATTCTGTGCGCCACTGGTTGTCAAAAATGGAGAAGAAATTGTCGAAGATATAATCCCAAGAGATTATCACCCCCTATTGATTTTACAACCTGAGGCATCGCCTCGACTTCCTCACGGACTTGTGACGTCTCTTATCCCAACAGGTTGTTTTCAAATTGACACACATAGTGGAACGGCAAAACGCATAACATGGTCTATGTTGTACGACTATGCTTTCGTTTTTCATTCCGGCTATGATCAAACATTTCGGCAGGCGGGACATCCTCGATCAGTTCACTTGCCTCATGCTGTCGAAGCCAATCAATTTGCTGAGTCTGACAACGAAAGGGTTTACGAGGTCGGTTGGGTCGGCAACCTTCAAGGTCGAGTCTATTCAACTCGAAGACAATATATCGAGGTTTTGAGATCCCAGTTCCGCATGAATGACATAGGCCGCTATTACAGTTTTGAAGAGATGGCGGATACTTATAAGCGAGCCAAAATTGTGGTCAACATCAGCGGCGATGAATTCCTGGCAGCCGCGAACCTGCGCTGTTTTGAAGTCATGGCTTCGGGAGCCTTGTTGATGACAACCCGGCCCTCTGAACTCTCTCAGCTTGGGTTTATAGAAGGCCGTCATTACGTCTCTTTTGATAATGAGCCGGAGCTTCTCGAAGCGGTGAAGTTCTACTTGCATCATGAAGAAGAGAGGCGAAATATCGCTGAAGGTGCGCGAGCGCTTGTTCTCGAAAAACACACCTACGACAACCGAGCAGAAAATATTTTACAGCTTCTCCGTCAGGATAATGGCAAGCTCTTTGCCCCGGCGCGTCAGTGGGATGAAGCCGAGGTGCGCGCAACCTATCTGCATTATTATGCAAAGCATTTGATGTTGGATTCGGCCTTGAGAGAGTTGAAAGAGATGAGAAATATTTCTAGAAAGAAGGCGCTTCGCCTGGTGCCGATGGTAGGCAAAGCCTTTGTGCGGGCCTTGCAACTTTCTATTTAAGAGAGCCTAGTTAGTACGGCATATTTTCGTTACATGAGAGTCTTGTTCATGGCGGATGTTCCCGCTAACCCTGATTCGGGAGCAGCGGGCACCGAGTATCAGACGATTGAAGGATTAAGACGTTTTGGTCATGATGTAGAAGCTATCTGGAGCAATGGGCTACCTCATCGAATAAGACATGGAAACCTCCATTACCTGCTTGAGCTACCATTGGCATACCGTCACCAGATGCAAATACTGTTTAAAACGAAGAGCTATGATGTTGTGCATATTAACCAGCCTCACGGTTATCTGGCTGCAAAAGCGCTCTCGCACTTAAATAGAATTGTTTTTATCCACCGCTCTCATGGATTCGAACAGCGTGCGGAACGCGATCTCAAACGCTGGCAGAAAGTATATGATCAAGATCATCGCTCTGGATGGAGAAGAGCCGTCAGTAAGGTAATGAGTTATGCGCTCACTTTCAGGAATAAGGCTATAGCGCAATATTCCGATGGCCACATCGTTAGCGCCAGCCAATGTCGAGATTTCCTGCATCAAGAGATGGGCGTCGCTTTGGAGCGTATTGTGGTGATTCCACAAGCCCCGCCGAGTCTATATTCAGAATTGCCGGCGTTGCAGATGTCATCTTCCAGACTGCGCCGCATCCTCTATGTCGGGCAGTTCGCCTTCTTTAAGGCGCCCATGATCGTCGCCAAAGTCATGAATAAATTGGCTGGCCTGTACCGCGAATTGGAATTTACCTGGGTATGTTCAAAAGTGCATCACCGGCAGGTCAAAGAACTGCTAACGGAGGAAACTGCTCAGCGAATCAGTCTATACGATTGGATGCCACAGGATAAACTGATTGACGTTTACGACCAACATGGAATCTTTCTTTTTCCATCGTTTTTTGAAGGATTCGGAAAAGTTTTCCTTGAAGCAATGTCGCGTGGGCTCTGTGTTGTCGCTGCCGACAATGGTGGCGCGCATGATGTCATCAAGCATGGGGTCAATGGGATGTTAGCGCCAACCGGCAGTATCGAAACTATGGTGAAGCACTGCGAAGAACTAATTAATCATCCTTCGATAGCCGCAAGCATCTCGCAAGCGGCTGCAAAAAATGCCCGGAACTATACCTGGGATCGCGTTGCTGCCGAAACCCTTGCCTTTTACCAGGACCGGCTTGCCGCCAAGGCGTACCGTCTTCATAAATCATCGATTGGTTCTACCGACTCCGATCTGTAAGTATGTTTAGTCATCCGCGAATCAGTGCAATCATCCCCACCTATCGCCGAGAGCAAGTCTTGTTGGATACCGTTAATTGTTTGCTGCGACTCGATCCTGGGCCGGCTGAGATTTTGATCGTTGATCAAACACGCGAACGCGAAGCGAAGACACTAGAGGCACTGACGCAATGGGAAAAGCTAGGCAAGATACGCTGGCTGCGGCTCGCCAAACCTTCGATCACTCATGCCATGAATATAGGGTTGAAGGAAGCCCGTCACGACATCGTGTTGTTTCTGGATGATGACATCATCCCCGATGCGAATTTAATCGCCGCCCACGCTGCGGCGCAGGACAAATGCCATATCGTCGCTGGGCAGGTGTTGCAACCGAATGAAGAACCGCTAACGCGCGAACAAGAATCCGGCACCTTTCGTTTTTGTTCCAGTCGCTTACAATATATCTCGGAGATCATGGGTGGTAATTTTTCGATTAACCGTGAACTGGCTTTACGGCTCGGCGGATTCGACGAGAACTTCGTTCGAGTTGCCTATCGGTTTGAAGCAGAGTTTGCCAACCGCGCGCTACAAGCAGGAGAGAAAATCCGTTTTGAGCCGAGCGCCAGCATTCGCCATCTGAAAGCGACTGAGGGCGGCACCCGCGCCTTTGGGTATCACTTGACCACTTTTAGGCCGAGTCATGCAGTCGGCGCGTATTATTACCTGTTGTGCGCGAAAAGCATTCCGCATCGCTTGCTCCAGATTGTTGCGCGCCCGCTGCGCGCGATCAGGACGAAGCATCATCTGGCGCATCCCTGGTGGATTCCGCCAACGCTGATTGCTGAGGCCTTGGGATTGTTGTGGGCTGTATTTCTCGCCTTGCGCGGCTCTCGGTTAATCAGCGAAGCCAGAGCCCTACAAAAAAACTATGACTGAAGCTGAAAGTTTTTTCATTCTGGGGCTGGGCCTCCTTTTTTGTTTATTGGACTGGCGGCTGGGAGTCAGTCTTAGCCTGGTTGCTGGTTTCTTGCAAGATGTTCTACGCAAATTGCTACCGGGCGAACCAATTTATTTGACGGTTCTGGTGGGCGTTTTTGTGATGATGACTTGCCTTGGTGCCTATCGCCGGGGGGTGCCGCTCAATTTCAACCTTATCCATGCGTGGAATAAGATATTACGGCTGCCCATCAAGCTGTTTATTGTGCTGGTACTGCTGCAAAGCGGGGTTGCCTTTATCCGAACTGGAAGCTCGGTGATTGCAGGGATCGGTTTGATTGCCTATCTCGCTCCCATGCCGGCCATTCTGCTTGGCTATCGCTTCAGCCGAAATGCGAACGACATCGTCAAATTTGCCAAAATATATCTCGCGGTAAGCCTGTTAATGATTACCGGCGTGTATCTCTCATATATGGGCTATGACTGGGCGATACTGCGCTCGGTCGGAGAAGGGCTGTTCATATATTCGGTTGCTGAGGGAAGACTGACGCTGTATTCCGGCTTCCTGCGCAGCCCCGAAATCGCCGCCTGGCATGCGGCCACTTCGATTTGTCTGATAGTCCTTCTTCTCTTGATTCGCCGCCGTCCGGTCATTGTCATGGGAGCTTCTGGGCTTGTCTCATTATTTTTGTTGGGCGCGCTCCTGCTCACCGGCAGGCGCAAATTCCTGGTTGAAGTTTTTCTCTTCATCGCCATCTATGCCGTCTTCTTGACTTGGTTTCGCAAAGGCACAACCAAACTGGCGTATGCGCTGGTCGTGATGACAGCCGTAGGGTTCCTGACGTATCTCTACTTCGCTCCGAAGCAGATGGACAGTAACGTCGCTTCCTATTATCAACGCGGTCTTAGCGTGCAAAAGGATGTTACCGAGCGCGTCTCGGTGATGACCGTGGATTCTTTTAAGTATGTCATTGACCATAATGGCATACTGGGGGCCGGCGCGGGAACTGGTAGCCAAGGCGCGCAGCACTTCGGCGGCGGCGCAGAAATCGTCGGAGCTTCGGCTGAAGGCGGGTTGGCAAAAGTTCTAGCCGAACTTGGCGTTCCCGGGTTGATCTTGCTCTTCTGGCTGGCAATTGGTCTGGTGCGCTATCTTCATTCTATTGTCAGGCATGTCAAACAGGGCGATCCGATGCGGGCGCGAATGACTTATGGATTGCTCGCCTTTCTGATTGCCAATTCACTGGTCTACGTGGTTGCGCATCAGATCTTCGGCGATGTTTTTGTATTGATCATTCTCGGCTTCTGTCTCGGTTTTGTGCTGGCGATGCCGCGAATGAGCATCCCTCCAGCACCGGTCGGACCTCGCTACCAGATTCTTTCTCAACGCCTGATCAGTGGGGAGGTTGCTCCAAGTGTTGCAACCCGACAGGCCGCACCTCAAAGGTGATGCAGAACCGTGTTTTCATTAAAGATGACCGCATAAGCTTGCAATGAAGATCGCTATCTTCTCAACGCATCCCATTCAATACCAGGTACCTTGGTTCGAGCGGTTGGCCACACAGCCGGGCGTCGATCTCAAGGTCTACTACGCGCTCATCCCGGATGCGCAACAACAGGGTGTCGGCTTCGGCGTTCCGTTCAATTGGGATATTCCCATGCTCGAAGGCTATGATTGGGAATTGCTCCCGAATGTCCGGACGACTCCCGGCTTGCGCGGGTTCTTTGCGAGTAGCACGCCCGCCGTCTATTCGATATTGAAGAAAGCCAGGCCGGATGTGGTGATCCTAACTGGCTGGCAATCACTGCCATTACTTCAAGCCCTGTGTGCCTGTATGCGGCTCGGATTGCCGCGCCTGATTCGCGGTGAAGCGAATGCTCTGCGGGCACGGCACCGGTGGATCAAGGTGTTGCACCGCCTGTTGCTTTCGAGGTTTCAAGCCTGTCTGGCTATCGGCAAAGGCAATCGCGCTTTTTATCTGAACAACGGTATAGATGCCAGGCGCATCTTTGCCAGTCCCTACTTTGTAGACAACCGGCGGTTCCAGAAGCAGTTCGATCGTGCGATGACTGAGCGACAAGCCATTCGCGCCAATTGGAATGTGCCGCCATCTCATGCCTGCTACCTCTACGCCGGAAAGCTTGAGCCGAAAAAACGGATCATGGATTTGCTGCGCGCCTTTGAGCGAGCATTGCAAAAGAACATGGCCATTCACCTGCTCGTCGCCGGCACGGGTGAGTTGATGAGCGAAGCTCAGGAGTTCGTCAGCAGCCATCGGTTGCCCGTGACCTTCGCAGGATTTTTGAATCAAACGGAGATTCCACGCGCCTATGCGGCAGCCGATTGCCTGGTTCTCCCTTCGGACTATGGTGAGACCTGGGGATTGGTCGTCAATGAGGCGATGGCTTGCGGGCTACCAGCGATTGTCAGCGACCGTGTCGGTTGCGGACCTGATCTGATTGAAGAAGGCAAGACCGGCACCGTGTTTCCGTTCGGGGATGTCGGTGCTCTTGCAGAAAAGCTCATTGGTCTGGCGTCCGATGCGACTCGGCTTAAACGCATGGGCGAAGAAGCAAAAGAGAGGGTCAGCCACTACAGCGTCGAACAGGCGGTGGCAGGCACGATGGCGGCAATTCATTTTGTTCTGAATGAGCGTCCGGAAGCGGGAATTTTGGAGCCAGAACCAAGCCGCGAGTAGGTTGGTTATCTCGATTGTAATATTTGCGATACCGCACGACGATTCATCATGCGCGTTCTTCACGTTATTCCATCAGTATCATTGAAAGACGGCGGCCCAAGTCACGCCCTGCATCTGATGACCCGCGAGCTTTCGCAAGCAGGGATTCAGATAGATGTCGCCACGACCGATGCGGATGGTGGTATTAATCGTCTCGACGTGCCGCTGAATGGGCCGGTGGAACAGGACGGCGCGCGGTTCTTTTATTTTCGCCGTCAGACACAGTTCTACAAGATGTCACTGCCCATGACGGAGTGGTTATCACAGCACATTCGAGAATATGATCTGGTTCACATTCACGCACTGTTTTCCTATTCGAGCAGCGCCGCGGCACATCAAGCCATCGAGAACGATGTTCCCTATATCGTCAGACCGCTTGGCGTCTTGAATCGCTGGGGCAGAGCGAATCGCCGGCGGCTGTTCAAGCGTTTGTCGCTGCGGTTTGTCGAGCGGCGCATTTTGCAAAACGCAGCAGCTATTCATTACACCAGCGAACAGGAACAGCGCGAAGCTGAAGAGATCGGCGTGAGCACTAGAGCGGCAGTGATTCCGCTCGGCATCGATACGGCGGAATTCGACGTGTTGCCTGCGCCGGACAGGTTTTACGAGCGCTTTACGGTTGCGGCAGATCGCCAGATCATTTTGTTTCTCTCGCGGCTGGATAAGAAAAAAGGACTCGACCTTTTGCTGCCGGCGTTTGCCGAAGTGCATCGCCAACATCCAACCGCGCTGCTGGCTCTTGCCGGTAGCGGCGATGACGGATTCGTCAACGGCTTGCATGCACTTGCGGAGCAGTTAGGGGTTGCCAGGCAGGTGGTGTGGCTAGGATTTCTCAGCGGACAGAACAAGCTATCGGCAATGGCCGCAGCGTCTGTTTTTGCTTTGCCTTCGTATTCGGAGAATTTCGGCATTGCGCTGGTCGAAGCGCTCGCCGCCGGCTTGCCCTGCGTGCTGTCAGACCAGATCGGCATCGCGCCTGATGTGGAAGCAAGCGGTGCGGGTCTGGTTACAAGTTGCGAGGTCGCTTCGCTGACCTCTGCTTTGCAACGTTTGCTGGCTGATGCAGCGCTCCGTGCTCAGCTTAGCGATAACGCGAAACGATTGGCGCAGCAACGATATTCGCTTGGGGCGATGACCCTTTCATTAATCGAATTGTACGAAGGCATCGCCCTCCGGCAGAACGTCGTAGCGACTTTCTGATTTGATGCAACAGTCATGGCAACTCATGTGAAAATCGCTCTGGTTTCTTCTTGCGGCGGGCATCTTACGGACGTCCGTGCACTCAGGCCGGTTTACGAGGGCCACGAGCATTTTTATGTTTTGAATGATCGGGCCATCCTGCCAAAGGACATGGAAGGTAAGACCATCTTCATCCGGCACTCGGAACGAGACTGGCTTTTCTTCCTTAATTTGTGGGAAGCCTGGCGGATCCTTCGAAAGGAGCGTCCGAACCTCATCCTAAGCACTGGCGCCGGGCCGGTAGTACCGTTCGCGCTCGTCGGCAAGGTGCTTGGCATCCCGACCGTTTACATTGAAATCTCCGCATCGGTTACAGAGCCTTCTTTGTCCGGTCGAATCATGTACCGCCTCGCAGATAAGTTTTTCTATCAGTGGGAGGGCTTGCGGAGGTATTTCCCGAAAGGCATTTACGGAGGGCTTATTCATTGATCTTGGTCACCGTCGGCAACGCCACGCAAGGGTTTAGTCGATTGCTTCAAGCCGTAGATGATCTTGCGGCAAGCGGGGCATTTACAGACGAGCATGTAATCGTTCAGTCGGGAAACAATCCTGACTTTCAGGCCCGTCATTGTGAGGTCAAGCCCTTTGTTTCGATGGATGAGTTTGGCAATCTAATGGAAAATGCCAGCCTGATCATCTGTCACGGCGGCTGCGGGACGCAGTTGCACGCCATTCGTTTGGGCAAGATTCCTGTCGTTATGCCGCGCCGCGAGAAGTACAGTGAGCATGTTAATGATCACCAGTTGCAACTGGTCGAAGCGCTGGCGGCGGAAAACAAGATTGTGCCTGCTTATGAACCCGACGACCTGGCCCAGGCAATCATTGAAGCAAGACACCTGAACAAAACCCCGCTGGTCTCTCAAACTTCCCCTATGCTTTCGCTAGTTGCACAGGCAATTGAAGAACTGATTGGGCATCTATAAAGAAGCGATGATGACAACATCTGCCAACATAGTTAGTAATCTGGGGAAAATGCCAATCGTTGGCCGCTTCTTGCGGTGGTATGCCCGTCGCTACGAAGAGGGCAGTGTTGTGCGAATCGCGCGTGGCTACGCTGCTGGAATGAAATGGAAGCGCTATCATCGTTATGTCAGTGGATATTGGGTGGGTATTTATGAGATGCATATCCAGCAAACTCTTGCGCGGGAAATAAAAAGAGGCAACACATTTTATGACATCGGCGCCAACGCGGGTTTCTTCAGTCTATTGGCTGGCACTTTAGTTGGCCCTACAGGCCGCGTGCTGGCATTTGAGCCACTGCCAGAGAATATAGAAAGCATTCGGGAGCAATTCTCAATTAACTCGATGAGACAATGTCAATTGATTCCGAAAGCGGTGGGCAATCGCGTCGGCAACGCTTCATTGATTCTGGCCCATAATAACAGCATGGGAAGAATTGCTGATGCCGGAAAGGTCGAATCCGAGAAAATGGTGACGGTCGAAACCATCACGATTGACGAGTTCGTGCAGGACAATACGCCGCCGGATTTTATTAAACTCGATGTCGAAGGGTTTGAAACTGAGGTGCTGGCCGGAGCGAGCAAGCTGCTGAACTCTAACCAGGCGCCAAAATTCCTGATCGAACTGCACGGTGACGATAAAGCTCATCAGGTGGAAGCGATTCTTTCTACGTGCGGCTATCATCTGACGGATCTTACCGGAAGAAGATTGATTGATGGAGCGGTTGGACACACCCACATAATGGCTTACCCACCGAAGGCGCGTCCTGAATCTTCAGAAGCGGAACATGAATAAAAAGGCATTGATTTGTGGCGTGTCTGGTCAGGACGGCGCTTACCTGGCCCAATTACTGCTCGGCAAAGGCTATGAGGTTTACGGCACTTCGCGCGATGCGCAGATGGCATCGTTTGCCAATCTCGTTCGTTTAGGAATCAAGGATCAGGTTCGTCTCGAATCCGTATCGCTGACGGATTTTCGCAGCGTGCTACAGGCGCTGATGAAAGCGCAGCCCGATGAAGTTTACAACCTTGCAGGGCAGAGCTCGGTCGGCCTTTCCTTTCAGCAGCCGGTTGAGACTCACGAGAGTATCGCTTTGGGGACGTTGAACCTGCTTGAAGCCATACGCTTTACCGAGCGTTCGATTCGGTTCTACAACGCCGGTTCCGGCGAGTGTTTTGGCGATACGAAAGAAGCGGCCACTAAAGATACGCCGTTTCGTCCGCGCAGCCCCTATGCAACGGCTAAAGCCGCGGCCTTCTGGGAGGTCGCCAATTACCGCGACGCTTACGGCCTGTTTGCCTGCTCTGGCATCCTGTTTAATCACGATTCGCCTTTGCGGCCCGAACGCTTCGTTACCAAAAAGATTGTCGCTACGGCCTGCCGCATCGCCGCAGGCCGTCATGAGAAAGTCATTCTCGGCAATATCACCATTCAACGGGATTGGGGCTGGGCGCCTGAATACGTCGAAGCCATGTGGCTGATGCTGCAGCAAGACAGCCCGCAGGATTTCGTCATCGCCACAGGCGAATCGCATTCTTTGCAGGAGTTCGTTGAGACCGTTTTTGCTCAGCTTGGCCTTGACTGGCGACAGCATGTCGCAAGCGATGCGAATCTGTTCAGGCCATCAGATATTTATTTCAGCAGAGCCAATCCTGCCAGAGCGCGCGACATACTCGGCTGGCAGGCTCAGTTCAAAATGCGAGACGTCGTGCGCGGCATGATCGAAGCCGAGTTAAGCGAGAGCCGGCAGTTTGAAACAGCCATCGCCGATATGAAAGCGTAGCCTATTGCTAATGAAAACCAGGCTCAACGCACGGCCAGACGGCAGTCTGATCTATGGGCTTCAATAATTTCGATAGGTGAAAAAAACCGGCGACCAGGTTTTGCCTGCCGGCCTCTGCGAAGCAGTTGGCAGTAAACTGAAAAAGGAACACCCTGCATGATTGTTCTTGGTATCAATGCTTATCACGGCGATGCGGCGGCGGCCATCACGCACGATGGCTTGCTTGTCGCCGCCGCCGAAGAAGAACGCTTCAACCGGCGCAAGCACTGCGCGGGCTTTCCGGCAGAGGCCATCCGCTACTGCTTACAGACGGCAGGCATCAGCATCGGCGAGGTCGATCACATTGGCATTTCGCGTGACCCGTCGGCGCACTTGCACAAAAAGATTCTCTTTGCCGCAACCCGCGCCGCTAAGAGTTTGACGGCGTTTGATCGCGCCAAAGCGCCGGTCACGGCGTCTAAATCGCGCGGCATCTTTGACGCCGTCGCCGAGCGGTTGGCGAATACCGCAAAAGTGCGCGACCTTCGGGACGAACTCGCTAAACAGCTTAATGTAGCGAAGACCGCCTTGCGCGCCGAGTTTCATAACATCGAGCATCACCGCGCACATCTCGCCAGTTCGTTTTATGTTTCGCCGTTCGAGCGCGCCGCTCTGCTATCGATTGACGGCTTCGGCGATTTCATCTCGACGATGTGGGGCGTAGGCGATGGCAATTCGATTGACGTGCTCGGGCAAGTTGAGTACCCGCATTCGACCGGCATCGTCTATACGGCAACCACACAGTTCCTCGGTTTTCCCCACTACGGCGACGAGGGCAAAGTCATGGGGCTTGCGCCTTACGGCAAACCGCGCTTCATGGCAGAACTGCGCGAACTCATTCGCACCGAAGAAGACGGCCAGTTCAAATTGAATCTCGATTACTTTCGCCACCATGCCGAAGGCGTTGACATGACCTGGGACGATGGCTCGCCAGTCATCGGGCGCATCTTCTCGGATGAATACAGCAAACTTTTCGGGCCGCCGCGCGAACAGGGCGCGCCGCTTACGGAGCGCGAGCATGACATCGCCGCGAGCCTGCAACTTCGGCTTGAAGAGGTTGGCTTTCACCTGCTCAATCACCTTTATGAAGCCACCGGGCTGACCGATTTAGGGCTCGCAGGCGGCGTCGCCTACAACTCGGTGATGAACGGCAAGATTTTATTGAACACGCCGTTTCGCCGCGTCTACGTGCAGCCTGCCGCAGGCGACAGCGGCACGGCCATCGGCGTCTGCTATCAGATTTATAATGGTAAGCTCAATCGAGCACGCAATGAAGTGATGGAAGGCGCATATACTGGCCCTGAGTTCAGCGATGCTGAGATGCGCGCCGAACTCGAGCAATCGGGCCTACAATATGAAACCTATAGCGACCGGGAAGTGACGCGCCGCGCCGCCCACGACATTGCCGAAGGCTTAGTGATGGGATGGTTTCAGGGGCGCATGGAGTTCGGGCCGCGGGCGCTTGGCAATCGCTCCATCGTTGTTGATCCGCGCCGCGCCGACATGAAAGATACGCTTAATGAGCGCATCAAGAAGCGCGAACCGTTTCGCCCGTTCGCGCCATCCATTCTCGAAGAATGCGTTGGTGATTACTTTGAGCAGACGCACCCGGCGCCGACCATGCTGATGGTTTATCAAATCAAGCCAGAGCGCCGCGCAGAGATTCCGGCGGTCACGCACGTCGACGGGTCGGGAAGATTGCAAACCGTCTCGCGCCAAGTGAACCCGCGATACTATCAACTGATCTCAGATTTTCGCGAGCTTACGGGTGTGCCGGTTGTGCTCAATACGTCGTTCAACGAAAATGAGCCGATTGTCTGTACGCCGCGCCACGCGATTGATTGCTTCCTGAAAACCCGGATGGATGTACTCTACCTCGGCAATCACGCCGTTCGTCGTAAATGAATGTCGGCCTCCCATCAACTAACCTCAAGCTCACAGCAAAACAATATGTCCAAACGCGCATTGATCACCGGTATCACCGGACAGGACGGCTCGTATCTGACCGAACTGCTCCTTGAAAAGGGCTATGAAGTCTACGGCATCATTCGCCGGTCTTCATCGTTCAACACGGATCGTATCGATCACCTGTATGCAGACCCGCACGAGCCGCACACGCGCTTGCGCCTGGTTTACGGGGACCTGAACGACTCAAGCTCGCTCAATACGATTTTGCGGCAGGTGCAGCCAGACGAGATCTATAACCTCGGCGCCATGTCGCACGTGCGCGTCAGCTTCGACGTGCCGGAATACACCGCCGAGATCACGGGACTTGGCACCGTGCGCTTGCTTGAGGCCGTTCGCGAAGCCGGCATTCAGCCTAAGTTCTATCAGGCGTCGTCATCAGAGTTATACGGCAAAGTCCGCGAGGTGCCGCAAAACGAGCAGACGGCGTTTCATCCGCGCTCGCCTTACGGCTGCGCCAAAGCTTATGCGTATTACATTACAGTGAACTACCGCGAGTCTTATGGACTGTTCGCCTGCAACGGCGTGCTGTTCAACCACGAATCGGAGCGGCGCGGAGAGACTTTCGTGACGCGCAAGATCACGCGCGCCGCGACGCGCATCAAGATGGAATTGCAGGACAAACTCTATCTCGGCAACCTCGATGCACGGCGCGACTGGGGATACGCCAGAGACTTCGTTGAGGCCATGTATTTGATGATGCAGGCTGACGAACCGGACGATTACGTAATCGCGACGGGCGAGACGCATTCGATCAGAGAGTTTCTCGATGAAGCCTTCGGCCTGCTCGATCTCGATTGGCAAGCTCATGTGGACATTGATCCGCGTTACTACCGCCCCGCAGAAGTCGACCTGTTGCTCGGCGACCCGAGCAAAGCGCGGCAGAAGCTCGGGTGGGAGCCAAAGACGACGTTCAAAGAACTGGTGAAGCTTATGATCGAGCACGATCTTGAGCTTGCCAAGCGCGAGCGGCTGGTTGCCGAGCAGGAAGGCAAGGAATTGAACGCCAAACGCTGGGGGGCTTTTTAACAAGGATGACCAGTTGGCTCGCAGATAAACGCATCGCGGTGACGGGCGGCGCAGGGTTTCTCGGAAGGCGCGTCGTCGCGCGCCTTGAAGCCATCGGCTGCCGAAACGTTCTCATCGTGCGCCGCAAGGAGTATGACCTGGTCCGCGCTGAAGCGGTCGAAAAGCTTTACCAGGATGCCAAGCCCGAAATCATCATCCATCTGGCGGCGGTCGTCGGCGGCATCGGCGCGAATCGCGAAAATCCTGGCCGCTTCTTTTACGAGAACATGATGATGGGCGCGCAACTCATCGAAGGCGCGCGATTGCACGGCGTTGAAAAATTTATACAGATTGGCACCGTCTGTTCGTATCCGAAATTTACGCCCGTGCCTTTCAAAGAAGACGATCTCTGGAACGGCTACCCCGAAGAGACCAACGCGCCCTACGGCATCGCCAAGAAAGCCTTGCTCGTGCAACTGCAAGCTTACCGTGAGCAGTACGGAATGAATGGCATTTATCTCTTGCCGGTCAATCTCTATGGGCCTGGCGATAACTTTGATCCAGCGGTATCGCACGTCATCCCGGCATTGATCAAAAAGTATGTTGATGCGATAGATCGCGGCGATAAATGGATCGACGTGTGGGGGACGGGCAACCCGACGCGCGAGTTTCTCTACGTGGACGATGCCGCAGAAGGTATCGTCCTTGCGACTGAACGCTACGACGGCGCCGAACCGGTAAATCTCGGCTCCGGCAAAGAGATTTCGATTAAAGACCTCGTGCATCTGATTGCGCGAGAGACCGGGTTTACCGGCGACATCGTCTGGGATGCGACGAAGCCCGACGGCCAGCCGCGCCGCGCACTTGCTACGAATTGCGCTGCCGAAGCCTTCGGCTTCCGCGCCCGCACGGATTTCGTTGAAGGGCTGCGTAATACGATTGCCTGGTATCACGAGAATCGCGCCTTTCTTGACTAGTGGATGAAGGTCTAAGTTCTTCCTCTGATCTCAGGTTTCAAAGGCCATCTGACGCAAATGCGGATCATTATTCTCAATCAATTCTTTTACCCTGATCACTCGGCCACAAGCCAGTTGATGACCGATCTTGCCGAAAGCCTAGTCGAAACAGGAATAGGTGTGACTGCAATGGCTGGTCGGGGCCGTTATGACGGAAGCGGAAAGCTCGGGGCTGCGGAAGACTACCGGGGCGTAAGAATTGAGCGAGCATGGGCGACCGGTTTCGGGAAGGGAACAATTGCCGGGCGGCTCGCGGACTATCTTTCATTCTATATTGGCGCGACCTGGAAGCTTCTACGCCAGCAGCGCCATGACATTGTGATGGCGCTGACCACGCCGCCGTTGATCGGCCTGGTCGGGTTGCTTATCGCCCGCTTGCGAAGGATGCGCTTTGTCGCGCTGGTGCAGGACCTTTATCCCGATATCGCTGTTGCGCTTGGAACGCTCCCAGCCAAAAGCGTGCTGACTCGCGGGCTTGACTGGTTGAACCGATTGGTTTTGCGCAAAGCGGATCGAATCATTGTGCTCAGTGAATGCATGCGTCGGCGCGTTGTTGACAAGGTCGGTTCGGAGAGCGAATCGCGGATTGATGTCATTCATAACTGGGCTGATGGCGCGAAGATTGAACCGCTCGGTGATGAAGAAAACCCGTTCCGGATCGAACACGATCTTGGCGATGCTTTCATCGTCATGTTTTCCGGGAATTGGGGGTTGGTGAATGACTTTCAAACCGTCCTCGAAGCCGCAAGACTGCTGCGCGACCGGCATGATATTCTCTTCCTGTTCGTCGGCCACGGCGGCAGGGCGGATGAACTTCAGGCCTTTTGCCGTCGCCACAGTCTGGGTAACCTGCAAATGTTGCCCTACCAGCCGCGCGAGCTACTGCCCTTCAGCCTCGCCGCGGCAAACGTGTCGCTGATTACTCTGGCACCGGGGCTCGCTGGGTTGAGCGTGCCGAGCAAGACCTACGGGATTATGGCCGCCGCTCGCCCGGTATTATTCGTCGGCGATCAATCGAGTGAGATTGCAAGCATCATTACTCAAGCCGAGTGTGGCGGGGTCGTCGCAACGGGCGAGAGCGAAAAGCTGGCGTGTCTGATCGAAGAATGGTCGCAGGACAAAGCCGCGGTAGCTCGGTTGGGGAGCCGGGCGCGCAAGGTCTTCGATGACTGTTTTGACCGCCCGCATGCTGTGAGGGCTTACATTGACACCTTCGAGAAGTGCCTGTCGTCAAGTTATTCAGACCCGCGTTACGGGCACCGCCGCATCGTCGCTTCAAAGCGTTCTCGAAGCACTACCCTGTGATCTACCGGATAGGTGCATGGCGGTTATCGTTTCCATCGGGAACGAATCGCTCATCGGAATGTTTCATTTCAAGACCGGGTTGCTCTGCATTAACTAGAAGCAGATTCATTCCCTTCAGGGTTAACGCCATGATTAACACGGTATAGGTCATTGCCGACTCGTCCTGCGCATTCAGGGCATCGGCTGAAGTCTCGATTTTTACCGTTCTCCACAGGCCAGCGCTCCGGCAAGAGCATCCCACAGTCTTCACAATCGCGGTCAAGCGGCAGGTCATAATACCTGATCGCGTCAACTACAGAAGAGGGAAGGGCGTATTTCCTGGTATGATCGCCTTGTGCTGGATCTGTCTTGGCGGCTCGCTCTATGAGCGTGTATAGCGTTAGCGTGAAATGATCCGGCACTATCTCAATTCCCCGCTGGAACCAACGCCAGCTTGCATATCAAATAAGGGTTTCAAACACCTCATTTATCCCCTCCAGAGATATCATGCCGTATAGATTGCGTGCAGCATTGCACCAAGCTCCATCTTTCCGTTTCATATCCTGCATCATCTGATCAACTAAACGCTTTCTACGGACATAGCAACGGAGTGCTTCGATACGCCGTGTAAGGCTCGCTATATTACTCACTTTATTTCTCGTTCGTATTTGATGAGAAACTCTAGTTCGCGCACTTGTTTGTTCAGCTCTTCGATCTGCGTAGTCTGCACCGAATACTCAAGCACGGACTTGGCCGCCGCGAGGCGCGCTGACGGGGCCGTAGCCTTATCGTTCATAATTTCGATCATGACTTCTACTGCCTTCGCCGCAGCTTGTTGAAGCTGATTCATCGATTGCTGAACCAGTCCGCGGCGCGCCTTCTCGTAGGCTGACTTAAACTCTGGTGAATTCATCTCAGCGTCTTGCTATCGTTCCCGGGATCGTAGTAACTTGACATCGTGTTTTTCCTCTCTGTCGGATCTTTCGGTCGGAGTCCCGAGGGGCAACCGTTTTCATCATGCAGCCCTCAGTGATCAAGAGTTAATATAATCAGGCTGGCATCGGTCTATGGTCCAAGGCTTCAGCCTCAATTGCGCACTTATCGACTCTAATGATATCACCAAGGTGATATCATTGTCAATTGAAAATTATCACGAAGGCGATTATGATGCTATGTTTGTTATATGATAACGGGGCGTTATGGTGCTATTAAGAGTTAGAGAACTAGCGACAAAGAAGGGGATACCAAATCCGCTTGCGTTATCGAAGCTAACGGGCGTTCCTTACGCTGCCTGCCACGCTATTTGGAATGGTCAACAAAAGCAGATTGGGCTGGAGACCATTAATAAGCTTTGCGCAGCGCTAAAAGTGAAGCCTGGCCAATTATTCGAATACAAACAGGATTAGATAATCACAGCAATTGTCATGCTGGCGGTGGGAGAAAGATTATCGTTTCTGTCTTTGTCTCAAAGGGTAGTCAATTTCCTTTCATTTCCTTTCATTTTCACGTTTGCTGCTTAACCGGATGTAGCGCCAGTTGATCCTGTAACGTTTTATGGCAGATGGTCATATGTACCTGGATGTAGGGTCTTCGCGGTCTCAACCAATTCGAATAGGACTTAACAAAGGCACAATTGTACAATGTGTGGCATAGAAGGTTAGCATAAAATTCCCTTGCTGTTTTCACCTATAGCGTGTAAAGTAGGCGCATCCGGAAAGCCCTCATGGTTTACACGCTCCTTGACCGCGCAGCCAATGATCAAGTAGCTGGAGTTTACAGTCGTGTAAATCAAAAAGAACGATTCTAGCAAGCCCCTGTGATTTGGTTAGCTTCGCAGCTTGAATGTTGAATTATTGATTATTCGCTCAAGCTCACGCTTCTAGAATAGCGCAAGTACTGGCTAATCCAGACGACGGAGGTTGCTAGAAATGTCGGCAGTCTACCTCATCGTATTTGTTATCTGTACGCTGCTATCTTTTATCCTGACACGCCGGATCAGAAACCTCGCTTTAGCGCGCGGCTGGGCCTCAGCCGCCGCGAGCGCGCGCCACATCCATCAATCGCCGATTCCGCGACTGGGCGGCGTGGCGATCTACGTTGCTTTCGTTTGTGTCGTCGCCTTGTCTATGGCGATCTCTATTGAGTTCTCTATTGACACGCATTTGGTTTCAAAGAATGTCTTCTGGATACTGGGCGCGGCGACGGTCGTCTTTCTTCTGGGGCTTTACGATGATGTCTACAGCGCGCCGCCGGCGATGAAATTTCTGGTTCAGGGACTGGCTGCGGTGATGCTATATCTTGGCGGCTTCGGCATCTTTCAAGCGCCGCTGTCGGGTGCGCCGCTGATGGCCTGGGTGTCGCTACCGCTCACGGTTGTGTGGGTATTGTGGATTACCAATGCCTTCAACCTGATTGACGGCATCGACGGGCTGGCCGCCGGCTCAGCGTTGTTTTCGACGCTTGCGGTGTTTATTGTGTCGCTGGCTTCAGGCAATGCGTTTGTTGCTATTTTGTCGCTCGCGCTGGCCGGGGCGATCATCGGGTTCCTCAGATTCAATTTCAATCCGGCGACGATTTTCCTCGGCGATTCAGGGAGCCTGTTTATCGGCTTTATGTTGAGTGCGCTGGCGCTCGCCGGAGCGCAGAAATCGTCAACCATCGTAGCCGTCGCTATTCCAGTAGTATCGTTTGGGCTGCCGATTCTGGAGACCGTGATTTCGGTGTTGCGGCGATTTCTAAGCGGCCAGCCGGTCTTTGGAGCCGACCGCGAACATATACATCACAAGCTGCTCGAACGCGGCCTGTCGCAGCGCCAGTCGGTGATTATTCTTTATGCGGTGTCGGCAGCGTGCGGGTTGTTGAGCTTGCTGCTATTGAATCCGAGCGGCCCGACGGTCGGCATCGTTCTGTTTGTCGTCGGCTTGGGAATATGGGTCGGCGTGCAGCATCTCGGCTATCATGAATTTGTTGAGATCCGCAGAGTCGCCCAGCGCACGATGGACCAGAAGAAAATCATCGTTAACAACCTGGCGATTCGCCGTGCCAGCGAGCGTTTAATGAAAGCCAGGAGTCTGACGGCGATTTGCGAGATCGTCGATCGGGCATTCGAAAGCAATGATTTCGACCGCTTTCATTTCGAACTGTCGCCCTGGCTTCGCGGCCGTGTAAATGATCCACGCAATCGCCTGTTTCGTGATGGCGCCTACGCTTGGCAGAAGCAAGCGAGCGAAACCAGCTTTGAAAGAAGCCATCTCCCCGCCTGGAGCCTTAAACTCGACCTTATGGACACGGCGCAGGAATTACTTGGTGCTTTCACGGTCTACCGCGCCTGCAACGATAAGCCGCTGCTTGTCGACATCAACCTGCTGACAACCGAGTTCCGGGCCGCTTTAGTGAGGGCTGTGGTGCGCGCGACAGTATTCGCCGATGACCGGTTGTTTGATGAAGAGCCCGCGCTCGCTGCCAGCATGTAAGGGTGTCGCGCGTGATCGCTTGTCCAAGCACCCTCGTCATTTCGGCGCGACCAAATGATGTCGGAGGCAGGAGAGCAATGGCGGTTGTGCTGTCCTTGTGCAGATAAGATTTGTAGGCCATGCACAGTCAGAAGACCTCTAAACGATTTGTACTGAAAACCACGTTGACGGTTTCAGTAGCTTTACTCATGCTAATTCCCGCCTTCCCCATCGCCGCGTAAGGCATCCCTACTTTAGGCAATCTCTGCAAAGCCAGGTACGGTATATCCCTCACTCTCGGCGCCTTGAGTTGCTTTCAGGCATCGCTGATGCGGCGAGCGATCGCCGTAATCGTGTAAATATCAAAAAAAACGTAGTTGCCGCTATGCGACTGCCGTCACTACCCGGCAATTCGAGTAAATGCGTTCTAGCGATCTGCTAGGCTTTGCTTACCTTTCGCTAAGATTATCAGATTTGCTTTGACAGGCTTTCAAGCTGCGATTATTATAACGGGGTACCCCCACAACTTGGCCAACGTAGAGAGCCTCAAACGGCTATAAAATAAGCAGGAATTTAGGGCGTTCTCAGGATCGACCATGGATAAGTTTATTGTGAACTATGTGCCCAGAGCACGCCAGGAAGGCCTGGTCATCGAAAGGCTGGGAGATGAAACGCTGGTTTATGATATGCGCAATCACAAGGCGCATTGTTTGAACCGCACGGCGGCGCTCGTCTGGAACCGCTGCGACGGCAAGGCGACAGTAAGCGAGATGAGTGGCGCGCTGGGAAAAGAGTTTCACACATCGGTTGGTTCTGACGTCATCTGGCTCGCCCTTGAACAACTCAGCAAGGCAAAACTTTTATCGGATCACCTGCCTAGTTCAATTCCTCAACAGGCGATGTCGCGCCGCGCCATTATCAAGAGGATCGGGCTTGGAGCCGCAGTCGCTTTGCCGCTAGTCACATCAATTCTTGCGCCCACTGCTGAAGCGAGTGTGACCTGTAGAGGCATCGGCGCAATCTGTACACAGGCTTCTGACTGCTGCAGCAATGTCTGTAATGCGGGCACGCCAAGGGTGTGCGGTTAATCATCGAGAAATAGTGCTGAAGGGAAAAAGGCGAGTGCCGCTATATTAAATTGCTATAAGGTTAAGCGGGGGAATCACTGCTTTTGTATATCGCATATGATTATTCGCACCCTTAACGACGTTGGCGATGTTGGCAGCTTGATGGCCAAGATCCTGGCCGGGTCGTGGAAAACTGTTCCTGCCTCTGACAATCTCTCCGTCGATGACATTCCACGTATTGCCACGCTGCTAGTGAAAAGCGGGACAGCCGGCTTGGTATGGTGGCGGTTGCAAACTGACACGCCGCAATATTGCAACGCTCTTGCACCATTCCGGCAAGCCTATGCCTACTACACGGCTCGCGCTGCGTTTCACGAAGCACAGGCCAGAAGCGTCTTCACATTCTTTCGATCTCAGGACATCGAACCGGTGCTCGTTAAAGGTTGGTCCATAGGTCGGCGCTATCCGGCCAAAGGACTCAGATCTTATGGGGACATAGATCTCTGCATCAGGGAATCAGAGTATCGGAAAGCTGCAGAACTCGCTGCCACGCCCGAAGGACAACGCTTTAACCTTGACTTGCACAAAGGGCTTAATGGCTTGGATAGCCGCAAATTTGAAGAGTTCTTCGAGCGCACCCAGCTTATCAATTTCGGAGACACATCCGTACGCATTCCATCGGATGAAGACTTATTACGCATTGTCTGCTTGCATCTGCTCAGGCACGGCGGCTGGCGAACTTCTCATTTCTGCGATGTAGCTTTACTTCTGGAAACACGGCCGGCGGAGTTTCGCTGGGACATTTGCATCGGTAACAGCCGCCGCGAAATTAACTGGATATCCACCGTCATCGGCCTTGCGCATCACTTGCTCGGCGCGGATATAGAAGGCTATCCGTTTGCGGCGCAGGCGCGGCGAGTACCACGCTGGCTGATTGCGCAAGTGCTGAAGTCATGGGAGACGCCTGAGCCGACAAGCAATGCGCCGCTTAATTATGGCAAACCGATGCGCGAATACCTGCGCCAGCCGCGCGGCGTATTCGGGGCGCTCAAGCGCCGCTGGCCCAACCCCATAGAAGCGACCTACTCAGTAAACGGGTCGTTCAACAACCTGCCGCGCTTTCCCTACCAACTGGCAGATAGCCTGCGCCGCGCCGCCCGCTTCCTGGCCTCGCGCGCCTGATTCAACCTGACCGTTATCCGCTTCACGCCATCTTATCGGCATAGCCGAACTCGCTACGTTGTTAGCACGCTCTGCGGCTGGCTCGATTGACGGAGACCGCATGTCATCAGCTACCTGGCTGTAACCTATTTGGGGAAACGTCCGCGAAATTTAACTTTTTTTCCTTGCAATCCAGTAGACGGTTAGTGTAAAACCAGCACTGCTGGCTCCAGCGGATTTGTAGTGGTGATGATTCTCATCCTTTGGAGCCGCAACGCGCGGTAACTTTAATCTGAAGCGGAAGTGAGCAGGGAAACAGTGCCGTCAGGCAAGCGCATTCAGGTTGTTAGCCCTCAAGAGACGCGCCAGGCAGTGGCAGAGTAAGGAACGCGATTGCCACATGCCATTTATAAACGTTCCTGCACCGCTTTCGCTGAATCATACCTCTTGAGGCATCGCTGTAGAGCGCGCCTTCCCCATAATCGATTCGCTCGTTGCGCCTGCCACCGCAGGCAAGAATATTCCGGCAGCAGTTCAAGCCGTGTGAGATGACCCGGCGAGCCGCGCCGCCCCCGGCGCAGTTCGTTAAGGTCGAATCGAAGCCGGGCGTGAGTTCATCAGAACGCCTCGCCGGCGGCTTGAAGTTTGGTTTTATTGGAGGCCCCCCATGAAGAAAGCAGGAATTCTTTTAACCTTCGCGTTTTTCTTCCTTTTGTCAGAGACGGTCCATGCGCAATCCACAGGGGATTTTCAATCTCATGCTTCTGGAAATTGGAATAGCACTAGCACTTGGGAGAGATGGAATGGAACAAGTTGGATAACCCCCGCACCTAATACACCAACTGATGCTGACGGGATAATTACTGTTCTCAATGGTCATACAGTGACTGTAACTGCCAATGTGCAAGTAGATCAAGTTGTCATTGCGGCTGGCGGACAGGTCACTATCAGTAGCGGAGTCACTATCACCTTTGCTAAGAATTCAGGGAATGATATGACCGTCAGCGGCACATACCTGAACCAAGGCACCTCAGTGAAAGAAACTGGAGGCAGCCATGATTTCACTATCAATTCCGGCGGCACATTTATTCACAATTCTTCTAGTGCCATTTCGGCACTTTTAGATAGCTTCACATTGAATGCAGCAAGTACTTTCATTTATCGTGGGAGTTCAACCCTTACTCCTTCCATCTCAGTATCAAATAGAACGTATGGCAATCTTAGCTTTGAAAGTACTTCGGGAAGTTGGACTGCAAGCGTAAATGGGAGCAATGCACTCATAATTAACGGTGATTTCAGTATAGGAAGTGGCGTCACCTATTCAACCACGCAAACTGGCACGATGACATTTGCCGGGAATTTTACCAACAACGGAACGCTAACGAATAGCACAGGCACACAAGTCTATACCCTTACTGGCAGCGGAAAAACTATCAGTGGGAGTGGCACCATTCAATTTGAGACGTGGAATGTGAATGCGGGAGCGTCGATCACATTGGCACGCGATGTGGACATTGCATCTACATTCACGGGAACAATTTCCGGCACGCTCAACTGTGGGACCAGTAATGTAACAGGCGCGGGCACCTTCACGCTGTCATCAGGCGCAACGCTCGGCATCGGTTCAGCGGCTGGCATTACCAGTTCGGGCGCAACCGGCAATATCCAGACCACCACGCGGTCGTTCAGCACTGGCGCAAATTACACCTATAATGGTAGCGTAGCGCAGGCTACAGGCAATGGCTTGCCAGCGACCGTTAATAATCTGACGATCTCTAACACGAACGCTTCTGGCGTAACTCTGGGCGGCAATATTACGATTGCTGGTACCCTGACGATCAACAGCAGTTCGATCCTGGTTGCGGGGACCAATACGATCTCCGGCACAGGGACACCTTCCGCCGTTATTAACGGCACTCTTAAAACTGCTAACACGAACGGTTTTTCCGGCAGTACAGGACAAACCTTAAGCAATACAATCACCACAATCACGCTTGGCAGTTCTTCGACTATCGAATACAACGCCACAGGCGCTCAATCGATTACTGCAAGGACGGATTACGCTAATCTCACCATCTCAGGTAGCCGAGGTGGGGGTACAATCACCCTCCCAACTGGGACGGTCGGCTTGTCAGGTGCCCTCAGCATCACCGCGACCAATGCCCTGTATGCGAGAACGGGAAACACTATCGAGTTCAGCGGCAGTGGATCGCAGACCATTCCGGCATTCGACTATAACGACTTGAAGAGCAGCAACAGTGGTGCGCGGACGCTAATCAATGGTGGGACAATTGGTATCCTGGGCACGTTTACGCCCGGCAGCAACACCTACACCATCACTAATAATACGATAGACTTCAAGGCCAGTACGGCGCAGACAGTGGCCGCTTTCAACTACAACAACCTGACGATCAGCGGCGCGCGGACAACCAACAACGTGACTCTGGCCAATGGCAACATCGGCGTGGCTGGAAATTTCAATCTGAGCGCGAGCTTTTCATCTGGCAGTCTGATCCCCGGCAGCAGCACGCTCTTATTCAACGGCAGTTCATCTCAGCAGTACACCAACAGCTCGGGCAGTTCTTTCAACAATGTGACAGTCAGCAATAGCGCGGGTCTGCTTTTGATTAGCGATATGACTCTCGGCACGAGCGGTGTTCTTAATCTCAGTAACGGCACCGTCGATGCGCGCACGAATAGCAAGACCGTTGCGGTGACGAACACGGCGACCACAGCGGTGACGAGAACCAGTGGTTATATTGATGGCAAGTTACAGTGGTCGCTTCCGATAATCGGCGCGATGACTTCCTACGTGTTTCCGGTGGGAACGATCAATGGCTATTCGCCGGTGCAGGTGGATATAACGCTCACCGCTGGAGCGACGACCTTCACTGCCAGCGCCACGCAATCGGCGATGCCGGGTGTCGCGACACCGTCTGCGACGCTGCAACGATACTGGACGTTGACGACTCCAGGGACGGTAACGTCAAAACTGAAATTCACTTATCTTGCCGGTGATGTCAGTGGCGGAGAAGCTGCTTATCGAATCTTCAAAAACACAAACGGCAGTACGCCGTTCGTATTCCCGGATGGCAATTCCGATAATGTTGACGAAACGACACACACGGCGACGACCATCAATAATGTGACCTCTTATTCCGACTGGTCTGCGGGCGAGCCGAATGCGCCGACCGATGTGGCATTGATGAACTTTAATGCCGCAAGCGATGAGCAGGGCAATGTCTTGCTCGAATGGCAAACCGGCTATGAGGTGAGCAACCTCGGATTCAATGTTTACCGCGACCGGGCGGGGCAGCGCGAAAAGATCAATCCAACCATACTCGCAGGCTCGGTGGCGCTCTCGGGCCGTACGATCATCACCGCCGGTCTGAATTACGTCTGGATGGACAAGCTCGCGAGCGCTAAAGACTATGCGCAATATTGGCTCGAAGACGTTGACCTCAGCGGCAAGACGATGTGGCATGGTCCCATCAGTGCCGTGCCGGTCGCGAAGCTCCCCGACCGCGCCCAGAGCCTGCTGCTCAGCCAATTGCACACCAATGCCGCAAGCAATGATACGCAACGCTTCCTGCGACCGATGATCGCCACAGCCGCTAAGGCAACACCTGCGAAACCCTCATTGCGCAACTTGCAGACGCAATGGGACATAGCGGCCAAGCCGGGCGCCAAGATCATCATCAGCAAAGCCGGCTGGACGCGCGTCTCCCAACCCGAACTCGTCGCCGCCGGCTTCGATGTCTCCCGCGACCCGCGCTTCCTGCAACTCTTCTGCGACGGCAGCGAACTGCCCATCCTCGTCAACGGCGGCCTCAAAGGCCGGCTTGAGCCCTCAGACTCCATCGAGTTCTACGGCCAGGCCCTCGATACCCCCTCGTCCAATCAACGCTCCTATTTTCTGCTCAACGGCGCGCAAGCCGGTCGCCGCCTCTCGGTCCTGCCCTTCAACAAGGCCGATCTCACGCGCCGCCTCAATTTCTCCTCGACCGTCGAACGCCGCGACCGCTTCCTCTACTTCCCCTCGCTCAACAACGGCGAGGCCGACAACTGGTTCGGCGCGGTCATCTACTCGACCCCGTTTGCTCAAACGCTCGACCTGGCGCAGGTTGATCAGCAGGCCAGCACGGATGCCCTGCTCGAAGTCGCCTTGCAAGGTCTGGGCTCCTCTAGCCACTCGGTCAGTGTGCAGGTCAACGGCCAGCCGGTCGGCGCGCTCCAATTTGACGGCCAACTGCATCAGGTCGCACAATTCAGCATCAGCCATCAGCTCTTGCAGGAAGGCGCGAACACCGTCACCTTGACGGCCTCAGGCGGCAGCGCGGATTTCAGCGTCATCGACTGGCTGAAGCTCAGTTATGCGCATCGTTTTGACGCCGCCGATGACCGCTTGCTGTTCAGCGGGGTGTCAGGCGAAGCGGTGCAGGTCAGTGGCTTCACGACGCCGGAGGTGCGAGTCTTCGACATCACGGATGAGACGAGCCCGGTGGAGTTGAAGGGCGTAGTCGAGTTGCAGGAGAAGCTCTATCGGGTGACGGTGGTGCCGCAAGCCTCAGGCGAGCGAGTGCTGTTGGCGGTGACCGACAGCGGGCTGGAGCGGGCGGCGCAGGTCAAGCCGCAGGTGGGGTCGAGTTGGCACCTGGCGAGTCAGGGAGCGGATGTGGTGATGGTGGTGCACGGCAGTCTGCGAGGGGCGCTGGAGCCGTTGTTGCAGATGCGCAAGCAGCAAGGCTATGCGGTGGCGGTGGTGGATGTCGAGGACGTCTACGACGAATTCAGCTATGGGCAGAAGACGGCGCAGGCTATTCAGGATTTTCTGGCGGCAGCGACGAAGTGGAAGCGAGCGCCGAGGTATGTGTTGTTGGTGGGAGATGCGTCGTACGACGGGAAGAACTATTTAGGGTTGGGGGAGTGGGATCTGGTGCCGACGAAGGTGGTGTGGACGAACACGTTTGAGACGGCCAGTGATGACTGGCTGGCCGACGTGAACGGCGACGGGGTGCCTGAGATGGCTGTGGGACGATTGCCTGTGCGCACGCCGGAAGAGGCAACGCGGGTGATCGCCAAGATCACCGGTTATCGCAACAACCAGACGGACGGTGCTCTGCTTGTGGCCGACCGCAATGAGGGCTTCGATTTTGAAACAGCGAGTAACACGGTGAAAGGTCTGCTGCCCGCAGGCATGGCGGTGCGGCAGATCTTCCGTGCGCAGATGGATGACGCGACGGCGAGCCAGGCGATCATCAATGCGGTCAATCGCGGGCCGAAGCTGGTCAACTATGCCGGGCACGGCTCATCCAGCATCTGGCGCGGCAATCTGTTGACGACAGACAGTGTCAGTCAGATGACGAATCAGCAAGCCCTGCCGATGGTGATTTCGATGACCTGTTTGAACGGCCTGTTCAACGATCCGCACGCCAGCAGTCTAGGGGAAACATTGTTGCTCTCGGCTCAAGGCGGTGCGATCGCCGTATGGGCCTCGTCGGCGCAAACGACGGCGGGCGGGCAGGCGGTGATGAATCAGGAGTTCATCCGCCAGCTATTTCAGGGCGTCGGCCCGAAAGGCCAATCGCTGACTCTGGGCGAAGCCGCGATGAGAGCCAAAGCGGCGGTCGGTGACCTCGATATACGCAAGAGCTGGATTCTTCTGGGCGACCCGATGATGGTGATCAGGTAGACGGCAACCAGGGGAGAGTGGGAGAGGGGTGAGAGGGCGAGGGGGAGAAAGAGAGGATCACTATGCCAGAAAGAATCGTTCGTCATCAGGATCTGAATATCTACAAAACCGGATTCGATGCGGCGATGCGACTCTTTGAATTGAGCAAGCGATTCCCGCGAGAGGAGTTGTATTCGCTTACAGACCAGATTCGGCGATCCTCAAGATCGGTTTGTGCTAACACGGCTGAGGCTTGGCGCAAGAGACGTTACGAAGCCGCTTTCATTAGCAAGTTGAGTGATGTTGAAGCTGAAGCGGCTGAAACGCAAACCTGGATTGAGTTCGCCCTTGCTTGCCACTACCTGGAAACCGAAATCGGACGAGAGATTCACAACACCTACGATGGCATCATTGCGGCTGTCGTCAAGATGATCAACAATGCTGATTCATGGCTGTTGCCAGACCCTCGGAGATAATTCAAATCAGCGTCCCCTTTCTCCCCCTCGCCCACTCCCCCGCTCTCCTACTCTTCTCCTTTCGCTTCCTCAACGGATGACGGTCACGACCGCAGACCTGCCGATGTTGAACGACGAGTCGTAAGCCAGGCAGACCAGCGTATGCGTGCCGCGCGCTAACTGATCCGCTTGCCAGGCCATCGTGTAGGGCGCGGCGGTCGATTGCGTGATCAATACCCCATCAACATACAACTCAACGCGGAAGAGGTTGCCGGAATTATCCGAGGCGTTCACCGTCACCCGCACAAGCTTGACGCGGTCGCCATTCGATGGCGTGATCCGCGCGCCGTCAGCCGGCGACAGAATGCGTATCTGCGGCGGCGTGATGTCATAGCCTGCCTGCACGGTCACAGGAAATTGCAGGCTTGCCGTGTTGCCTGCCCCGTCTACGGCGACGGCGCGCAGCATGTGCGCCGAGCCGTCGGCGAGCGCCGATGTGTTCCAGGTGAACATATAAGGCGCGCTGGTCTTATGACCGATCAATCGGTCATCCGCATACAGTGTAACTCTGGCTACTTGCCGATCATCCACGGCATCCAGTTGCAGCAGTTCGCCCGGCGTCTGACCGACCAATCCGTCAGGCAGCGGCACAAGATAGCGCAGCGCCGGCGCGGTCACATCTATGGCGTTCGTCAGCTTCATCGCCGTCAACTCCAGCGCGCGGCCCGCGTTCAGCCTGCCGAAGCCGTAGCCTGTGTCGTAGCCGGCGGCGCCACGGTCGTCCGCCGAAACTTTTAATAAGGCTTCGACCTGCGCGGCAGTAAGCTGTGGATAGGCTGAAAGAATTAACGCCGCCGTGCCGGCGACCAGCGGCGCTGAAAACGACGTGCCGTTGACGCTCGTGTAACTTCCCTGCAAGTCTGTAGTCCAGATTCCACTTCCCGGAGCCGCCAGGTCAATGTAAGGTCCGGTCGAGGTGAAGCCTGCCAGCCCGTCACCCGGCGTGCTGGCGCTGACCGCAGTGATGCTCGCATCTTCGTTATTCGGCACATAACCGGCGTCATTGCCGGCGGCCATCACAAATAGACAGTTCTTGCTGCGCGCATACTCGGCGGCGTCCGAAATCGCCGACGAGCCATAGCCGGCGTAGCTCACATTGATGACACGCGCGCCATGATCTGCCGCCCAGAGGGTAGCGGCAACAATATCGCTGGTGGCCGCCGCGCCGTCGCTTCTTGAGGTAATGCGCAGAGGCATGAGGCGGCAATTCATGGCCGGCGCGGCGACGCCGACGCCGTTGTTGCTGGCGGCGGCGGCGGCGCCTGCCACCCATGTGCCGTGCGGATGCACAGGGCTGGTGTTGTTGTTGTTATCGACGACGTTCCATCCCGGCACAAGCTGGCCGGCCAGATCAGGCTGCGTCGCGTCGATGCCTGTGTCGCAGACGGCAAGGATGATCTGCGAACTGCCGGTCGTGATTCCCCAGGCGGACGATGCGTTGATCGCTGCCAGGTGCCACTCGGAGTTGTATAGCGGATCATTAGGAGTCAGGCCGGCTGGGAAAATCAAATAATCCGGCTCGGCGAATTCGACGCCGGGCATCTGCTTGAGCAGTTGCGCATAATCGCCTTCGTCCATATCGTATGGAATGTCGATGACGTGCAAGCGCGGCACGCTCAGGCTGCGCACTTGCAGGTGAGCATTGATGAACGCTTCGGCATCTTTGGCAGCGGCATCATCGCGGTACTTGACGATGACGCGGCCCGGCACCATTGGGCGTTTGACCTTAGATTGCGCGATGACTTTTCCTGATGTGGCGGCGGCGCGAGGGTCGTCTATAAATAGAGATGACAGGCCGACCAGCAGAGTGCAGAGGGCCAAGGCGACAGCAATCCGTTTATTCATTCTCATTCTCCGGGGGCGAGCCGTAAGCTTGCCGAGAATTCATCCAGGTTGGCAGGACAGTCAACCGTAAGCGGATGCTGGCGGCAGAGACATTGACAGCCGACCCGACCTCCGCCCGCTGCTTGGGCAAGCCTTATACCAGCGCGAGACGATGTACCTGCTGTAGACGATTGCTACGACCGAATGAAAGTGTTAATGCGCAAAAAATACCAGAATAGGGTGATAAATGGGCAGTTTTTTCGCGAATTAAGGCGCTGCGAGGCAGGCGAGATCAAGCAATCGAGGGAGAACAAGCGCCCCGCTTGAAGCGCCGCAAAGGGCGCGATCTGCCACGCCGTAAAATAGCGATATACATTACAATCGCTGCAAGCGCCGCCGAAACCCTGATGCGCAAACTTGACGACGGTATGCGATTGTGGTCTGATAGCTTCACTATTTCGTTCGTCAACGATTTCACCCTGGCAGGATTCGCCCCAGTCTGTGAGAGGCTATGGTAAACCGTGACTATTACCAGTTGCTTGGCGTGCCGTTCGGCGCCAGCGCCGATGAAATTCGTTCCGCCTACCGTAAGCGAATCAGCGTGATTCATCCGGATCGCTTCGATTCGGCCTTACAGGCTGAGCAATGGCAGGCCGCCAATGAGATGCTCATGGAGTTGAACAGCGCTTATGACGTTCTGCACCATCCCTACAAGCGCGCTTTATACGACGAGAGCCTCGCCGCGATGCAGCCGAAAAAGATGGCCAACCCCGGGGTTCGCTGCCGCTTCAAGGATTTGCCGCCGGCAACTCAGGAGAGGCTTTTAGTCTTGCAGAAGGGAAGAACACAGTTCTTCAAGTTTCAAAGCCGCAGCCCGGTTAATGTTTTCAGATTCAAAACCGGCAACCCGGCTATGGCCTGGTGTTGCCTGTTGATCGCGGCGCTGATGCTCGGCGGCATCATTCGATTCGAGTTCACCGGCAGTTGGTCGGCTCATCTGCCGCTGTTGATCTGGGGCGGCGGCTTGATTGGCGTGAGTTTGTTAGGCGGCGCTGTTTATAAACTGGTTCGCTGGTATCGCTCGCCGGTAAAAGATTATGTTTACCTGACCCCGCTTTACTACATCAAGACGAGTCCCGGCCAGGTGATCTTCCGCTGGTTGTGGAGCAGCGAGACGCTGGTAGTAAAACCCGTTACCAATCGTCTGCGCCAACGCCAGGGCGGCATACTCCTGCTGGCCTTCGATGATCAGCTACAGAAACTTCGACTGGCTTCCGAGGAGTTCGCCAGAGAAGTCGCTTATGCCCTGAGCATCTGGGAAAAACTTATTGTAGACTTAAACGGCAAGCCCGATGGCGCGCTGCTGGATCAACTCGACGCTTTCCCGGAAATCAGCGCCCGGCTCGGCAAAAGACCCGCGCCTGATCCGCATTCAACCGACGTCGGCAAAGAGGCGCGAATGGATGACGGTTCGGCGCGGCGCGGCCCGGCGGCGCTCGAACAAAAATGGTTCTATGTGAAAGGATGGTAATCTGCAATGACCGACGCGACTCCTCTGACCGAGCGCCCCGCATACCAGGCGCTCGTCGCACATTATCAGCAAATCAAGGGCAGACACCTGCGCGAACTGTTCGCCGAAGACCCGCAACGCGGCGCGGCGATGGCGCTTGAAGACCTGGGCATCTATTTCGATTACTCGAAGAATCGCGTCACAGATGAGACTCTACGGCTGCTGGTGAACCTGGCCGAAGCCGCGGGGCTCGGCGAGCGTATTGCCGCGATGTTTAGCGGCGAAAAGATTAACGTCACAGAGAATCGCGCTGTCCTGCACGTCGCATTGCGCGCGCCGCGCGATCAGTCCATCTTTGTCGATGGGGTGGACGTTGTGCCTGAAGTTCACAAGGTGCTCGACCATATGCGGGCGTTCGCCGACCGCCTACGCAGCGGCGAATGGACTGGCTATACAGGCAAGCCTATACGCAACGTCGTCAACATCGGCATCGGCGGCTCAGACCTCGGCCCGGTCATGGCCTACGAAGCCTTGCGCCACTACAGCGTCCGCGACATGACGTTCCGCTTCGTCTCGAACATCGACGGCACGGACTTTGCGGAAGCGACGCGCGACCTGGACGCCGAAGAGACGTTGTTCATTGTGTCGTCGAAAACCTTCACGACGCTTGAGACGATGACCAACGCGCAGACGGCGCGCGCCTGGACGCTCGGTGCGCTGCGCTCTGAAGAGGCGATTGCCCGTCACTTCGTCGCGGTGTCGACGAATGCGGAAGAGGTGTCGAAGTTCGGCATCGACACGGCGAATATGTTCGGCTTCTGGGACTGGGTCGGCGGGCGCTATTCGATGGATTCGGCCATCGGGCTGTCGACGATGATCGCCGTCGGGCCGGAAAGCTTCCGCCGTATGCTTGCCGGTTTTCATGCGATGGACGAACATTTTCGCACCACGCCGTTTGAAAAGAACCTGCCGGTGCTGATGGGCTTGCTCGCGGTCTGGTACAACAACTTCTTCGGCGCGCAGACCGTCGCCGTGCTGCCTTACGATCAATACTGCAAGCGCTTCCCGGCTTATCTGCAACAACTGACCATGGAATCGAACGGCAAGCGTGTGACGATGGATGGCGCGGTGGTGAACTACGAGACAGGGCCGGTCTACTGGGGCGAACCGGGCACCAACGGCCAGCATTCGTTTTACCAGTTGATCCATCAGGGAACCAAGCTGATTCCATGCGATTTCATCGGCTTCTGTCGCTCGCTCAATCCGATTGGTAATCATCACGACATATTGATGGCGAATCTGTTTGCGCAAAGCGAGGCGCTGGCCTTCGGCAAAACGGCTGACGAAGTGAAGCAGGAAGGCACGCCTGACTGGCTGGTGCCGCACCGCACGTTTCCGGGCAATCGCCCGTCGAATACCATCCTGCTTGAGCAGTTGACGCCCGAAGCCCTGGGCAAGCTGATTGCGCTGTACGAGCACAGCGTCTTCACGCAGGGCGTGATTTGGAACATCGACTCCTTTGATCAATGGGGCGTCGAACTCGGCAAGGTGCTTGCGAAGCGCATCATCCCTGAGCTTGCCGGCGACGCCGCGCCCGAGCACGACAGCTCGACGAACGCGCTCATCCATCGCTACCGCCAGTTCAAGTAAGCGTTAGATGTTTCGTTGAGTTGCATTAAACAATCAGGCCACAAGGTTACTCCTGGATGAAAGAGAAGTGGAAACCGCGCCTGGACGAGGACGGCGATGGCGAGCGCGGCAGCGCGGGTGAGACAAGGGAGAAGGTTGTCCTTACGGACAAAGAGGACAGGATGTTTATGGGGATTCTCGCCGTCCTCACCGCCAGTTGGTACGGGCCGCTTTTGGGTGCGACACTTGCCGGCGTAAGGTTGCCCGACTTGAACTGGGTGCGATGGGCCGTCTTGGGGTGGTGTGTCGTGGGGGTTGTGCCGCTCGGCCTCTTGATTCCCATGATCAGGGACGCGCTTACTTTCAGTTCGCTTTCGCAATTGACGCTGTCCGAATGGCCGGCTGTGCTTGGTGGGGAAGTCGAGATGAGCTTTCAGCGAGCCATCGGGGAACGCCGCACCGTGGCTAGCGTTGACGCCAGACTCTGCTGCGAAGAGATACATGAATACAGTGACGAGACGTTTGAGCACACTATCGCGGAACACGTCATCCCGGTCACAGATTTTATAAAGGACGGCAAGCTGGTTCACGCCAGATGGAGAATGAAGATGCCGTCGGACTGGCTCCTTCCCGGACTACGGCACGACAAGCGGATCGCCTGGGTAGTCTATATTACCATCCGACTTGTGAAGGGGTCGGAAGGCAGATCTTCTTTCCGGCTCTCAGGCGCGGCACCGCCAAAACGGAGGAAGATCAGATCAGCGGCGTGGAGAACACTGACACCCAAGTAACTTCCTGATGAAACAAACCATCCTTTTGGTCGCCGCCTTGCCCGTAGTTTGTCTCTCAATCATTCACAAAATCATTGCGTCCACAGAGGAGACGGCTTACCCAATGTGTGACCAAACGTAATTATATATTGACACGCTACAGGCGCGATGTTAAAACCGTAGCGTCGTAGTTGATTGAGTTCTTACCGCACCCTGCCCCTCCAGATGGTCTCTCATTGCCTGTCGTTTGCCGTCCCCAGACAGCCTCTCTCAGCGTCGCGCCGGCATCCTTCGCGATATGGTTTGGCGCGCGCGTTCGTTAAAGCTTTTTTGAGCTTATAAGTCTTAGGGTTTGCAGCGCGCCCCTCGGATAATCATCAACGGGCAATCGGTCAAGCGCTGCCATCGCTATCGCCAATCGAGTGGTGGTTCGAGAGGCGAGGCGGAAAGCTGGTAGTGGGAAAATATGTCGGCAAAACTGGGCGAAACCCTTCTCAAAGACAATCTCATCACGCCGCAGCAGTTGAAGGAGGCGCTCGATTATCAGCGCATCAATGGCGGGCGGTTGGCCTCGACGCTGGTCAAGCTCGGCATGCTCAGTGATGAAGAAGTCACCGCCGTGCTCAGCCGTCAATATGGCGTCCCTTCGGTCAATCTCGATCTCTTCGAAGTCGACCCGGCAGCCGTGACGCTGGTTCCGCAAGAGACCGCCGAGCGCTATTCGGTGCTGCCGCTGTCGCGCGTCGGGGCGACCCTGACGCTGGCCATGATCGATCCGACGAACGTCTTCGCCATAGACGATATCAAGTTCATGACCGGCCTGTCGGTCGAGCCGGTCGTCGTCAGCGAGACCGCCTTTCAATTCGCCATCAAAAAATATTACGGCACCTCGCGCGAGATGGAGCTCGCCAGGGTCATGGAAGACCTGGTGGCCGAAAGCACGAGCATGCCGGATTACGGCGACGAGTTCGATCAGTTCGAAGTCGAAACCACTGAAGAAGAGATTGACCTCGAAAATCTCGAACGCATGAGCGAGGACGCGCCGGTCGTCAAGCTGGTCAACGTCATTATGGTTGACGCGCTCAGGCGCGGCGCTTCCGACATACACATCGAGCCTTACGAGAAAGAGTTTCGCGTGCGCTTCCGCATGGACGGCGTCTTATACAACATCATGAGTCCGCCGATGAAGATGCGCGATGCGCTGACCTCGCGCATGAAGATCATGGCGCGGCTCGACATCGCCGAAAAACGCCTGCCGCAGGACGGGCGCATCAAGATTCGCGTGCGCCTGGATGGGCGGTCGCGCGAACTCGATTTTCGCGTCTCGTCGTTGCCAACCATCTTCGGCGAAAAACTCGTGTTGCGACTGCTCGACAAAGAGAACCTGCGGCTCGACATGACGCAACTCGGCTTCGAACCCAAGAGCCTCGAAAAGTTCAAGCGCAATATCGCCAAGCCCTATGGCATGGTGCTGGTGACGGGGCCGACGGGTTCCGGCAAGACCTCGACACTCTATTCGGCGCTACAAAGTCTGAACACGCCGGAAACCAACATCATGACGGCGGAAGACCCCGTCGAATTCAACCTGCAAGGCATCAATCAGGTGCAGATGAAAGAGTCCATCGGCCTGAACTTTGCCACCGCCCTGCGGTCGTTCCTGCGCCAGGACCCGAACATCATCCTGGTCGGCGAAATCCGCGACTTCGAGACGGCGGAGATCGCCGTCAAGGCGGCGCTCACCGGCCATATGGTGTTATCCACGCTACACACGAACGACGCGCCGTCGACGATCAGCCGCTTGATGAACATGGGCATCGAGCCCTTCCTGGTAGCTACGTCGGTGAACTTGATACAGGCGCAGCGCCTCATCCGGCGCATCTGCAAAGACTGCAAGGCGGAAGTCCACACGCCCAACGAAGCCATGATTGATGTCGGCTTTCCGGCGAGCGAGCTGAAAGAAGTGCGTACCTTCAAAGGCGCAGGATGCGCGGCTTGCAACGGCACGGGCTACAAAGGCCGCGTCGGTTTATATGAAGTGATGGAAGTTACCGAAGACCTGCGCGAATTGATTCTGGTCGGCGCTTCGGGGCTTGAACTGCGGCGCAAGGCGGTTGAAGAAGGCATGCTGACGCTGCGCCAGAGCGGCCTGGAAAAGATTCGCCAGGGGGTAACGACGATTGAAGAAGTGGTCAGGGAAACGGTGAAGTAGAAGTCAGAAGCCGGAAGTCAGAAGACAGAATGGAAATGGAAGTCGGCTGCCGCCTCCGCCTCTATTCTGACTCCTGACTCGTGACTCCTGACTCCTGGAGAAATTATGCCTGAAATTACATTAAGCGATTTACTCAGAAAGATGATCGAGCAGGGCGGCTCGGATTTGCACATCACGACCAACTCTGCGCCGATGGTGCGCGTCCATGGCACGTTGAGGGCGCTCGAATTTGCTGAGTTGACGCCCGCCGAGACCAAGCAGCTTGCCTATTCGGTGCTCACCGACGCGCAGAAACATCGCTTCGAGGAGACGCTGGAGCTGGACTTTTCATTCGGCATCAAGGGGCTGTCGCGCTTCCGCGCCAACCTCTTCAATCAGCGCGGCGCGGTGAGCGCGGTCTTTCGCTCAATCCCTTATGACATACGCTCGTTTGAAGACCTCGGCCTGCCGCCGGTCGTGCAAACGATGTGTGACAAACCGCGCGGCTTGATCCTGGTCACAGGGCCGACAGGTTCCGGCAAATCGACGACACTGGCGGCCATGGTTGACAAGATCAACCGCGACCGCCACGAGCACATCATCACGATCGAAGACCCGATTGAATACCTGCACAGCCACAAGAGCTGCATCGTCAATCAACGCGAGGTGCACGCCGACACGCATTCGTTCGGCAACGCCCTGCGCGCCGCGCTGCGCCAGGACCCGGATGTCGTGCTCATCGGTGAAATGCGCGACCTGGAGACGACCGAGACGGCGCTCAGGATCGCCGAAACCGGCCACTTGACGTTTGCGACGTTGCACACCAATTCGGCGGTGTCGTCGATCAACCGCATCATAGACATCTTCCCCTCCGGCCAGCAGGCGCAGATTCGCACGCAGTTGTCGATGGTGCTGGAAGGCATCCTGACCCAATCGCTGTTGCCGAAAGCCAACGGTCAGGGACGCGCCCTCGCCATGGAAATTCTCGTGCCGAATTCGGCCATCAGAAACCTGGTCCGCGAAGACAAAGTCCACCAGGTTTACTCGATGATGCAGACCGGCCAGGAGAAGTACGGCATGCAGACCTTCAACCAGTCGCTGGCGAGTCTCTATTTCAAAAAACAGATCACCCTGGAGATGGCCATGGCGCGCTCGTCGAACGCCGACGAGTTACAGGATTTGATCAATCGCGGCGCGGCGGCATTGCAAACGCCCATGCGTCCGGCAGGGCCGGCAGCGCCAGGCACGCGGCCACAGGTGCCGCTTGGCCGCGTCGGCAGATAAGGCAAAAGTGAAAAGGAAAAAGATAAAAATGAAGCAGAGGATTGAACAGATGGGATTTGCTTAGTTATTGATCCTGCTCATTACTTTTTACTTTTATCTTTTTCCTTTTTACTTTTCGCAGTTGCCCCTTCGAGTAGGACAAAGACAAGCAGCAGGTGGAGGCTACGATGCCGACTTATGTGTATAAGGGTCGCAATCGATTGAACGAGATCGTCGTCGGTGAGCGGGTTGCCGCAGACCGCGCGGCGCTGGAAGGGATGCTGCGCCGCGAGCAGATCATTCTGACCAGCGCGCGCGAAAAAGGCCGCGAAATCAGTCTGCCGAAGGTGGGCCGCGAGAAGGTCAAGCACAAGGACCTGGCGCTGTTCACGCGCCAGTTCTCTGTGATGTTAGACGCCGGTTTGCCGCTCGTGCAGTGTCTGGAAATTCTCGGCCAGCAGCAGGACAACAAGACCTTTCAGAAGATTATTTTTCAGGTGCGCTCCGATGTTGAAGCCGGTTTGACGCTGGCCGATGCGATGGCCAAGCATCCGCGCGTCTTCGAGTCGCTCTATACGAATATGGTGGCGGCGGGCGAAACCGGCGGTATCCTCGACGTCATTCTGCAGCGGTTGTCGACTTACCTGGAAAAGATGGTCAAGTTGAAGAGCGACGTCAAGAGCGCGCTCATCTACCCGATAGCCGTCATCGTGATTTCGATCATCGTGATTTCGATCATCATGATCGTCGTCATTCCGGCGTTCAAAAATATCTTTGAAGGCCTGCTGGGGCCGGGCGAGAAATTGCCCTGGCTGACCGAATTCGTCGTATCGATCTCATCATTCCTGGCCGGCTTCTGGTGGCTGATCGCGATTGTCGTCGGCATGATCGTCTTCGCGATGAAGGCTTGGTACAAGACAGACAAAGGGCAGCACTTTATTGACGGCCTGACCTTGCGCTTGCCCATCATCGGCCAGATCATGCGCAAGATCGCCGTGTCGCGCTTCAGCCGCACGCTGTCGACCTTGTTGAGTTCCGGCGTGCCCATTCTGGAATCGCTGGAAATCACCGCGCGCACCGCCGGCAACGTCATCATCTCGGAAGCCATTCAGAAAGTGCGCACAGGCATTGAGCAGGGGCAGACGTTTGTCGAGCCGTTGAAGGCGAGCGGCGTCTTTCCGATCATGGTGTCGCAGATGATCGGCGTCGGCGAACAGACTGGCGCGCTCGATGCGATGCTGTCGAAGATCGCCGACTTCTACGAACAGGAAGTCGACGCGGCGATTGCCAGCCTGTTGAGCCTGATGGAACCGGCGATGATTATGTTTCTCGGCGTGACCATCGGCACCATCGTCATCGCCATGTACCTGCCGCTGTTCTCGCTGATCGGCAAACTCGCCGGCGGCCATTAAGAAGCGGCAAGCAGGTTGCCCAGTGAATCCATTGATGCAGCGTGATCAAGAAGGCCAAACCAGGTCTTCTTGATCACGCTGCGCAAGTTTCATAGCCAGCATCTGCTGCTGTAGGCGAACCCACCGCAAATCAAGCTGTCGCCTCACCGCCTGTTGCACGTCATTATCGAATCATCTAAGCAGGACATCTTGACGAAAATCGCGCTCGCTTCGATTGCGGGTATTCGATGATGTCGTAAGCGAGCTATAATGTTGAGGCATAGCGACGAATGAGGTGCTCATAATCGCGCCGTGCAGAACAGATGATTGGAGGGCTTGAAACGATGTGCGGACGATTCACTCGCACAATCAGCGCGGCAGGCGTTGGCGAAGCATTTGGCGTCGATGAAATCTCTAGCGAGCTGAAAGCCAGCTATAATATCGCGCCGACCCAATCGGTAGCCGTCATCATCAGCGACGGCAAGAAACGATTGATCGAGGTGCGCTGGGGCCTTGTGCCGTCTTGGGCGAAAGACCCTGCGGTCGGCAACAAGATGATCAACGCGCGTGCGGAAACCATCACCGAGAAGGCGAGCTTCAGAAATGCCTTCAAGAAGCGGCGCTGCCTGGTGGTTGCCGATGGCTTTTACGAATGGCAGAAGATCGGTGATGGCAAAAGGCCGGTTTACATACGGCTGAAATCCGGCAAGCCGTTCGGCATGGCAGGACTCTACGAAGTGTGGCACTCCCCGGAAGGCGAAGAGTTGATGACTTGCGCGATCGTCACGACAGAAGCCAACGAACTGATGCGGCCAATCCATGAGCGCATGCCGGTCATCATTGCGAAGGACACCGAAGACCTGTGGCTTGATCCGCAAGTGCAGGACACCACCGTTCTGCGGGAACTGTTGCATCCCTATCCGGCGGCAGAGATGGAAGCCTATCCGGTATCGAAACGCGTGAATTCGCCGGCGGCAAACACCCCCGACTGCATCAAGCCGGTCGCGCCTGACGGTAGAAACTGACTGCGGTTTAGAAACCTGCTGCTTCGCAGAACACTCTGATCGCACCTTTCGCCGTCGACAGCTTCTCGAATAACTCCGTGTAATTCTCAAGCCCTTTGACCGGGTGCGTCAGCCGTCTTGCGAGCCAGCCAGGATATTCGGCCTCGGCCTGCCCCATGTCGCGGACGCCCATCTCAAAGTATTCGCGGTTCGCATTGACTGTCCCAACCATCACCTTGTTGCCCAACACGAAACCTCGCTCGATGTTGTTCAACTTCCAGAAATGAAGAGTCTAATTAGATCCTTCTCCCTTATGCTCTGGCCGGGCCTGTTGAAATGAGAGCCAGTTCTCATCGCCTTTTGAAATAAGCGCCGATCTCTCCTGCTCCCATTTCGCTCTCACTTCCTGGTTATAATTGAGGTACAGTTTTCCATCGACAATCTTCCAGGCTTCGGGATCGCCTTTAGCCGTGTAGCCGTGGCCCACAGCCCAAGAGCAGTAACCGCCATACTGCGGCGCGTACTTGCCTGGCTCGCCGAGGAACAGTTCGCGATTGCGGGCGCTGGCGAAATGCCACTTCGCGCCATTCCATTCAGCCGCAAATTCACTATGCCCTTCGACGGGCGTGCCTTCAGTGAAATAAGCAACCGCGTCATAGCCTTTGAGCGCCAGCCCTTCGGTTGATTTGAAAACCGGCTCGACGCCGGCCTTGCTGGCTGGCGCTGCGCCAGAGGACCGACATCCGGCCAGCGTCAGGCTGCTGAACAGTAAAAGGATAATTGCGATAATTTTGTGCTTTCCGAATTGCAAGACATTCACCTCCAGGTTCTTCGCTCATTGTTTACAGTTGTAAATTGCCTTAGTTGCTGTCGCTGTCACCTCTTAAATGTCAGGCGGTCAAAAATAAATTCCCGACGCGCAGAAAAATTACAAGAAGCCGCGCCGCTCTCATCGCCAGCGGCTGTCGCCGGTAACCGCCTTGACAATGACTCTGCGACCTTGTGATATGGGTGTGCTTCCGTAGAAAACAAGCGACAGGAGGGACAGGGAATGGCAAAGACGAACAAACCCAAGAACGAAGGAAGAAAGAAATCGGCGGGTAAGGGCGTTAAAGATGTTGACCTGGTCGGCGATGCGGTAACGATTGTCGGCACAGCCATCGGCGTTGTCGGGGGAGCCGCGCACTTCATCGGCTCAAAGGTCGCTGAAGCCGTCAGTGGCAAAGCTGGCAAGCAGAAATCAACCACCGGTAAGGGAGCGAAGAAGGGCAGCGCTAAGAAGGCAGGCGCAACGAAGAAAACCGCCACGAAAAAGGCTGCGAAAAAATCCAGCGCCAGGAAAGGCGCGGCGAAAAAGACCGCTGCAACGAAGTGAATCGCCAAAACGCCCGGCAAGCAGAAGCGCGGCGCAGGCCATACATCAAGCTATAACGATTCCTTCTTGCCATAGTTTCTGGCGATCCACTTAGCCACTGTGTTTGCGGATGGCATCGGTTATTTATGAGATCGCCGCTTGAGCGAAATCCGGTAGGCGCAGCGCCGGTCTCCAGCAACCATATGTTCATCGCGTTCGACCGAAGCGTTACGCCCCAGGACCTCCCTGAAGGTATCGAGTTCGGCACGGCAGAACCCCTGGCAACTCGCCGCCGCCACACAGATGGGGCAGTGGTTCTCGACCAGGACGTAATCATTTCCTTCCCTCCAGGACTCTGCCATATAACCTTCGCGGGTTCGCGCCTCAGCCAATCGCTCCACCTTCTTTTCCAGACTGGCTGCGCCTTGCAAGGCCGTCGCATAAGCCGCCTTCGCTTCCGCCGCCTTCGCTTCGATTAAACGGTCGAGCACCTCCTCACCCAACTGCGTGCGAATTGATTGAATGAGATGTGCGGTGAGTTCGGCGTGCCCGTCAGGAAACCGTGCGTTCCCTGCGGCAGTCAGATTCCACACCTGCACAGGCCGCCCGACTCCGCGCGACTCGGAGAGGGCTGAGACCAGCCCATCCGCCGCCAGCCGCACGAGTTGCTGCCGGGCCGCCTCGCCCGTGATGCCCACCTCGGCAGCCAGGTCTGCCGTCGTCTGCGGCCCACGAGTTTTGAGCAGCACCAACAACCGTTCAGCCGCCGGTCGCGCCAGGCGAGAAGAATTTTCCAAGTGTTTACTTGACATATTCAAATCCAAAAATTATATTCCAAGTGGTTCCTTGGAAAAGTATAAGACGCTTATCGCGTTCTGGCAACAAAATTTAAGCCGACTGGCCTCGGTCAATTGGCTAGAGAAAGTTTGAGGGCGAGTGAATATGCAAAGCAAACGACCGGTTGATTCAACTGATCCGTTAAGCGGTTTGCGCGTGGCGGTCACAGGCGGCACCTACGGACTTGGACTGGCTTTCGTGAAAGAGTTAGTCGCGCGCGGCGCACAGGTCGCATTCGTCGCACGTCGTCGCGAACTCGTCGACGCGGTGGGGCGCGCGCATCCGGGTACGCATGGAATCGTCGGCGACGTCTCGGAGAAGACTTTCCAGCACAGTGGGATCCGAAGCTTGGAATTCACGTGACTTGAAGTCGCGGCC
>JADMIO011385333.1_pt1 | contig 60486 bp, 56 predicted proteins | sample 8958161 | NCBI WGS metagenome assembly JADMIO01 (sample SAMN16585339, study PRJNA669376) | soil metagenome | isolation source: Crop rotation soil | place: USA: Cullars Rotation, Alabama | collected 2011
GCCGCGACTTCAAGTCACGTGAATTCCAAGCTTCGGATCCCACTGTGCTGGAAAGCTTCCCCCGCGATGAAACCTATGCGCTTGCCGGTCAATTACGAAGAGCGGCGGTTTCGATTCCAACCAACATTGCCGAAGGCCAGGCGCGATTCTCGCCCAATGAGTTCCATTTCTTTTTGGCCCGCGCCCGCGGAGGACTGGTGGAAGTCGAAACTCAATTGATGATCGCGCAAAACCTCGCTTACTTCACTCCTGAACATGGGAAGTACCTCCTGGACAGAGCTGCTGAGTTGGGGAAAATATTGAACGGATTGATCGGCTCCATGCGGACTGCAGCTTAACCGGGAACTGGAACGGAGAACTGGTATGATCCTCCGGCGACATGCATCCGATCCTTCTGAGCATCCTGCTAGGTCTCACCGCTGCGGCCGCGAACGTTTTTGGCGGCGCCATTATCGTTCAGAAGCATTGGGATCGCTCTTATCTGAAGTATTTTGTGGCCCTGGGTGCGGGATTCATGCTGGCCACTGCAATCGTCGAAATCTTCCCGGCAAGCCTCGAACTCAGCGGCAAAAGCGCGCCTTTACTTGTCCTGGCGGGCTATCTCATCGTGCATTTATTCGAGCACACCGTCACGCCGCACTTTCACTTTGGCGAGGAAACTCACAAGGATGCGTTTGTCCATGGCCATAGAGGCTATTCCGTGCTGATGGGTCTGATCATCCATACCTTTTTTGACGGCATTGCGATCGCATCCGGTTTCATTGTTTCGCGCTGGCTGGGCTGGGTCATCTTCGTGGCGATTTTTCTGCACAAAATTCCTGAGGGATTCACCATCGCGTCTGTCATGCTTGCCAGCGGGCGCAGTCGAGGTATTGCCTGGGGCGCGTCTATTCTCTTGGGGGCATCGACCTTGGCGGGCGTGCTCACCATGGCGCTTTTCCGTCACCAGGTGAGCTTCGGATTGCCACTGTCGGCGGGAGCAACTATCTACGTCGCAGCGTCGGATCTCATGCCAGAGGTCAACCGTGAGCCCGGTGTCAGGATGGCTCTGGTCGTCTTTCTGGGGGTGGGGCTGCTCTTTCTTCTGGACAAAGTTGCCCACTTACACTGACAACCGGCTTTATTCCACAGTGTGTTTGGCCGTGTAACCTTCGCGTGCCACCACCGAATACTTCACATCTTTCCCCTTCTGATCTTTGACCTTCAGGGGGCCTCCATCGGGCGCGACGACCTCGACCTTCAGCTTGCGATAGGTGCCGTCGAGCTTGGGGTTGGTTGGACGGTAGGTCAGGTTGTACTGGTTGCGAATGTCGCCGGTGATGTCGTGAAAGATTGCCGGAAGTTCCTGTTGAAAGCGCGGAAAATACGCCCGCCCTCCGGTCAACCGGGCGAAAGTATTCATTTCATTGTCGCCCTGCAGGTAATCCATCTCGCCGACTGGAATGCCCATGCCGTGAGTGTATCCGCAGCGATGGGCTTCGCAATAGTTGCGCACGGCCCATCCGACGCTAACGGGGAAGATGGTCACGTCGTGGGTGGCTTTGATCTTCTTGGTGATCTGGTCGAGGTTCAGCTTGCTGAAGGTGTCGACTCCCGTTGTGACCAGAATGACGTACTTGCGCCCTTCAATCTGGTCAACGCGGTCAAGGGTGTCATATAGGGCGTCGAACAGATTGGTTTCGGCGAAGCCTGGCATCCGCAACTGGTTCAGGGCGCCGTACACTTCCTGCTTGTCCTGAGTGAAATCCGCCAGGATGTGCGGTTTCATGTCATAGGAGATTACCGCTACCCAATCGTTCTTTTTGAGGGTGTTGGCGAAGGAATAGCTGGCGTTCAGCGCTTCGACCATGAAGTAGTAGTTGGTGGAGGCGAATTCCACCAGCAGAACGGCGGTAATCGGCGCTTGAGAAATGTCAAAGTTAGACACTGATTGTTGAACGCCGTCTTCCATCACTCGGAAGTTGTCTTTTTTAAGGCCGGGAATGAACTGCCCATCTTTGGTGGTAACGAGGACGTCCACGTTCACCATTGGTACGTCGACCTTGATGGAATAATCCGGCATGCCTTCGATTTTTTTCGGTTTCGCCGGGGGCGGAGGTGGAGGCGGTTCTTCCTTCTTCTTCGGGATCGCGTAGGGGCCTACGTCCGTCTGGGGGCCGCCTGCCTCGGGCGGCGCTTCTTGCTTTTGTCCGTTCGTGGCGGGAGCGGACTGGTCCTGGGCCATCAGCCTTGGTGCCAACCCAGGGGTTCCGAGGGCCAGCAGAACCAAGATCAATGTCATCAATGGGATAGTCGAAAACGACCGGGATACAGACCTCAAATACCTGATGCAATCGATGGAAAACATGAAATGCCTCGATAAACCCTTGTGCTAGTATAGACGCACGGCTTCGCGATTGGGATGTTTGCACGGTTTTTGGCTTACGTCGCGCCCCTCTCCTACCGGCAAGTTAGACACATAGGCGAAGTTGAAAATCAGGCTGGAGGAGTCGTCGGTACCCCTCGGCTAGGTAAATCCATGAGACGTCCGGTTTCCTTCAGCATCATAGCGGCCCTCCTCTTTTTCACAGTCCAAGCGCAAGTAATTCACGCCCAGAGCGCGAAACCCGTTGAAACCATTTCAGTGAACGATGTCCGCGCCGGTATGCGTGGCGTGGCTTACACCGTGTTTCAGGGGACCAAGCCTGAAGCTATGGGAGTGGAAGTTCTCGGCATTTTGAAGAACGCCAACGGCCCTAAGGGAGACATCATTCTGGTGCGGCTTTCGGGGGCGAAGGCAGAGTACACAGGCGTTGTGGCAGGCATGAGCGGCAGCCCGGTCTATCTGGATGGAAAACTCGCAGGGGCTCTGGCTTTCCGCATTGGTGAATTTTCCAAAGAGCCGATTGCCGGCGTGACTCCCATCGCAGAGATGCTGGAGATCAACGCGATGGACCGTACACCGGGGAACGGCACGGTTAACGCCAAAGCCGGCATTAACACCCCCAACAAGACTTCCGGTCCCGGCCTGAGCGAGGTTCCGTCCGATTTTTCGGTTCAAGGCTACGCCAATTACCTGAAGCCGATTGAGGCTCCCCTAGTTTTCAGTGGATTCTCGGAAGAGGCCATGAAGCGCTTCGCGCCGCAGTTTGCGAAAGCGGGCATCGTTCCAGTCATGGGAGTGGGTTCGGTCAGCGATGTGAAGCAGCCTGCTGTTCTGGAGCCGGGCTCGGCGATCAGCGCGATCCTGGTGCGCGGTGATATGGATATTGCCGCAACCTGCACTGTGACTTACATGGATGCCCATCACCTGCTGGCTTGCGGGCATCCGCTGCTTCAGTTCGGCATGGTCGATCTGCCGATGACCAAAGCCGAGGTACTGGCGACGCTGCCGTCCCCGCTGAATGCCTTCAAGATCGTAAACGCCACCGAAGCAGTCGGCGCCTTCGTGCAGGACCGTCATACCGGCATCCTCGGGGAATTTGGCAAGGAGCCGGAGATGATTCCGGTTACGTTGAACATCCACAGCGGCGCAGGCAACAAGCAATTTCACTACGAAGTACTGAACAACGCGAACCTGAGCCCGCTGGCCATGATGGCAACGGTTTTTAACGCCCTTCACGGTGTGAACGAGTACGGAGAAGACATTACATACCGGATGAATGGCCGCATCAGCGTGCTGGGATATCCCGACGTTGGAGTGCAGAACATGTTCGCACCATCCGACGGCGGGCAGCCTGCCGCCGTGATGGCCGCTCTGTCGCTCGGGGACCGCTTCAGCCGTATCTACGACAATCCCTACAACGCGCCCAGCATCCGCGGAGTGCAACTGGATTTCGACCTGGTCCGGGAACGCCGTTGGGCCCGATTGGAAGGCGCTCGCACCGATGTCACCGAGGCGCGGCCGGGCGACGAGATTACGATCGAAACTCTCCTGCGTCCTTATCGCGGCGAACTGATCCTGCAACAGATTCCGATTCATATTCCGACTTCCACTTCCAAGGGGCCGCTACGCATCCTGGTGAGCGATGGCGAGACTCTCGACCGGGTTCGACACGCGATGCCCGCCCTGGGCCGAAAGCTGGATCTGGCGTCGACTATATCGATGCTCAACAAACAACACGTTAACAACCGTGTTTTTGTCTCGCTTCTTGAGGCCGATCCCGAAGCCACGGTTGCGGACAAAGTTATGCCGACCCTGCCCCTCTCTATCATGAACGTGATGGACGGTATGCGTGGCACCCAGGAAATGGTCGTCCAGAACGAGTCCTCGGTGAACGAAGCCGCGACCGGCCCGCTGGATTATGTGGTAGCCGGCGCCCAGGTGCTTACCATTACAGTCAAGTGAGTGTGGGGCGGACGCTCTTGTCCGTCGCCTTTGAAGTTGGTTCTGTCATTCTTACCTTTTGTCCCGGCGCGACACAAACGGCTAAGCCTCCAGCCAGCTTCAAAAGCCGCGGACAAGAGTGTCCGCCCCACACCGTGATAATCTGAAATCCCCGCCCAAAGCTGGATACGAGGTATGAAATTGGCAATCCGTCTGCGTGAACGATCGGCGTTTGTCTGCCTGTTGATAGTCTCTGCTGCTTATCTCGCATTTGGCGAAGGCACTCGCACCTGGGAACAATCGAAATTCGACGAGCTGAGCAAAGGGACGGCTGCGGGCGTAGCCATTCGCAGCACAGGCGGCCTCGAGCTTGCTCCGGCAGTAAAAGCACTCTCAACCACCCCATCCACTTACATCTGGTCGATCGCTGCCGATCAGAGCGGGAATCTTTACGCGGCCACAGGCGCTCCCGCGCGGGTTTATCGCATTACGCCGCAGGGGCAGTCCACCACCATTTTCGAGCCGCAGGAATTACAGGTGCAGGCGCTGGCCGTCGATAAGAACGGCGTTCTCTACGCTGCCACCAATCCCGATGGCAAGGTTTACCGCATTGAACGCGTCGCCAACATTTCAGCCAGCAATACTCCGGCAAAAAATACCGCGTCTGATAAAGCCAAAGCCAAAGTTGAAGGCGAAAAAGAGAAAGAGAAATCGTCCAGCGAATTCTCCGCCTCGGTTTTTTTTGATCCGCGCACCAAGTACATCTGGGACCTGGCTTTCGACAATGCCGGCAATCTTTATGTCGCCACCGGCGATCATGGTGAAATCTTCAGGGTTACACCCAAGGGCGAACATTCTGTTTTCTTCAAGAGTGACGAAGCGCACATTCGAGTTCTGGCCGTGGATGCGAAGGGTAATCTGATCGCGGGGTCGGACGGCAGTGGCCTGGTATACCAGATCAAGCCCAGTGGCGAAGGCTTCGTGCTCTACAGCGCGCCTAAAAAAGAAATCACCGCACTGGCAATCGATAAAGACGGAAATATCTACGCTGCGGCTGGCGGCGAAAAGCGGCCGGGTACGCCCCTGACCTTTCCCACTTCTCCTCCCGCTCCAACCACCACTCCTGCAACCGGCCCAGCACAATCGGGCATGGTGATCATGAACGTCACACCCGCCGTATCGGGCCTGACCGGCAGCATTCCGTTTCCTGGTGCCGGCGGAACCGGGGGCTCGGAAATCTATCGTCTCGCGCCTGACGGCTCACCCAACCGCGTCTGGAGTTCTAATCAGGATCTGGTATATGCGCTGGCGTTCGATCGAACCGGGCGTCTGCTGGCCGGAACCGGGAACCGTGGCCATATCTTCGCCATCACGGGAGAAGATCAGTTTGTCGATCTGCTCAAAGCCAGCGCCTCACAGATTACGGCGTTTGCCGAATCCCCGGGTGGCGGACTTTATGTTTCCACCAGCAACCTGGGCAAACTGTTCTTGCTGGGCGGGTCGCCTGAAACCGAAGGCAGCTACGAAAGCGATGTGTTTGACGCCAAAGTTTTTTCCCGGTGGGGGAGGGCCGAATTCCGTGGCGCGGGAAGTGTCGATCTGCTGGCGCGCAGCGGCAACGTGGACAATCCCGACCGCAACTGGAGTCCGTGGAAGCCAGTTGATCTCCAAAAAGATCCCGTGTTGAATGTCCCGCCGGCGCGTTTCGTTCAATGGAAAGCGGTGCTGCACGCGGGCACAACCGCTCCGAGTGTGGATAGCGTGCTGCTTAACTATCTGCCGAAGAATGTCGCTCCGGATTTTGACGATGTTACGGTGCAGGTGGGAGTGCGCTACCAGGCGCTTCCCAAGCCGGTCGGAGTTCCGGACACCAGCGCTTCCACCTCGGCGAGCACCATCCGTTTTGACGCGCCGCCTCCCAGCACGCGCGATCGTGATTCCATCGGCGTGAAGTGGACGGTGCGGGACGACAACGACGACCAGATGGTCTACTCGGTTTACTATCGCGGCGACGGCGAGTCGCGTTGGCTGCTGCTAAAGGAAAACCTGACCGACAAGGTCTACTCCTTCGACGCGTCGCTTCTGCCGGATGGCGGGTACACCATTGAAGTCGTGGCCTCAGATGCTCCGTCTCACTCCCCGGGTCAGGCGTTGACTTCGTCGAAAGGCAGCGCGCGTTTCGAGGTCGATACCACGCCACCGCGAATCGACGACCTCAAGGCGTTCGTGGCAGGCGAGCAGATCCATGTGGTCTTCCATGCCACGGACGGGTTTTCCAATATCAAGCGAGCAGAATATTCTGTGGATGCCGGTGACTGGCAATACGTTGAGCCTGTGGGACAACTTGCGGATTCAAAGACCGCGAGTTACGACTTTCAGGCAGCGATCCCTGTAGCGTTGAATAGCGCTCATTCGACGGAGACAAAGATGTCGGCCGAGCATGTGATCGTGGTCAGAGTCTACGACCGCTTCGAAAACATGAGTTCGGCAAAGACAGTAATTCGGGGAAAGTAACACGTGGGGACAGCCGCCCTCGGCTGTCCAGTCGAGCGAAGGCTCGACAGATTACTACGAAACTCCTCATGTCAAAAACTGCGGAGCTTCGCTCCGCTGGACAGCCGAGGGCGGCTGTCCCCACGTAGTTCTTAGTTGATCTGATCGGCTTTCCGCAATTCAGGGAAAATCCACGCCCACAAGCCGATCACCACCAGCGTCCCCACTCCGCCGAGCACGACCGCGGGTACAGTTCCAAACCAGTGTGCCGTCAGGCCCGACTCGAATTGCCCGAGTTCGTTGGACACGCCTATAAAAATCATGTCGACCGCATTCACGCGCCCACGCATTTCATCTGGCGTTGCCAGTTGAACGAGGATGGACCGGACGATGACGCTGACCATGTCAGTGGCCCCCAGCAACAATAGCGACACAAGAGAAAGCGTCAGGCTGCGCGAAAGGCCAAAGATAATTGTGCACACACCAAACCCGGCCACGCACCACAACATGGTTAATCCCGCGCGGCGCCGCAGAGGACGATGTGCCACCAGAATTGCCATAGCGGCAGCCCCTACGCCTGGAGCGCTGCGCAGCAGTCCCAGGCCCCACGGTCCGGTTTTTAGAATTTCGCTGGCGTAGACGGGGAGCAAGGCCACTGCGCCTCCCAGAAGGACGGCGAACATGTCCAGCGAGATGGAGCCGAGGACCAGCTTGTGATCCCATATATAACGGAAGCCGGCGAGCACGGTTGTCCAATTGACCGGCTCACGCGCCCTCGCCTGTGTTTGCAGAGTGATCTTCAGCGTGGAAAATACGGCCGCAATTGCAGTGACGGTCGCGGTGACATAAACCACTGATGGACCATGCGAGAAAGCATAGAGAAATCCGCCGATTGACGGACCCAAAATGGTTGCTGCCTGAAATATGCTCGCATTCCACGCAACTGCGTTGGGGAAGTGCTCGCCCGGCACCAGTTGTGGCAGAAGCGCGCGGCTCACTGGGGCGTTGAAAGCGCGCACCACGCCGACCAGCACAACTACGGCGTAAATCAGATGTACGGAGTGGCTTTCCCGCCAGGCGATAAGCCACAACAGGCCCGAGCTCAGCGCAAACCCGCAGTAGCACCATGTGACCAGTTTGCGGCGGTCGAAGCGGTCGGCGACGTGTCCGGAGACAAGGAAGAGAAGAACGCCAGGTAAAAATTGGGCGAGGCCGATGAGGCCGAGATCAAGCGGGCGCCTGGTGATCTCGTAGACTTGCCATCCCACTGCTACAGATTGCATCTCCAGCGCGGCCACGATGAAGAATCGGGCCGCCTGGTAAACGGTGAAGTCCGGATAGCTGAATGCAATGTGGCCGGGCGGCGTGGGTTCGGATTCTGCCATCCTCTTCTAATGTGCCATAAAAATGGATTAGTCGTTGGGGATCAGTTGTCAGTCTTCAGTCCTCAAAACCACCCGGCAACTTGGCGCCCGACCACCAAGGACCAACGGCCAGCTAGCGGTCTACACTTAATTGCAGTGACCGTACTAGTGCTGCTTCACCGGATTGCGTGGCCGGCTTGTGTCATCTATGCCAGCATTCCGTCATTCTGGCTGGTTATACATCCGCGTGCGGAGTACTGGCGGTCGCGTACGAGTTCTCCCTATCGGGTGCTGGTACCGCTGTGGTTCGGAATGTGGGTAGTACTGAGCCTCATCACCGCGCCCTGGCGAAGTGTCGTGCTTTACAACTCCGCCTGGGAATGGGCGCCTGCGGCGCTGCTCTTCATTACCGGGTTGTGGCTGTACAAACGCTCGGGAGCAGGATTCAGTCCGGCACAACTCGGAGGTTTGCCCGAAGTCATTCCCGGACATCGAGAGCAGCGACTGGTTATCTCCGGCATTCGTGCTCGCGTCCGTCATCCAATTTACCTTGCACATTTGTGCGAAATGTTGGCCTGGAGCGTTGGCACGGGTCTTGCGGTTTGCTTCGGATTGACGGTCTTTGCGCTGGTTACTGGAGCGATGATGATTCGGCTCGAAGACACCGAACTGGAACACAGGTTCGGCGAGGATTATCGGCGGTACAAACGCCAGACGCCAGCAGTGTTGCCGCGAGTGTTTTAAGTTTGTCCTGGAAGACGTTGCGAGCAACGTCTCTACAATGATCGCTCGCCGCTATAATCGAAATTCGGCTTGTGCTGACGGCGTAAAGCTGAGAGCTGATAGCTTCCCTTATGCGTTTTGAAATTTTTATCGCCACCCGCTACCTTCGCGCCAAACGGCGGCAGGCGGTGATTGGCGTCATCACCGGGATCTCGATTGCGGGAGTTGCCGCTGGCGTTGCCTCGCTGATCGTCGCGCTCGCCATCAACAACGGATTTCGCCAGGATTTGCAAAATCGTTTGCTTGGGTCGACGTCGCACATCAATTTATTGCGAGTTGAGAGCGACGGAATCAAGAACTGGCGTCCCTTGATGGATCGCCTGGCGAAGCAGCCACATGTGGTCGCCTCCGCTCCGGCAATTTATGAACAAGTGTTGATTTCGCGAGGTCCGAGGGCCCGTGGGGCGGTACTGAAAGGAATGATCCCCGCTTACGAGAGTAAAGTCAGCGATCTGCTGAGCACGGTCAAGATTGGTTCGATGGATCCGTTGGCAGAGGGCGCAAGTGCTGCACCGCCGGGTCCGCGAACCGGCCCGGGTGGGTCCCAGAGCGACTCAGAGACCCGCCCTCACACAGCCGCATCAGACTCTGAGTCTCCCGACGCCATGAATTCAGTTCAGGAACGGGTGGCTTCGATGCCGCCCATCGTCCTGGGAAAAGATATCGCCGAGGAGTTGGGAGCAACGCTGAATTCAATTGTGTTGGTGACCAGCCCGCAGGGTGAACTGACGCCGTTCGGGTTGGTGCCGAAATACATTCGATTTCGCGTGGTGGGAATTTTCAACTCCGGCTTCTTCGACTACGACAGCTCCTGGGCCTTTACACGGCTTATTGACACACAACAATTGGAAGGCCTGGGCGATCAGATTACCGTGCTTGAGTTCAAGATTGACGACATCTACCAGGCGGGGCAGGTTTCACAGGAACTGGAACAGGCCGCAGGCAAGGGTTTCATGGCCACCAACTGGATGGAGCAGAACAAAGCTCTATTCCGTGCCCTTCGGTTGGAGAGGCTGGTGACATTTATCACCATAGGCCTGATCGTCTTTGTCGCGGCCCTGAACATTTTGATTTCGTTGACGATGATGGTGATGGAGAAGACGCGCGATATCGCGGTCCTCATGTCGATGGGGACGCGTAAGTCCCAAATAAGACGCCTGTTCATTACACAGGGGTTGCTCATCGGGCTGATCGGAACCGCGATCGGGTTGGCGCTGGGCTACGCGCTGTCATGGGCAGGCGGGCACTATCATCTGCTTTCGCTGGCACCCGAAGTCTACTCGATCGATTACGTACCCTTTGCTCCGCGGGCGATTGATGGCGCGCTGGTGGCCTTGGTGGCGATCGGGATTTCCCTGATCGCGACCTTGTATCCATCCTGGTCGGCGGCGCGGATTTTCCCGGCTGAAGCGCTGCGGTATGAGTAGCCCAAACAGCTTCTTCCGAGAAATCGTTACCTGGGAAGCTGTTGTGACCATGGTCATATCGTATTTGGCTTCGATTAGGCATAAGGTTTTTCATGGATGCTATAGAGATCGGGGCAAGCGGTATTCCGGCCTGAGTCATGTTTTAATGAGGGTTGCCCGCGAGAGCTGAACCAGCGGATGGCCTGGAAGCTGTCTCGTTTGAGCCGAGGAGCCGGCCTTTTGCATCTAATAGATCGGGAAATGATTCTTCGCGTGGAGGGCCTCAAGAAGGTCTTTCGTTCCGGCGAATCGGATCTGGTGCTCTTTGAAAATTTGTCATTCCAGGTGGCCAAGGGAGAGCTGCTGGCGATCGTGGGTGAGTCTGGTTCGGGCAAGAGTACCTTGTTACACATCCTCGGCGCTCTTGATCGTGCTTCTGCGGGTAACGTATACTGCGCCCACTTGCGATTGAGTTCGCTATCAGAAGATGACGCTGCCGGGTTCCGCAACCATGAACTCGGTTTCGTTTGGCAGTTCCACTACCTGCTGCCGGAATTTACGGCACTGGAAAACGTGGCCATGCCGCTTCTGCTGAGGGGAATGTCCCAGCAGAAAGCGGAGGGAGAAGCTTCGCGGTGGCTGCACGAGGTAGGCCTGGAGCAGCGTTCGCATCACCGTGCGGGTGAACTTTCCGGCGGTGAACAGCAGCGAGTGGCTCTAGCCCGGGCGCTCATTACCCAGCCCAAGCTTTTGCTGGCGGATGAGCCGACTGGAGACCTCGACGGCCGGACGGCGGACTCGGTTTTTGAATTGATTGCCCGGCTACATCGCGACTACCAGCTAACCTCTCTTATTGCCACTCACAATTTTGCCTTTGCGCGCCGTTGCCACCGCGTGCTGCGATTGCAGCGTGGGCGCATGGAAGAGGTTGCCCCAGAGACGCTTTCTGGCTAGGCGTGACAGGAATTGACAAGCTTTCGGTGAACATGCCGAAAATGGAAAAAGCGGTCAGGGTTTGTAAGGTGTTGCAAGTATTCGGGGTGAATTCAGCTCCAGGTTTCTTTAGTAACGGAGCAAAGTTCACAAAGGGCGCTTACGGGCCATAGACGTGGTGGTCGCTTGATTGCATAATGATCTTGGGGCCAATGGTTTCCCAGGGGGGCGGGCCGCAAGCACATCATTCCGGGTCCCTGGGAGAGCCAAGGGGGTAGGGCTTTATGTTTGAGCGTTATACGGAAAAAGCAAGGCGCGTCATCTTTTTCGCGCGTTACGAAGCCAGCCAGTTCGGGTCGCCTTATATAGAAACCGAGCACCTGTTGCTGGGGCTTCTGCGCGAAGACAAAGCCCTGACTAACCGGTTTCTGCGTTCGCATGCTTCGGTGGAGTCCATTCGCAAGCAGATCGAAGGGCACACCACGATCCGGGAAAAAGTCTCGACTTCAGTCGATCTACCTCTGAGCAATGAATGCAAGAGAGTTCTGGCTTACGCCGCGGAAGAAGCTGAGCGGCTTTCGCACAAGCATATCGGGACCGAGCATCTGCTTTTGGGTTTGCTGAGGGAAGAGAAGTGCTTTGCCGCCGAAATCCTGCACGAGCGCGGTTTGAGGCTTTCAACCATCCGCGAAGAACTGGCCCGCAGCAGCCAGGAAAAATCGGCGCCGCAACGGCAGCGCGAATCCTCATTATTGAGCGAGTTTTCCCGCGACCTGACTCAGGCCGCGATGGACAACCAGCTTGATCCGCTGGTCGGGCGCGAAGGCGAGCTCGAACGTGTCATCCAGATTCTCTGCCGCCGCACCAAGAACAATCCAGTGCTGATCGGAGAACCGGGCGTTGGCAAGACTGCCATTGTCGAAGGATTGGCGCAGCGCATCGCGGATGGAGAAGTTCCATCATTTCTGGCAGACAAGCGCATCCTCGGACTCGATCTTTCACTGATCGTGGCCGGCACCAAGTATCGCGGCCAGTTTGAGGAGCGCCTGAAAACCATCATGAAGGAACTGATGGAGTCACAGAATTCCATCATCTTCATTGACGAGTTGCATACGCTGGTGGGCGCGGGCTCAGCGGAAGGTTCGCTCGACGCCGCCAACATTCTTAAGCCGGCGCTGTCACGCGGCGAGATCCAGTGCATCGGCGCTACCACGCCGGGCGAATATCGCAAGTCAATCGAAAAAGATCGTTCACTGGAGCGGCGCTTCCAGGCGGTAAAGGTTCCGCCACCGGATGAAGTCAACGCCACCAAGATTCTGTTCGGGATCAAAGACCGGTACGAGAAGTTCCATGCCGTCACTTACACCGACGAGTGCATCAGCTTCGCGGTGTCGCATTCGAACCGCTATATTCCCGACCGCTTTCTGCCGGACAAGGCCATCGACTTGATCGACGAAGCCGGGGCGCGTGTAAAGCTGCGCCAGACTTCATTGCCCGAGGAGATTACCGAAGTCCAGAAGCGCATCAAGTTCATCGTCCACCGTATGGAGAACGCCATCGCGAACCACGAGTTCGAGAAGGCACGCTTCTACTCGGACGAGGAACGCAAGGAGCGCGAGAACCTGCGCGCCCTTCGCGAAAAATACCACCTCGATGAATCCTCCACCGGTGTTGTTGGTCGGGAGGACATCGAGGACGTGGTATCGCGCTGGACCGGCGTTCCCATCACCTCGATCAAAGAAGAAGAATCGCAAAAGCTGCTGCGTATCGAAGAAGAGCTGCACAAGCGGATCATCTCGCAGGACAAAGCAATCATCGCCTTGGCCCGCGCCATTCGCCGCAGCCGTGCCGGCCTGAAGAGCCCGAACCGGCCTATCGGCTCCTTCCTGTTCCTAGGGCCTACGGGCGTGGGCAAAACCGAAGTCGCCCGCACTTTGGCTCAGTTCATGTTCGGCAGCGAGAAGTCGCTGGTCCGCTTCGATATGTCCGAATTCATGGAGAAGCACTCAGTCTCGAAGCTGATCGGCTCGCCTCCGGGATATGTGGGCTACGAAGAAGGCGGACAGCTCACCGAGCGCGTGAAGCGCGCGCCGTATTCCGTCGTCCTGCTCGACGAAGTCGAGAAGGCGCACCCCGATGTGTTCAACATCCTGTTGCAGGTATTTGAGGACGGCCAACTGACCGACGGCCTGGGCAACACCGTCGATTTCAAGAACACGATCATCATCATGACTTCGAATATCGGCGCCCGGCACTTGCAGAAGCGCGAAGGCCTCGGCTTCCAATCAACGAACGAAGACATGATTTCGGGCAAGGTGGAAGAACTTGTAAAGGGCGAGGTCAAACGCACCTTCAATCCGGAGTTCCTCAACCGTCTGGACGAGATCATTCTGTTCACCGCTCTCGGCGAGCAGGATCTGATCCAGATTCTCGAGCTCATGGTCACGCAGCTCAACCAGAACCTGGCGCAGAAATCGATCACGGTCACCGTGACCGACGAAGCCAAGAAATGGATTCTCAACCAGACACTGGGCGATCGCAGCTACGGTGCACGTCCCCTGCGGAGGGCTTTGCAGAAGTACATCGAAGACCCGCTGTCAGAGGCGCTGATCCAGGGCACGATCACCACCCGGCCGGCATTCATCGAAGTCTTCCTCGACGGGGAGAAGCTTTACTACCGTCCGGTGGATTCCGAAAAGGCCGAAGGTGTTCTGCTGTACGAAAATTAGAAAAACAGCTTTCAATAATCAGCCGTCAGCTAGCGCTGGCGGCTTTATTTTGTGCGATGGGAAGAGATGCTTAAAGATATGAAACTACTGGTTTATTCCGCCTTTTGGTGCCCGGACTGCCGGGTCGCCAAACGTTTTTTGCAGCAGAATAACGTTCCCTTCACCGAAGTCGACATCGAGAACACGCCCGGAGCCGCCGACGAGGTGGTGGCCCGCACCGGCAAGCGCGCCATCCCTCAATTTGTCATCGATGGTGAGTGGGTTCAGCCCTACCGTCCCGGAGAGGGCTTTCTTTACGAAGAGATGTCCGAACTCCTGGGTATCAAACACCCGTAAGTCCGGCCGTACATCTCCTTCCGTACCCTAGAAGACCCTGCCTTCAGGCCCCAAGATAGTAGGTGACGCCTGCCGGGGCTGACACGGACTTCCCTCCCCCATTTCAATCCTCGGCAGACTGTTTTCCTCATGGCCGAACACCACAATCCATTGGAAGAAGAACCGGTCTGCAAGACATGGGCGCGGATGGTTGAGGTGGTGCTGGGTCTTTTCCTGCTGGTCGGGACCGGGATCATGGCGCATTACTATGCCCCACCGGCACCCCTCTCACTACCTCTGCCGGGCAACACCGCAAGTGACAACAATCGCAGACGCCAGGATCAACTGGCGGAACGGCAGCGCCTTGCGCTTGAGCAGAGCGAGCTTCAGCAAATCGAACTGCGGCAACTCACCCGAGACGTGGATGAACTTAAACAGGAACAGGCCATGCCGGCGCTGGTCCTGAACCGGTACCGCAATTCAATCTGTTACATCTTCGGCGTCTACCGTGTGGCAATGCCGGGCAAACGGCCTGCGCTGCGGGCTCGTATTTCAGGAACCGGATTTGTGGTGGCGGAGGGACTTCTGGCGACAAATCGCCATGTTGCTCAGCCGTGGTATGGGGACACCGAAGCGGATGCGCTGATCCTGAAAGGCGCCAAGCCGGAGCTGGAAAAGCTGGTGGCGTTCTTTCCAGGATTCCCGCTACCGGTAGACATCACCCCGCTGGTTCTCTCCGCGCATGGTGACCTGGCGGTGCTGAGAGTCGAAAACTCGGAAGCCATCAGCAGGCTGCGGCCTCTGCCGCTGGCGGAAAAATCTTCAAACCCCGGAGAACTGGTTGCGGTGGTCGGCTACCCGATGGGCGTGTTGGGAATGGTGGCCAAATCGCCTCCGGCCGTTTACGACCGCCTGGCATACCGCCGTGACGATATCGGCGCAGCCAACGAACTGGCGGCACTCTCGCTGATCCGTCCGTCCGCGACTTGCGGACACCTGGGAGATGTAGTCGGTGACAAACTGATTTATGACGCGCCCACTGCCCATGGCGGCAGCGGCGGTCCAGTCTTCAATTCGCAGGGCGAGGTGATCGGCATCAACGAAGCCTACATCGACGGCTTCTCCGGCGGCACCCTAGGCGTCTCAGTACAGGCGCTGCGTCCGTTGATCATGGCCGCGCAGAAGAGACAATAGGCACACCTGTGCTTAGTCAATAGTCTCTCGCCTCAGAGACTAACGACCAACGACTAACTTACGCTTTAACGACTTTGCCGCTGCGCAGGCAGGACGTGCAGACGCGGATGCGTTTGGTCGCGGCTCCTACCTTGGCGTGGACTGGGCGCAAATTGACGTTCCAGCGCCGCTTGGTCACGTTGTGGGCGTGGCTGATATTGTTCCCGAACTGCGGCCCCTTGCCGCAGAGATCACAGACATGTGCCATTAGACTGCTCCAGATGGGTTCAGAACTTGATGTGCAAAAAGATATTTTATCTGAATTTAGGCAGTTTTGCCAGCCAGTGTGGGGCGGACACTCTTGTCCGCCGCTCTTGAAGTTGATCTTAAGCAGTCTGTGAGCAAAAACCCTAAAGACAAATCAACTTCAAAGGCGGCGGTCAAGAGTGTCCGCCCCACACTGGCCTTATACTGAGAGTGTGAGTGCTCCAGACCCCAAATCGGTCAAGGTGAACCTTACCAGCGGCGCGGGAGTGGACATCGAGTGGAAGGACGGGCACCGCTCCCACTACCCGTTTCCGTTCCTGCGCGATGCCTGTCCCTGCGCGCTATGTGACGATGAGCGGGGCAAATCCGGCCGCAAACCGGGTGAGCCGCCAGGGCTGGCCCCTGGGGCGCTGCCGATGTTCAAAGAAGCAGCCCGGCCATTGACGGCCGACGCGGTGGGGAAATACGCCATCAAGTTCCACTGGAATGACGGTCATGAGCTGGGAATTTACTCCTGGCAGTTCCTTCGGGATGTCTGTCCTTGCGACGAGTGCAAGGCAGCGCGGGCTATGGCGACGGTCGGATAGCTGGGCACCCCCTCGCGAATCGTCGATCCCCTGTAAAATTCAAACAGAGAAATTCGGAGCCATTCCACATTTGTCGTTTCTAGAAAAACTTAACCCGCAGCAGCGCGAAGCCGTCGAGACCACGGACGGACCGGTGCTCATCCTCGCCGGAGCGGGTAGCGGTAAGACCCGGGTCATCACGTACCGAATTGCCTATCTCATTGAGAATCGCGGCGTTATGGCTGATTCGGTTCTGGCCATGACTTTCACCAACAAGGCCGCGCAGGAGATGGTAGAACGGGTGGACAAGCTGGTGGGCGGCCTCTCCGTCGCCAAGCCGGTGATTTCGACTTTCCACTCTTTCTGCGTGCGAGTGTTGCGGCGGGACATTGAGCAGCTGCGCATTCCTTCGATGGTGCCCGGGCAGCCTCCGATTGGACTGACCAAGAGCTTTGTCATCTATGACGAATCCGATCAGCAACAACTGGTCAAGTCAGTCACGCGCCGTCTCGGGATCGATGACAAGCAGACCACGCCGCGCTCGGTGCTGTCCCACATTTCGTGGGCCAAGAACCACATGCTCGACCCGCAGGAGGTTTATCTGCAGTCGGGCGACCCCAAGACCGAAAAAGTGGCTCACATTTACGAGGAGTATCGCAAAGAGCTGCGCAAAGCCAACGCCCTCGACTTCGACGATCTGCTGCTCGAGACCGTAAGGCTGCTGAAGGCAGTCCCCGCAGTGCGCGAATATTACAACCGGCGCTTCCAGTACGTGATGATCGACGAGTATCAGGACACCAACCGCCCTCAGTACCAACTCATGCTTCTGCTGGCGGGCAGCCATCACAATATCTGCGCCGTGGGCGATGAAGATCAGTCCATCTACTCCTGGCGCGGCGCCGACATTCGCAACATTCTGGAATTTGAGAAGGACTTTCCCGAAGCAAAGATCATCCGCCTGGAACAGAACTACCGTTCCACGCAGAACATTTTGCAGGCGGCGTCAGCCGTGGTTTCGAACAACCTGAAGCGCAAGGGAAAAAATCTCTGGACCTCGCGCCAGGGCGGCACGAAGATCGGATATTACGAAGCCCCGGACGGCGAAAACGAAGCTCTCTTTGCCGCTGACTATATCGCGAAGTACCTTCGTGAAGCCGTCGATCAGGGCGAGAACGCCCGCGCTGCCGTGCTTTACCGCACCAATTCGCAGTCGCGGCTCTTTGAAGAAGCCATGCGCCGCTACCAGTTGAAGTATCACGTGGTCGGCGGGTTTTCGTTCTACGAGCGGGCTGAGATCAAGGACATGATTTCGTATCTCAAGGTCATCCATAACCCGGATGATTCGATTTCATTGCTGCGTGTGATAAACACGCCGGTGCGGGGGATAGGCAAGACCAGCATTGAGACGCTGGAGCAGGTCGCGCTTGAGACCGGACTCTCGCTGTGGGGCGCAATCGCGGAAGTGATTAAACGCCAGCTTCTGCCGCAACGGGCCGTGGCGGCTTTAAAACTCTTTACCAGCCTGATCGAAGATGGGCGCGCCATACTAGGCGGAACTTACGAGCAACGCCTGGAGGAAACCGCAAAGGCAGAGGCAGAGGCCAAGACAGAGTCCGAAGCCGTGTGGCCGCGGGCGACCCGCCCGCGTGAAACCGAAGATGCAGCTCTGGAAATCTCGGCAGACGACGACACCGATTTCAGTCCTGATAATTTCTCGTTCGATTTCGGCCCCGCTGAGGAAGATGTTCCCGAGGCTCCGTCGCTGCCTGAGGTGGCCATTCAATCGGCTGGCATCGATTCCGCTGGTATTGATTCGTCCGATGCGGTGGAGGCGGGGCGCCTCCACGACAGCCGGCAGGATGCCGGCGCTACGATCCCGACGCCCAACACTTCCGACATTCTGAAGTTTCTGATCGACCGCACCGGATACATCAAACTTCTGGAGCAGGAAGACACTCCCGAGGCCATCTCGCGAATTGAAAACCTGCGCGAACTGGTCAACGCGGCCATGGATTCCCGCGACCGCGGAGAGACGCTCGACCAGTTTCTGGACCACGCTGCGCTGGTCAGCGATGCCGATGCTTATGACGAGGCGGCGCAGATTACTCTGATGACTTTGCACGCGGCGAAGGGACTGGAGTTTCCCCTGGTCTTCCTGGGCGGGCTGGAAGAAGGTCTATTTCCGCACTCGCGAACCTTTCTGCAGCCCGATGACGTCGAGGAAGAGCGCCGGCTCTGTTACGTCGGCATGACGCGAGCCATGGACGCTCTTATTCTGACCCGGGCGGTTTACCGGCGTCGCTACGGCACCGATCTGCCCGAGGCCAGCATCCCTTCACGGTTTCTGGAAGAGGTGCCTGCTGGCCTAGTCGAAGAGCTGGGCGGGTCAAGAAGAAGGGCTCGAGTGGCGTCGGGCGACTGGTCTGCCCGGGCGAGCCGCCCGCAGCCACACGATCAGGAACATGGCTCAACTCACTATGCCTACGAGGATGAGGACCAGAGCGCGAGCTGGGCCGGACCCGCGAAGCTTCAAACTCCTTCTTACTCCGGGAAATCCTACAGCTCGATCGACAATATCGCCGAGTTTTTCGCGTCGCGGGGGAAGAAATTCAGCCTCCCGAAACAGCCGGCGGAAGAGCCAAAAGGGAAGAAGGGCTTCCGTCCGGGACAGATGGTGCGTCACCCAAAATATGGTGAAGGCACGGTCTACCAGCGTGAAGGAGAGGGTGAAGACGCCAAGATTACGGTACAATTCCCTCGCTTCGGTTTGAAGAAGCTAGTTGAGAAGTATGCGCAACTGGAGAGAGTCAGCTCTTGAGACATCGGCTTCTAGCTCCTAGCTGCTGGCCAACTAAAAGCTGGAAGCAGTTTTTCAGCGACTTTTACTGAGGAGAAACTTACAGCACTCATGGCAAATACAAGTAAGTTGAGCAAAGAGGAACGGAAAAAAGCCAAGCGCGCCGTGCGCAAGAAGAAAAAGACGGAAAATCCGCTGAAGCCACGCGAATACGCGCGCGGCTCGGCGAAGCGCAAAGTGAAGAAGATGGTACGCGGCACGGCGAAGCGCTAGATAAAGCAGCACTTGGCGATTGGCACTCAGCAATTAGCGGTGAGTCCGGCGTTTTTAGACGGAGGTTCATCGGCAGTTGCCGGGTGCTGATCGCAAGGTGCAAATTGCTGCACTTCGTTGTTGCACTTCATTGCCGCACTTCGTTGTTGCACTTCAGGAGACCAAAACCCTTTGGCCCAATCACCGACCGTGCGCACGTCAGACCATCAGCTTCTCTGCTGCAAGTCCATCGACAAACTGATTGCGGAGGCCGACGAGCCGGGGCATCGTCTTAAGAAGACGCTGGGACCGTGGTCGCTTACGGCCTTGGGCATCGGGGCCATCATTGGCTCGGGGATTTTTGTTCTCACTGGCACTGCGGCGGCAGGCGAGCACTTCGAGGCTCCGTCCATCCTGCACGCGCAGGTTCTGGATCTGATTTCAAATCTGCTGCGCACTGGAAGCACGGCAGGCGCGCTGATGCATGGGCGTCCACCAGCAGGACCTTCTATTGCCATCTCGTTTCTGCTGGTGGCTGTCGCATGCAGCTTCGCCGGCCTGTGTTACGCGGAACTGGCTTCAATGATTCCTATCGCGGGCAGCGCCTACACGTATTCGTATGCCACTCTGGGCGAGATTTTTGCCTGGATCATCGGCTGGGATCTGATCCTGGAATATGTGGTCAGTAACGTTGCGGTGGCCGTAGGCTTCAGCGGTTATACCAAGGCACAACTGGCCGCCTTCGGCATCGACCTGCCTGACCGGTGGGCCAGTCCGGTGTGGGCCTCCGGGCACTGGACCGGGGCATACTTCAACGTGCCCGGTTTTCTTATCGTTTTCATTCTGACCTTGCTGCTGGTCCGCGGCGTAAAGGAGTCGGCCGGGGCCAACAACGTAATGGTGCTGGTCAAGATCGGGGCCATTCTTACTTTTCTCGTCGTTGGCGGCATGCTGGTCAATCCAGCCAACTGGACGCCATTTGCTCCTTCCGGATTTGCCGGAATCGTGACTGGCGGCGCGATCGTTTTCTTTACCTACATCGGCTTCGATTCAGTGTCCACCGCCGCTGAGGAATGTAAAACGCCACAGAGAGACCTTCCGTTCGGAATCATCGCGTCACTGATCATCTGCACGATTCTTTATGTCGGTGTCGCCGTCGTGCTTTTGGGCATGATGAAGTACACGACGTTCGTTTCAGGCGAAGCTGCCGAAGCGCCGGTGGCTTACGCGCTGAAGCAACTGGGCGCACACCCGTTCTTCCGCTCGGTGATCGTCGTGGGTGCGCTGACGGGAATGATTTCCTCTCTTCTGGTCTTTCAATACGGACAGGCGCGTATCTGGTACGCAATGTCGCGCGATGGTCTGCTGCCCAAGCTTTTCTCAGCGGTCCATCCCAAATTCAAAACTCCGCACTGGTCCACCTGGATTGCCTGCTTTGCAGTAGGAATTCCTGCGGGACTGGTGGATATTGGAGATGCGGCCGATCTTTCCAATATCGGGACGCTCTTTGCCTTTGTTCTCGTTTCGCTGGGAGTCATCTTCCTGCGCCGGCGGCAGCCTGAGCGGAAGCGCGCCTTCCGTGTGCCCTTCGTTCCCTGGTTCCCGCTGATCTCGGTGGTGTTGTGCGGCGGGTTGATGACCGGCTTGACGGTCATAACCTGGCTGCGTTTCGTGATCTGGCTGGGGCTCGGCATGCTGATTTACGTTTTTTACAGCCGCCACCATAGCGAATTCGCGCGGGGCCAGGGGAAGTGAGGTGGGGAGTGCAGATTTAAGATTGCAGATTTAAGAATGCAGAATTAAGAATGCAGAATTAAGAATGCAAGAGCAACAGCTCCTCTAAGTGCTTTCCTCAATCTGCAATCTAAAATCTGAATTCTGCAATCTGCCTTCTTCATTCTTCTCTGAAATCTCCTCTGAAATCTGCCATCGCTTTGCCTCCTCTTTCCATCTACAATCTTAGTCATATGGATCGGCCCAGCTCATTTCTCGTCACTCTTCCCAAGGCCGAGCTCCATCTGCATCTGGAAGGTTCGATCGATCCAACGACGCTGGTCGAACTGCGAAGGCGTCATGGAAAAACCAGCACTTTGGGAGAAATCGAGCAACTCTACCGCTACGACGATTTCAACGGCTTCCTGATGGCCTTCAAGGCCGTGACCGAAGATCTTCAGACTCCCGATGATTACGAACTCATCACCTACCGGATGATGGAACGGCTGAAAGCGGAGAACGTACTTCATGCTGAAGTCTATGTGTCGGTGGGAGTCTGTTTGTGGCGCAAGCAGGATTTCGATGCCATCTTCGAAGGTCTGGATCGCGGCCGCCGCAAGGGCGAGCGTGATTTTGGTGTCTCACTCCTATGGATATTCGACGCCGTCCGCCAGTTCGGCCCAGGCGCTGCCCGGGAAGTTTTTGGAACGGCTGCGCGCCATCGGGATGACGCCGTCGTTGGCATTGGAATCGGGGGCGATGAACTGAAGGGGCCACCAGAGCTATTCCGCGAGGCCTATGCGTTCGCCGCCGACCATGGTATGCGGCTTACCGCCCACGCCGGTGAAAATGCCGGGCCGGAATCGATCTGGGGTGCGCTTAATTTGCGCGCGGAGCGGATCGGACACGGGCTTACGGCGGCGCAGGATCCGGAACTGGTGGAGGAGTTGGCTACCCGGCAAGTCCCAGTCGAGATTTGCCTCACCAGTAATCTGAAGACGGGAGCTTGCCCGTCGTTGAACAATCATCCGGTGCGCCAGTACTTCGATCAGGGCGTCATGATTACGCTCAACACTGACGATCCCGCGATGTTTCGTACGTCCCTGGCAAGGGAGTACCAGCTCGCGCAGCAGCTGTTCGGCTTTACCGATGAGCACTTGCGCGAGTTGGCGCGGAATTCTTTCGAAGCCTCGTTCCTGCCGGCGGAAAAGAAGCTTACATTTTTGAATTTGTTTGACGCAGCGGCTGCCCACACATAGCCTTTCCTGACAGTCTTCCGAGGAGCTTGGGGATGAAAGCATGTCTATCCGTGTGTTTGTGCTTTGCAGCGCTGCTCAGCGCTGAGGCGGAGAAAGCTCACCCTGAAATGCTCATTCTCACCAATGTCAACGTAGTGAATACACGGGATGGTGGACTTGAAGAAGGCGTGACGGTCGTCATCACAAAAGACCGCATAACGGGAGTGGGGAAAGTTGGGTTTGTCCCCGAAGGCCGGAACATTCACGTCATCAATGCCAATGGAAAATACCTGATTCCGGGTCTGTGGGATATGCATGTGCACAGCGCCTTCGTCTCTCCGGCATGGGATGAAAAAGTGATCTATCCCCTCTACATAGCAAACGGTGTGACCGCTGTGCGTGACATGGGCGGCGACCCCGATGTGCTCGATAAGCGGCGAACCCGGATCGAAAACGGCGAGTTGCTTGGCCCGCATATGATTCTGGCGGGCCCGTTCCTGGCGGGAGGAAAAAGCGACCGGCAGACGATTGCGGTGAATACGCCCGAGGAGGCGCGGCGCGCCGTGGACACGGTGAAGGAGCGGGGGGAAGACTTCGTCAAGATATTATCCAATATCCCTCGGGAGTCATACTTTGCGATCGCCGACGAGGCGGCGAAAAAGAAAATTTCCTTCGTCGGCCATGTGCCTTATTCCGTGAGCGTCAGCGAAGCCGTTACCGCGGGACAGAACAGCATCGAGCATTTGACTGGAATCATGATCGCGTGTTCTTCGCGCGAGACGGATCTTCGCGCCCAGGAACTGACTGCGTTGGCAAACCATGACTATGCCACCTTTCAGAAGCTCGGCAGCCAAGTGATGGCAACCTATGATCAGGCAAAGGCCAGCGCGTTATTTCTGCAAATTGCCAGGAGCAATACCTGGCAGGTGCCAACCCTTGTCTGGACTCAGGCAGGAAGCCGCATTGACGATCCAAAACTGGAAAGCGATCCCCGCCTGAAGTACGTGCCCGCGTCGGTACGCGAGGAGTGGAAACCTGCAAAGCTGCTGAAGAATACTTCTCCCGAGGAGCTGGCGGATTTAAAAGTGGAAGCGGCTCGCGCGGTGCAGTTGGTGAACGGAGCGCATAGCGCGGGTGGGCGGTTCATGGCGGGCACCGACGGGCCTGACCCCTACGTCTTTCCAGGGTTCAGTTTGCACGATGAAATGGAGTGGTTGGTTCAGAGCGGCTTCACCCCGTTTCAAGCTTTGCAGGCTGCCACTTTCAATTCTGCCCTGTTCGTCGCCAAGCTGGACAAATACGGGGTCGCTGAAAGGGATCACACAGCAGATCTCGTACTGTTGGACGCCAATCCTTTGGAAGACATTCACAATACGCGCAAGATATTTGGTGTGGTGATGGGTGGGAAATACTATTCTCGAAACGCTTTGGACAAGATGCTCGACCAGGTGGAGAAACTCGCTGCCTCCGAGTAGGCCCGACCGCACATGACCCAACACATCGGTATTGTCGCTTGCAGCGCGGAGGGAGCCGCGCTCTGTTACCGCACTATCGCACTGGAAGGCGCTAAGGTGCTCGGACCGCACGATCATCCCGAGGTCTCGATGCACACCCATCCCCTGGCGCGATACATGAGTTGTATTTATGCCGGCGACTGGGCCGGAGTGGCTGATTTAATGCTTTCGTCCGCGGAAAAGCTGGCGAGTGGAGGCGCAGACTTTCTGATCTGTCCTGATAACACTATTCATCAGGCATTCGATCTGGTTGAGCCGCGCTCGCCCCTTCCCTGGCTGCATATCGCGAAAGAAGTGGCTAACGAGGCTTGCCGCAATCACTTCAAACGTCTGGGTGTGCTGGGCACACGATATTTGATGGAGGGACCGGTCTATCCGGAGAAACTGAAAGCGGCGAGTCTTGAACATCGCACTCCGGGGCCCAAGGAGCGGGAGAGAATCAACCAGATTATTATGGACGAACTGGTGAATGCTCAGTTCACCCCGCGCTCCCTGTTATTCTTTCAAGAAGTAATCCAGTCCCTGGCAGAAGAGGGCTGCGATGCGGTCGTTTTGGGATGTACAGAGATTCCTCTTCTGGTAGCGCCGGAGTCGTCCTCTCTGCCCACGCTTGACTCGACCCGGCTGCTTGCTAGAGCGGCAGTCACGAGAGCGCTCGAGAGCAAGGAATAGTTTTTGCAATGCACCTGAAATTCCGACAATTTCCCGATACCTTCACGATCTGTCGTCTGCCGCCGGATGCTGCCATTCCAGAGTTTGCTCTGAAGGCGTCTCTGTTCTCGGTGACCCGTACCAACGACGAGCTCTCAATCGTCTGTCCCACCGGCCAGGCTCCTGAAAACGCGAAATGCGAAGGCCCGTGGACTTGCTTCAAGCTGGAAGGCCCTTTCCCGTTTTCATTAACCGGAGTTCTGGCTTCTTTCCTGGACCCTCTGGCTGAACACGGCGTGCCGATTTTTGCGATTGCGACTTTTGACACGGACTATGTACTGGTGAAAATAGAGCACGCATCGGCCGCACTCCGGACCTTGGAGGCTGCGGGGCATGGGCTAGTTGGCTAAGAGTCTAAAGTCGATCTACCGCTTGTACTCTCCGTTCGCCCCGCAAATCCCGCCGAACACTGCGCAAACGATGCACTTGGGTAACGGCTATGCTCTAATAAATCCAGTATTCATCGTATGTCTTTACAAACCAGCCCTTTGCGAACAACGGTGCGCCGACGTCTGAAGACGTTCCGCCGCAACCTGCGCGGAGCGCGCATGATTGCGGGAGCTTTCGCTTCGACTGACCACCCGTTGTTGGCGCACATTATTCCTGTTCGACGCTGCAATCTGGCTTGCGAGTATTGCAACGAGTACGACGATTTTTCCAAGCCCGTTCCCACCGACGCCATGTTTCAACGTGTCGATAAGCTGGCCGCGCTCGGAACCTCGGTTATCACCATCAGCGGCGGTGAGCCTCTGCTCCATCCCGAACTCGATCAAATCATTGCGCGCATTCGCAAGAGAGGCATTATCGCCGGAATGATCACGAACGGCTATCTCCTGGTTGCGGATCGGATTGAACGCCTGAATCGTGCCGGGCTGGAATGGCTGCAGATTTCCATCGACAACGTTACCCCTGACGAAGTTTCGAAGAAGAGCCTGAAAGTACTGGACAAGAAGTTGGAACTGCTCGCCGAGTATGCGGACTTCCACGTGAATATCAACTCGGTAATCGGCGGAGGCATCCGTAATCCGCAGGACGCGCTCACGATAGGCAAGCGTGCGTTGGGACTTGGTTTCACATCGACCATCGGAATCATTCACGATGGCTCCGGACAACTGCAGCCACTGAACCAGGAAGAGCGCGCGATCTACCACGAGATGAAGTCGATGGAGAAGAGCAGCTTCACCCGCATCAACGGCTTTCAGGACAATATCGCGTTGGGCCGGCCAAACCAGTGGCGTTGCCGGGCGGGGGGACGCTACCTTTACATTTGTGAAGACGGCCTGGTCCACTACTGCTCGCAGCAGCGTGGTTATCCCGCCATCCCGTTGGAGAAGTACACAATCGAGGACATTCGCCGGGAATATCTGTCGGAAAAAACGTGCGCCCCCAATTGCACGGTGTCGTGCGTACACCAGGTGTCAGTTTTCGATTCCTGGCGCGCCCCGCAGCTCCCCGTGCCGGTGTCGGTTGCACCTGCCGGCAACGGCCTGGTTCAGATTGAGTAGTGCCTGCCTTCCGGGTGGACTTTTTCTCGAACGACCCCAATCCAGATTTCTTTCAGCTAAACACTCTATAGTCTGTATGTGAGTCGATCCGGCAGGCAGGTCCGCGTCACGCCATAGCAAACGGCAAACCACAAAGCATGGGGCGCATCCCGCAAATCGACGGTCTTCGGGCAGTCGCGATTCTCATGGTGTTCACCACCCATGCTCTCCATATCCCATTGCTATGGATGGGAGTCGATCTCTTCTTTGTCCTGAGCGGATACTTGATTACGGGGATACTTCTTCGTTTGAAGGAGCGCCGCAGCACAGGCGGGAGTTACTGGAAGCCGTTCTTTTTTCGGCGCGTGCGGAGAATTCTTCCGCCTTACCTCGGGTTCCTGATATTTCTCACGATATTCTTCCATCCTCCGTGGGCACGTATCTGGTATTGGTATGCCTTTTTCGGAGCGAACGTTGCTCTGGCGCTGGGTAGAGTCGAAGTCGCCGCCATGACTCCCTTGTGGTCGCTCGCTGTGGAAGAACAGTTTTATTTCATCTGGCCCTGGATCGTTCTTGTGTGCAGCCAAAAGACGCTGCGAAAAATCTGTGTCGCCGTGATTATTTGCTCCCCAATTGTCCGGGCTCTGTGTACTCCCGCTTTCGCCACTCACTTTCCCATTTACAGCCTGACCATTTTTCGCGCCGACACTCTTGCGGCGGGGGCATTTATCGCTGTTTCCGAAAGAGAAAATGCGGAATGGGTTTTTAACAACCAGCGCTTTGCAATCTGGACCGTCGTGGCCACGCTCACACTGTTGGGATCGCTATCCATACTGCCCAGTTTTCGCACGGGCGCCAACAGTGTCCTGTTCAATTCGATTGGATATTCATTGAGCGTCGTTTTGTTTGGCTCGATTTTGACTTTTGTCCTTGGTTTACGGCGAGGGTTGTTTTACAACTTGCTGACCATGCGCCCCCTGCGATTTCTGGGCGTGATCAGCTACACCTTCTACCTCTACTTTGTAGCCGTCCTTCTGAAAGTGGATGTGTACATGCATGTTCCCGCGCTCGTTGTGATATTGGCTTTTGTGATCACCTGCGTGATCTCGGCAGCTTCGTGGTTTCTGCTCGAGTCGCGAATCCTGCATGCCCGAGGAGTGGTTGCGTGAAGGCAGAATCTTTCTCTAATCTCCGTATTTCCCAGCCAGATACTTCCTCATTTCCCCTTGAAGTTGTCCGTAGTCGTCGTGGATGGTGGCGCGCAAGGCGGCTTCCGTGGAGTTACCCTCGCCGAGCCGTTGCAGAATACGCTGCAGATCGCTCATGCCGTAGGTGTCGGAGATGAATTGCACCGCCGCCAGTGATTCGTCGTAGGCCAGCACCGCTTCGATCGGCGAGAAGCGCATGAAACTTCCTTCAAGAGCATTCAAGGGGATTTCCTGTTGCGCCTTGAAGAGCTCCGCGAGACGGCGTCCGCGGGACGACAACGATTTCGGCTCCACGGCCTGGGCAATACCTTCATTCAACCACTGCGGGCAGCGTCCTCCCGAGAGCTGATTGATGAACGAATGCGCCAGTTCATGCTTGAGAACGCGCGACAACTCTGGCGTGACCGAGGTCATGCCGTTCACCGGGATGCGCAGTTTGCCGTCGTTCACCGCACCCGCCCAAGAGGGTGACTGGGTGACGTCGAAGAAAGCCTGGTCGGTATATAGAATCACCGCAATGCTGCCCCGGGGCGCCACGCCAAGATCACGCACCAGATCGTCGTAGTGCGATTCGAGCGTTGACACAAGGTCGCGGCGCAAGGACTCCGGCGTCTGCGCGCCCTCGTATTTCAGGGTAAAGTGGCTCGATTCTTTTTGGGTGAATTCCGATTCGACCTTTGCATCCTGTTCCGCCTTGGCCAGATATTTGCGCACTTGCGCGTCGGGGCGAAGAGCCAGAGATCGTTGCCAGCTCCGGATTGCGTCGCGGTTCCGGTCGGACGCGTATTGCGCATAACCGAGGATGGCCAGAGTATCGGGAGAATCTGGGGCGACACGTACCGCACGCTCGGCATAGGGCAAAGCTTCAACCGCGTTTCCGGTACGGAGAAGCAGAGCGACGTAATAATTCAGAATGGTAGGGTTCTGGCTCTCGAAACGTAGCGCAGTTTCGAAGTAAGTTCGAGCCTTGCTGAAGTTCTCATGCTCCATCTCATGCTTGCCGGCGATGAAGTATCCAGCGGCGCTGGTGCGTGAGCTGCCTTGTTTCTCCAGGGCGACAAGGGCGTCGGTATCAACCTGGCCGTCATGAATCAGTTTGTCGACGAGTTCGGGCTCGCCGTTCAGATTGTCGAGTGGAGTGAATGAGGGGACCTCGTGAGCATCCTGACCTTCGGTGGGGGAAGAACGCGGCGGACGAACGCCGCCTGCCTCAATGCGCAGGACTGACGACTTTGGGATGGCGTAAGAATCCTCGCCGACCTCATACTCAAGACGGTTTCCGTTTTCATGAACCTGGTCGGCGTAGATGGTGCGGCCGTTTTTCAGGTGAATGACTTCGGCGGAGGCGCAGGCTGCGCCCAGAATTAGTCCCGACAAAAGTAGAAAGGTGACAGGCGCCTGCACTATGGCGCATTCTAACAACAGGGGTGAAGCCGGCCCACGTGACCATGGTAATCAGAGATATTCCCGCTAAGCCGTCAACGCACCTCTTTATGATCGTGACCCCTGTCATGACCTTGGTCGTCTTTACCTTGGCGCTGGCATCGTTTGCGGTGACACCGAGCTGGGCGCAAGACCCAGCTTCGCCAGCATTGAACCCAGCATCCGGCAATGCTGCGGCATCGGAACGCCCTGCCGAGGCTTTGTACCTGGCGCTGCGAAATGTAGGCTTGGACAAATCGCGGGTCTACAACATTCGCGATGTAACCCTGGATCGCTCGGCATTTCACCTCACTTTCGATGATGGCACGATTGCCTTCACCGAGGATGTGGCCGGGCGCATCACGGGTGCTTTTTTCGAGGGAGAGGGCGAAGTCCTGCTGGTGCCCCGCGATCAGGCTGAACGAGCCTCTATGACGCTGTTCACCGGGGCGGCGATCATGGAGGAAAAATTCGTCACCGCATATTTCCGCTTTAATGACGACACTTTTGCCGAGCTGAAGCCGTCACTTCGGCCCACCGACCACTCCCAGGAATTTGTCACGCAGTGGAATGGGACAGCTCGCAATCTTGCGGAAACCGATGCACTACGGCTGCTTCTGAGTTTCAGCCATTCCCTGCCAACATCAGGTGGGAAGGAAACCGAGATAACAAAACCGGACGATATTAGCCGGCGGGATCGAATGTTACACGCACGAGTGCAGGGATCGAAGCTAGGGATCTTCGATCTTTATTTCGACTCGATGACTCCGGAACAAGTCTGGGCGGGCCAGTTGAAAACGGTCGACGGCGATACCCACTACGACGTCTGGACTTCGTTCTCCGTCGACGAACCTGCCGGACGTTCCGAAGCTGCGAGCGGTGTTTTGAACGAAGGCACCAGACCCGACACGATCAAGGTTTCAAAGTATGCGATCCAGGCGAAAGTTGAGCCGCCTACCAAGCTCGATGGAGATGCAACCCTGCAGCTTGAGGTGCGACAAGGTGGCCAGAGGGCAGCCCTGTTCGAGCTGTCGCGATTCCTGCAGATCAAACAGGTTGAGGCGGATGGGCAGCCGATAGAATTCATTCACAATCAGGCGCTCGAGGGCACGCAATTGGCGCGTCGCGGGAACGATCTGGTGGCCGTCATTTTTCCGAAGCCGTTGCGCGCCGGTCAGAAGATTGCCTTGCACTTCGTTTATGGAGGTGAGGTGCTCTCCGATGCCGGGAAGGGTCTGCTGTACGTCGGTGCTCGCGGCACCTGGTATCCCAATCGTGGCCTCGATATGTCGGAATTCGATTTACGATTTCGCTACCCTGTTGGCTGGACGCTGGTTGCGACCGGAAAACGGGTGGAAGGCTCAACTTCAGATTTGTCGCCCGGCGAGGAAGCCAGCCATTGGGTTTCTGATCGGCCGATGCCGGTAGCCGGTTTCAATCTGGGTAAGTATTCGCGCGTGGTGGCGCATGCGGGTGCTGTTCAGGTCGAGGCCTACGCCACAGCCGGAGTTGAACGAACTTTTCCGAAGGGCACGACGCAGACTGCCATTCCCCAACCCCTGAGCCCGTTTCAGATCAGGCGGCCGAGTGAAGCGCTGACAGTCACTGCGCCTCCGCCTTCGCCAGCGCGAAATGCGCAGGCGGTCGCCGATCAGTCAGCACGTGCAGTCGAATTCCTCGCCAGCCGCTTCGGACCGTATCCTTACGCAGACCTCGCTCTCACTCAAATGCCCGGCAATGTCAGCCAGGGCTGGCCTTCGCTGGTTTTCTTGTCCAGCTTTTCCTTTCTTACGCCCGAGGAAAAAACCGAGCTGCATGTTAGTCCGTTGACCCGCATCCTCAGCGATAGCGTGATTGCTCACGAGACTGCTCATCAGTGGTGGGGCGACCTGATTACCTGGCGGGATTATCGCGACCAGTGGATCTTTGAAGCGTTGGCGAACTATAGCGCTCTGATGATGCTCGAGTCTGAGTCTCCTGCCAAATTTCGAGTGGTCATGGAGGCTTACCGTGACAATCTGCTGGAGAAGAATAAGGAAGGGTCGCCGCTGGCGGACGCCGGTCCGGTAACCTTTGGCACACGACTCACTTGTTCGCATTTTCCTGCCGGATACGAGGCCATCAGTTACGGCCGCGGTACCTGGCTATTCCACATGCTGCGGTACATGCTGCGAGACGCCGCACGCAAGAGCGGAGGGCGTGCCAGTGCTTCCGACGCCCAGCTTGACGCTCCTTTTTTCCGTGCGCTCAATAAAATCAGGCAGCGTTTTCAGGAAAAGTCGATCACTACCCACGAACTCTTGCAAGTGTTCGAAGAGGAATTGCCGCCATCCCTGTGGTACGAGGGCAAGCAATCACTGGAGTGGTTCAATGAGGGATGGGTGAACGGGACAGCCCTTCCCCGTCTTGAATTGCACGGGGTAAAGTACACACAGAAAACCAACGGCGTTATGGTTAGCGGCGCGATCATGCAGAACAACGCGCCGGTGGACCTCGTAACCCCCGTCCCGGTTTACGCTGTAGGAGCGGGCAAACCTGTGCTGCTCGGTCAGGTGTTCGCGGATGGTCCCGAAACCAGCTTTCATTTGCCTGCTCCCGCAGGCACACGAAGGGTCGTACTCGATTTTTACCAGACTCTGCTGACACGGCCACGATAGCCGCAGGGTTTCCCGAATTGCCTGCATCTGGTTCCAAAACGGCAAGGATTCCCGACCACCGAAGGCTGCTGATCCCAGCTTTCTGAGCCTATCTCTTCTCTAATCAAGCTCTCGTTCGTATCGGTCACCGAGTTCGAAGACGGGCTTCGAAGTGCAGCACGCCATATCTGACCGGAGGTGAGAGTTGCGCCGAAATGACTCCAAGGTGAGCGCCGAAGAATTGCATCCCACTCAACGATCGGGTTCTCGCCGATCAAGCTCTCAACGATCGAAACGTCAGGAATCAAACCGCCGTCCCAAAACCATTCTTTTGGTGGAAGATGAGGCTTTTGTTCGGGAAGTCGCGCGCGAAGTGTTGTCGCGCGCCGGTTATCGAGTCTTAACGGCGGCAAATGCAACCGAGGCAACCCAACTATTTCGTGAACAGTCTGGAGAAATCCAGTTGTTGCTCACAGATGTCGTCCTGCCCGACAGGAACGGCTGCGATCTGGCGCTTGAGCTCTCAGCACTGCATGGAACGATAACCTCTATCTTCGTTTCGGGGTACCCGGAGAACTCGATTACAAAAGGAGGTCTGAAGCAGGCAGGGTGGTTTTATCTGCCCAAACCGTTCTCGATCGCTTCCCTCATGCAAAAAATCAATGAGGCTTTGCCCAGTGCAGTTGCCAGACCTCGCTAGATCGAGTTGCTAGTCTATTTGACGACCGGTGGAATCAGGGACCTCGGCCGCTCTCCCGCAGGTGGTAATTGTTTTCCCAGGACTACCAGATCCACGCGGCGATTCTGGGCTCGTCCTTCCGTCGTGCCGTTTGAAGCGATCGGATGATATGCGGCATAGCCCGCGGCCGACAGCCTGCCCGGGTCGAATTGGTCTTTCACGATCAACAGACGAACCAGTTGGGTGGCCCGGGCTGTGGATAGCTCCCAGTTCGAGTTGAAGCGCACATTGTGAATCGGCACGTCGTCGGTATGGCCCTCGACGCGGATACGATAGTTGCGGGGCGCGAGCAGGGAAACGATTCGGCTGAAGGCAGGTTGGGAACTGGACTTGAGGTCTGCCGAGGCACTCTCGAAGAAGCCAATTTCACGGAGGCTGATGACAAGGCCGTCGGGCACGGTACGCAGCGCCACTTCACGCCGTGAAATTTCCGGCGCCAGCGCACGCTGCAGTTCCTGTTGAAGAGTGCTCAGATCGCCATTCTCTTCCGCACCCGAGAACGAACCTGTGGAGGATACGACGATCCGGCCGATGGCGGCTACCCTCTGCGAAGTATCTATCGCCTGCACGCTGCTGAATGGCATTGGGTCGTTCGATTCGAGCGGGACTTGTGTGTTGGATGCCGGGAACACGCCCAACTCCTGGAAGGCAACCTGAATGGCCAGAGCAAGGTGCCCGACCTTCTTCTTATCCACCTGCGAACTGGCGAACAGCACAACAAAGAAGGCGAACAACAGAGTCACGAAGTCAGCGTAAGAAACCAGCCAGCGTTCGTGATTGACGTGCGGTACGCTGCGCTTCCGGCGTGTCATGACCGGCTTCTCATCGTAGAGTCTCTACTTCGTGGCGTTGCGGTTCGTGCGCTCCAGGGTTGGAAAGGAAGCCAAGTAATTTGGTCTCAAGCATCCGCGGGTTAATGCCTTCGAGGATCGAGATCACTCCTTCGAGGGTCATCTCCCGAATAAGTTGTTCTTCACGAATTCGGATCCTCAGTTTCCCGGCGGCGGGCAGCAGGAAGAGGTTAGCGGACCCGACGCCGTAAATAGTGGCGACAAATGCGACTGCGATGCCGCGTCCGACCTCGTCGATCTTGTCGAGATGCTGCATGACCTGGATCAATCCTATGACTGCGCCAATGATTCCTACCGTCGGGGCGAAGCCGCCAGCCGATTCGAAGACCTGCGGGATTTTTTCTTCCAGCTCAGAGTTGTTGTCGAGTTCAAGCTCCATGACCTCCCGAAGTTGGCGCGGCTCGGTTCCATCCACTGCCATCATCAGCGCTCTCTTCAGAAAGGGGTCCGCGATATCCGGGAGCGCTTTGTCGAGGGAGATGATTCCGTCGCGCCGGGCACGGTGAGCGTATCCAACCAGTTCCTCAATATTGCTTCTGGGGTCGCGTTTCGGCTCGACAAAAACTTGTCGCAATTGCTTGAAGGCCCGCAGAACAACCGGCAGCGGAAATTGGACCAGCACGGCGCCAAATGTCCCGCCGAAGACGATGATCGCGGCGGTAGGCTGAACTATCTGCGCGACACGCCCACCTTCGATCAGTAGGCCCCCTACAATTCCGCCGACCGCGAGAGCGAGACCTCCCCAGGTTGCTTTGTCCACGCCCACCTGCTCCTTGCCGCGTTTTTCAGCGCCGGTTGTGTGCTGAGGCAGAACTGAGATCCTGGCTATTCAAACTGGTTGACCCGATCATCAGATTCAATCTGGTAGCCCTAGCCTGCTGTGTTCATTGTCGCCCCTGTTCAATGCTATCGGCGGGCTGAGGCAGCTGATGATAGAGAGCGGGTGTGACCTGACAGTTACCGAAGTGCGCAAAGCCCACAACCGGACAATGCTAAAGCGCTTTCACGCATTGCCGATGGAGTGTGTGAAGGCAAGATGGGTCACAAAACAGGGACGACGCTTAAAGACGGTTTGGGAAGCCGGTTCCAGCAAACGGGAGCCAACTCAACAACTCTAAGGAGAAATTCAAATGGCACTCAGTGTACTGAATAACATTGCGTCGTTGGCTGCGCAAAACCAGTTGTCGATTACAAACAGCAATCTGCAGAAATCTCTGTTCCAGTTGTCGTCTGGATCGCGCATCAACAGCGGCGCAGATGACGCCGCAGGCCTGGCGATTGCCGACGGTTTGCACGCCAACATTACCGCCCTGACGCAGTCGGCACGGAATGCCAATGATGGCGTCGGCGAATTACAGGTTGCCGATGGCTCACTCGCCCAGGTGACCACTCTGCTGAATCGCGCTGTTACTCTTGCGACAGAGTCCGCAACGGGCACCGTGTCCGATCCACAGAGGGCCGCGCTGAATGCTGAATAATTCACATAGACATCAACCACATTTGTGCAAGTGTCGAAGGAAAGATTCCATACATGCTCGATGATCATGGCGCGAGTAATGCGCCGCCCGGCGTTGCGCATCAGGTATTCCAGCAGGCAGAATTCTTTCGACGTCAGTTCGATCCGCCTTCCGGCGCGCTCCACCCTCCGCTCCACCCGGTCAAGTTTCAGATCGTCTACCTCAAGCACCGACTCCGCCGGCATATGGCTTCGCCGCATCAAGGCCCGGATGCGCGCGGAAAGCTCGGTAAACGAAAATGGTTTTCCCAGATAGTCATCGGCTCCCAGGTCGAGACATTGCACCCGGTCTTCCACGCGAGTACGGCCGGTCAGCACCAGTATCGGCATGCTCGGTTTGCGGGTTCGCAGGAAACGCAGAATCGCAACTCCATCCAGGCGCGGAAGGTTCAAATCGAGTACCACCAGGTCAAAATCCAGTTCGCCCGCCATGGCACGCGCCTGCTCCCCATCGGCAGAAACATCAACCGCATAGTGCTCCGATTCCAGGCCCTTTTTCACGAAACTTGCCAGGGCAGTATCGTCTTCCGCGACCAGTATGCGCATAAGGTTGCTCTAATGGACCGTTTCGATTCTTCGCTATGAAGGGATACGAAACAAGACATCCGGGGAAGATCAAAGGTCACGTGTTCCCAATTCGGGTGGTAGGGCAGAAACGGGAGCGGCATGGCCCATCTGCCGGAACCTGTACGGTCAATGTCTCGACCCTGCTTGTGTCTGGATAGTGCGATACTCGAGAAGAGTGTTGCTGGAATTCAGCTCCCGTGAAAGGACGTCGCGAAGGCGTGGATGTATGGAATTTAAAAACGCTGAAGTTCCTGATAATTCCCGGGGGCATAATTCTGTTCGTTGCGGGGATTGTTTTTCAGGGCACATTCGGATCGGTTCCCTCGGCGGCGATCAGTTTCTACTACTACGCTGTCTTCGCCGCTGGACTGCTGCTGGCCTGGCGATTCCATTCCAGTCGGCTCCTCTTCGCGTTTCTGACCCTGTTGCTGTCGCATCGCGCCGTGGAATTTTTTTCGGTCGGCCAATTGTCGTTTTCCGGGCCAGGGCGCATTGCCTTCGAGGCCGTCGCTTTTCTTCTGCCCGTTAACTTCATCATCTTTTCCGTCATGCGGGAACTGGGCCTCGTCGTGCCGGCGCTCTTTCCCCGCCTGGCACTTCTGTTTTTCGAATCCGTTTTTGTTGCCATCATCTGTCGTCCGGGTGAAATTACCGCACCGGCATATTTGCATGCCGGATCCCACGGCGTTTCTCCGTGGGCCCGATTTCCCACGCTAGCCCTTCTGGCTTTTACCGCCGCTGCCGTGTTTCTTCTGCTACGCTTCCTGCTCTATCGCAAGCCCGCGGAGAGCGGCATGCTATGGACTCTTGCCGCGGCCTTCCTTTCTTTTCTCGCGGGTGGCGTAGGCCCCATCCCAACCGCATACATGGCCACCGCAGCGTTGATTCTGGTTGGCTCGATCATCGAAAACTCCTACCTTCTCGCATACCACGATGAACTGACCACGCTGCCCGGCCGCCGCGCCTACAACGAAGCGTTACTTAGCCTTGAAGAGCCTTACGCGGTTGCGGTTGTAGACATCGATCACTTCAAAAAGTTCAACGATACCTACGGCCATGAAACCGGAGATCAGGTTTTGCGTCTGGTGGCCGCCAAATTAGCGGAGGTAACCGGCGGTGGCCGTGCCTATCGCGTGGGCGGCGAGGAATTTTCTATTCTCTTTCCCGGCAAATCGGTAAAGGCGGTGCTGCCGCACCTGGAGACCTTACGGTCTACGATCGAAACATCCCGCTTCCAGCTTCGTCGCGAGCAGGAGCGACGTGAACAGGAGCGGCGCCGGCAGGAAAGTCAACCAGCTCCCTCTCGTGAAGCGGCAGGCGAACGTTCGGGTGAGCGCTCTGGTGAACGTTCTGCTGGACGTTCTGGTGAACGTTCTAATGAGCGGCGGAGCGCGGAACGTCGCGCCGAGGCGCGACGGGCTTCGTCGTCAGGGAAAAAAGTTCGCCCTCGTCGTGCCCGTGCAACATTACCCGCGCACGATCAGCTTGCGATGACGGTGAGTATCGGCGTATCCGAACCGGATGCCAGGGCCCGCGTGCCCGAGCAAGTCATTCAGGCAGCCGACAAGGCCCTGTACCGCGCGAAACAGTCAGGACGCAACCGGGTAGAGTCGGCCGTTGCCCCCCGTCAGGCAAAGGCAAAACGCAACATCGCGTGAAAGCAAACGACAGTGATAAACTGATCTTCCGCCAGACTACGGAGAGGTGGCAGAGTGGCCGAATGCGGCGGTTTGCTAAACCGTTGTACTGGCTAATACCGGTACCGAGGGTTCGAATCCCTCCCTCTCCGCCATATTTTTTTAGTTACAACTACCTACACTGTTTGTCTCCCCATTCCTAATCGATTGCAAAGGCCGATTTGAAGGCATTTGCTATCGCATTGATGCCAGACTGCTTCGTACCCGAGAGTTCGGAGGGCGTTCACCGGAGAGGCTTCCTGTTTTGCCTTGAGCTCCTGGAGACTCACCACGCCCGGTTGAGCTTTCGCTAACCAAGCCAGGAGGTTGTCGAGCCGCTTGTTGATGTTGTTAATGTTGAAGGTGGCGACTTTCGCCAAGTCCCTTTCCCTGATTAAGGGTCACTGTCGAGATCACCCTGACGAATCGATCCTTCCCGCCTGGAACGGGCGGCAATGGGCTACGGCTTTGACAGCTCAAGCATTCGCATCAGGTAGCTAGCCACGAACAACAGTTCCAAAGCCTCAAACGGCGTCAGGTCGGGCAGGTTATGCTTCTCGTGCTCGTATGGGTTTCTAATCCAACCCAATGCTCCTCCCATCACGCTGGTTAGACCTTCCTCTGCCGCCTTAGCGCCGGTGGTCCCCAGCTTCGGGTATGGCCGGACCAAAACCCCTTCGTTGAAAGAGAGCAGCGAGCAGGCTTCGTCCCTGCTGTGACTTGGCCTTTGCGCTTCCGCGGCTGTCGCGTACCTCATTCAGCTTGTTCTCGTACCTCTCGAAGGCAGCTGCTACGGCCTCCTTCAGCCGGTTGTCGTAGAAGTAGCGCGAGTAGCCTTGGAAGTCCGGGTGCAGCAGGGGCAGCGCTGCCATGATCTCCAAGACTGCGAAGAACGAAGGCCTGGACCGCCTTATGCCCGGACGGAGTGATGACGTAGTTAGAGTGCTCCTTGAAGCGAATAAGGCCCTGGTTCTCCAGGCATTTCAGGGGGGCCCCGAGCAGCAGCTCCGTCACGGCTTGGCGCTGCCCTTCGGGAAAGTCGGAGGCCAGGCCCCACGGCGGCATGTTGAGGTTGTAGATGTTGAACGACCCTATCTGGGCGAACCTAGATGCGCTGCGTAGGAGGAGCTGGGCCTGCTTCGGAATGGAGAGATGCTCAAGCTCTTTATACGTGGGCATCGACCTCGGATTATAGAATGTGTCATGGCGATCTCCGAAGAGGCTTACCTGTTTGCGGAGAGGTACGCGCATTTCTCGAACGTGCATACCATTTACCGCGACCTCACATCAGGCCACTACCAGCCCTCGGTCAACATGAACTCCGACCCGCGAGACCCGTCTGCGGATTTCACGATGCAAGACGTGCACACCACGATGATGTTCGTCCTCTACGCCTACTTCTACAGTTCTACGCCTACTTCTACAGTATGGTGGAGGATGACCCGCAGGGAGTGAACGGCTTCAGGGTCTGGCGCGCGGCATGGCCTGAGGAGGAGAACGCGATCGCTGCGGTCGAGGCACTGGTAACGCCGCTCGTGCCCGGACTGAAACTGTTCCGCAACAGGCTTGGGTTCCACGGCAGCAGGTCGAGGTCTCACGAGGCCAAGGCTTTCGATCTGTTCTCGCAGCACTCGGGTACAGCCGTGTGGAACGCGATGGCTAATTTCAAGTCCCTGGGTGCTGCACTCTTTAAGAAGGACCTCGATCGCCAGCACGGGATAGACCTGAGCCAGCCGCCCGCGAGTGGATCGACCAAATAGCCGCCAAGAGCCTCGCCTGCAAGCCGTGACCTTTTTGACGGGCGGGCGCGGGGAAAAACACGGGGACAGATGGAACGTACCCCATTGCACAAGCGCCTACGAATAAATCCCTGGCGCCTCATGTCCAATCTTCTGCACGTATTCAACGTATGACCCGGGATAAATAGTGGGATTGCGGTCCGTGCCGCTCTCGCCGCCTAGTTCCAGCACGCGTGAACCGAGACCGCGAAGGAACATGCGGTCATGCGATACGAAGATCATGGTGCCTTCGAAATCCTTCAGGGCGTCGACCAGCATTTCCTTGGTCGCAAGATCCAGGTGATTGGTCGGTTCGTCGAGCACCAGGAAGTTCGGCGGGTTATAGAGCATGCGCGCCATTGCCAGGCGCGATTTTTCTCCGCCGGAGAGTGCGCGGATCTTCTTATCTACATCGTCGCCGGAGAACTGGAATGCTCCCGCCAGGTTTCGCAGCGAACCGATACTGTCCTGGGGAAAATCCTGTTGCAACTGTTCGGTGACGGTGAGATCGGGATTGAGAACGTCCAAAGACTGTTGCGCGAAGTAGCCCATATACAGACTGGCGCCGAGCCGCACGCTTCCCGCATCAGGAGCGCTGGCTCCGGCAATCATTTTAAGAAGCGTTGTCTTACCAGCGCCGTTTCTTCCCATGACGGCCCAGCGTTCTCCGCGGCGGATGGTGAGATTGAAGCCTTCGTAAATCACACGCGGGCCGTAACTCTTGTGCAGATTCTCCAGGACGGCCACCTGTTCGCCGGATCGTGGCGGGACACGAAAGTCGAATTTCACGACCTGCCGTTTTTTGGGCAGTTCGATCTTCTCGATCTTGTCCAGGGCCTTGATCCGGCTCTGCACCTGGGCCGCTTTGGCCGCGTGCGTCCTGAAACGATCAATAAAGCGCTGCTCTTTTGCGAGCATGGACTGCTGCCGGGCGAATGCTGCCTGCTGATTGCTCTCTCGCACCGCCCGCTCGCGCTCGTAGAAGTCGTAGTTGCCGGAGTAGGTCATGATCTCTCCGCCATCGATCTCCGCGATCTTTGAGACCAGGCGATTCATGAACTCGCGGTCGTGCGAGGTCATCAGCAGGGCGCCGGGAAATGACTTGAGAAACTGTTCGAGCCAGATGATGGACTCGATGTCGAGATGGTTCGTCGGCTCGTCCATCAGCAATACATCCGGCATTCCTAGCAGTACGCGCGCCAGCGCAACCCGCATTTTCCATCCGCCGGAGAGAGCGCCCACGTCGCCGTCAATCTGATCGTCTTTGAATCCCAGACCGTGGAGCACTTCACGGGCTTGCGATTCGAGCGCATAACCGCCTAAATGTTCGTACTCCTCCTGCACATGACCGAAGCGATCAAGGATGCGGTCCATGTCATCGGCCTTCTCGGGGTCGGACATTTCCCGCTGCAAGGCTTCGAGTTCGTGGTGCAGATCGCCGACGCGTCCGCTGCCCGCGATGGCTTCATCCAGCACCGAACGGCCCTGCATTTCCTCGACGTCCTGGCGAAAGTAGCCGATGGTCAACTTCCTGGGGACAGAAACCGTGCCATCATCTGGACTTTCCTCGCCGACCACCATCCGGAAGAGCGTTGTCTTGCCCGCCCCGTTGGGACCGACGAGTCCGACTTTTTCTCCGGGATTTAACTGAAACGAAGCATCCACGAAGAGCAACTGCTTGCCATACTGCTTATTGATATTTGAGAAAGAGATCATTTTGAAGAAGCAACTTGGGGCACGGCCCTAGAATCCTTCTGGGATTTCTCTTGCTGCTCTAAAAACAGTTGCCACTTCAATCAACTCGTCTTGAACCCTGTACACAACGCGAAAACGTCCAACGATGACTTCGCGAATGTCAGGTTCGTCTCGCTCCGGCACAATACGTCCCGAGCGGGGGAACTGGATCAGTTGCTCAACCGCAGAGAAGATTCGCGCGACGGTCAGATCTGCATAATGCTCAGAGTCTTTGGCAATGTATCCGTGGATGGCGTCAAGATCGCGCAGCGATTGTGGCGACCATAGAATGCGCATTACAGCCCGAGGCGATGCTTGGCCTGATCGTGCGGAATGCCCTGGGACCCATCAAGCTCGGCCAACCCGGTTTCGACTTTGGCCAGAAATACGAGCCGTTCAATGGCGTCGTCGATGGTGGCATTTGGCGGCATCGATTGGAGAGCCTCGATAATGCGGTCGCGGGTAAATGGCTCCTGCATGGGTCAATTGTAAACACATTTTGGCGTGGGCGGAACTACACGCAACGACCAATACCCATTCGAGCCAAAACCGGGCTCGAATGGGATCGCAAAATCCTCACTTGACATTACCAGATAATCCACTACCATACGGTTGTGGATAGATTAGGTACAACGTTTGCGGCTTTGTCCGATCCAACCCGGCGGGCGATGATCGAACGACTCTCCCGTGGGCCTGCCTCTGTGCATGGATTGACGGCACGGTTTGCACTCTCACAGCAGATGATTTCAAAACATATTGCCTACCTGGTGCGGGCGCGGATTGTGATCAAGACGAAGCGTGGACGAGAGAGTGTGTGCACGCTTAGGCCCGAGGCGATTAAGAAAGTCAGCGACTGGGCGATCAGCTATCGCCGCTTCTGGGAAGAGAGCTTCGACAAACTGGAAGTAGTCGTAAATCAAATGAAGAAAGAGGAGGTCAGAGATGACAAAAAACACGGTTAGCGATACAGAGCAAATGGTGGTTACAAGAGTTTTTGATGCCCCACGGGAATTGGTTTGGAAGGCGTGGACAGACCCTAAGTACGTGATGCAGTGGTGGGGGCCGAAGGGTTTTACTTCGCCGGTTTGTCAGATGGATTTTCGCGTGGGAGGAAAATCTCTCCTCTGCATGAGAACGCCGGATGGGCAGGAGTGCTGGAATTTGGTTGAATACCACGAGATTGTTCCCCAGGAAAAGATCGTCTCCTCCATGTACTTTTCAGACTCGCAGGGAAACAAGATTGAGCCTGCGCAATTAAGAATAGAACATGAGGCCATAGACGGTGCGTACGACGTGACCATCTTTGAGGATCTCGGAAACGGCCGGACGAAACTCACCTTCATCGGAAATGAGCCCATGGAGCGCGCGAAAGATAGCGGTCAAATGGAGGGCTGGATCCAGATACTCGATAAAGTTGCCGAGGTTGTTGCGGGGCTGGCGCAGGCGAAATAAGAAGCTGAAGCTTGGATTCGCGAAACTCAATCGGGGAGAAAAAATGAAAAGAATACCGTTTCTCGCTATCGTCATGCTGGCATTGGCGTTTCCCGCCCATGCCCAGGGCGCGATGAAGAAAGATGCAGCCGTCAAACCAGCCGATCCGGAATTGAAAGTCGTGCTCGATTCCTGGAATGACATTGGCCGCAAGCTGACGGCGATGGCCGAAGATTTTCCCGAGGACAAATATGACTTCAAGCCGACACCCGCACAACGGAGCTTCGCCGAGCAGTTGCTGCACGCGGCGGGTTCAAGCTACTACTTCACGAATCCTGTGATGGGGCTGAAGCCTCCCGCGGCAGAGGATCCGAAGCGCGACCAATACAAATCCAAAGCCGACATAGTTGCGTTCGTCAAGAAAGCCTTCGCCGATGGCGCAGCCGCCATCCAGTCGAAAGGCGAAAAAGGCCTGACGACGGAGGTTGTTTATCTCCCTGACCAGAAAGCGCGCGTTCTCGACATAGCAAACGGCCTCATCGAACACAGCGGTGAACACTACGGCCAGCTCGTTGTGTACTACCGCCTCGCAGGTCTTGTGCCGCCGGAGTCGCGGCCCAAGAAGTAAAGCTCAAGAGACCAAGTGCCCCGTCCTTATCGCGCCCCGTTTGCGCGAATGGGGGGGGATGTTGGTTTTGGGACCTTCAGTATTCAATGCGCCGCGTGGCATGGAGATCTCTGCTTTGTTCCGCTGCAAGATTTAGGGTTCGATCGCCGCGCCGCCCGTCTCGCCATCCAATGCGTATTCCGCAATGAGGAAGACACTCGCTATGAGTTTCTATCGTTGATTCGGGGGACGGCCGTCCTTCAAATTGCGCGGGTGCCCCGTCCTTCGCGTACTTTGCGAAGGGCGAGTATGACTCCGGCATCCACGAGGGGCAGTGCAGAAGGGACAAGAGTCGCACCGGCGGCATCGCCGCCCATCCCTTCGGCAAGCTCAGGGCAGGCTCTTGCCAAAAAAGGCAAGCAAGGGGTGCCCTCCGTTGGGATGATGTAATGCAAAGATGGACCATCCTCCCCTGAAATAAAATTTCCGGCAAATGCTGGCGTTGAACTATCGAAAGTTTGCCAGTCACCTGCCCAGATTCGGGGGCAATTAATTTCTACTGGCCGCCTTATCAATACCAGCCCACTGGACAAATCGGTGCCGCTCTATAAAGGACAGACCGCCTCGCGGCGGTCTGTGAAGAATAGAGGTTCGCAACCTTCACTACGCTGCCTTGTTCTTCTGAACCGCCGCCGCAGCTTTTCGGATCACTTCGATGACTACATCCGGCTTAGACAGCATGGGAACGTGGCTGCTTTCCACTTCTATCACGGTCGCTGCCATACGCTTCGAGACCCACCGCTGGAGGTCGGGATGCACGGTGTGGTCTTGCGTGGTCAAAATGTACCAGCTCGGCTTCGACTTCCACGGGGTGCTCTTGATCTTTTGTTGATGGAACAGATCGGCCACGGGGGCATAATGGGTGGCCCAAACAAGCTTCTGTTCTTCCTCCGAAAGGTCTCCCGCGAAAAACTCAGTGCCGTTCGGAAGCATCCACGCGCGCCCGTCCGCGACTTCGACGCGAGAGAAGATATCCGACGGATACTTGTCAAGTTGCTGCTGCACGGTCTCGCCGACATCCGGGGCAACCGCTCCGATGTACACGAGGCCGGCTACGCGATCATCGACGCCGGCGGCGGTAATGGTAGCGCCGCCGTAGGAATGGCCCACGAGGACGACAGGATTGCCGACGCGGTTGAGCGTGCGCTTCACGGTGGCCACGTCCTCTTCGAACGAGTCCAGGCCATATTGAACTGCGATCACCTCATGTCCATCAGCCTGCAATGCGGGGATGACCTTGCTAAAGCACGAGCCGTCGGCCCAAATGCCGTGGCAAAACACGATGGTTGGTTTGCGTTGCAAAGACATAGGAATCTCCTGTGTTTAGTTGGGACAACACTAACGTTATCCATATTTTCATACGATGTGCCCGATTCGCGTTGGTTAACAAATACTTTGTGTGATAGACATATGCCTTGTAAGCATGGGTCGCTTTTTTGCGATGGAACTCCGTCATTTGCGTTATTTCATTGCCGTCGCCGAGGAGGGCAGCCTCACGAATGCTGCCGAGCGGCGGCTGCACACCACTCAGCCATCATTAAGCCGGCAGATTCGCGATCTCGAATTGGAGATTGGCGTAGATCTGCTGGAGCGCAAGACCCGAGGCATTGCGCTCACTGCGGCCGGGCGGGTATTTCTCGATCATGCGCGTTTGGCGTTGATGCAGATTGAAGTGGCTTGCGACGCTGCGCGCGGTACGGAACAGCCAGGGAAGAAGGCGAATTTTGTCATTGGCTTTTTGCTGGGGCAGGAGGCAATCTGGCTGTCAGAGTCGTTACGCATTTTGCGCGAGGAGGCGGCAGATGTTGAGATTACACTCATGACGAAGTCCTCGCCTGAGCTGGCAGTTGGGCTGATGCAAGGCAAGATCGACGTTGCCCTGCTGCGACGCGAAGTGCACACCGTAGGCCTGGCCTTTAGATTTCTGAGTAAAGAGCCTCTGATTGCGATACTGCCAACTCGCCACCGCCTAGCCCGGCACAAGACAGTGCCGCCGCAGGATCTCGCACGCGAGAGTTTCATCAGCACAGCACGAGCCGCGCCCGTTCTCAGGTCTGTGATCGATGACTATGCGGCCAAGACTGGGATCACACTGAAGCAGAACTACGACGCCGAAACTTTATCCGGCGGAATGTCGTTGGTAGCATCCACTGGAGGTTTCACACTCCTTCCGCTGTATGCGCGAAAGGCCCTGATCCCATCGGTCGTCGCTCGCCGCTTGCGTGGCGAAGTTCCGACCATTGCGCTGATGATGGGCTATAACAAGTCGAACACCTCTCCGTTGCTCAAGAGATTTCTGCTTCGTGCTGATGAGCTGGTCAACTGCGTTTTTCAGGGAGAGGCTTACGCTCATACTTTGAAACGGAGTGATCGGAAGCCTTCAGTCTAGAGCCCGCCCGTGAATCTATCGATGCAGCAAGAATCCAGACGGCAAAGCTGTCTCAACATCGATTTGTTCTCCCTTGATGTGGTGTGGGAAATTCAGAAATTCGGCGTGCAGGAAATATCCTCCGTCGCCCGGGAGGCCGGCGAGATTTTCAAGAGGCTGGCCGGATAAACCGTACAGAGGTTCTCCGATCCCTAAATCGAAAACGCCGGATTGCCTTCTATCACCTTCTGCTCGAGATTCGGACGTTCGTGCTTTCCCCAAAGCTTGGCAGCGTGTCGAACTCGATAGAGAATAGGTCCGCCATCCGGCTGGTCCTGGCGAACGATGGGACGCGGCAGGCAGATGAAGTCCGTCTCCAGTCGGTCCGCTGCTGCGTGCACTACCGAATATCCATGGCCGCCCATGTCGACGAACGACAGGTGCGGTGACAAATCCCGGTTGGAAAGCTGGCGCGCTTTTTGCAGGTCACCACTCTTCGCATATTCCAGGCATGAGCGAACACCGTGACGCACCAGCATATTCACAGTGGGTTGTGGGCAGTTGTCAGCAGGGCCTTGCCCGAGGAACAGAGCCTGCAGCGGATCATCTTTTTGCTGGTGATGCTCCATGGACTCGACCATTCCGGGTGCGGAGATTGACCCAGTCACGAATGCCACACCTACTGGGTCAAAGGGCTTCGGCGGGAGAGACTTCGCCGATAAACCAGCCCAGAAGCTATGCCGGTCGCCCGCCACCGTGGCAAACCCGGTAATCTCGTGCTTTTGAATGAAATTATAAATTTCACCGCGCTCCTGATAGGCACTGCTGACTTCTCCGCCGCCAAAGGTGGCATAGCCGGCACCGGGCCAGGCGCTTGCAGCCATACCGGGAGGAAGGTTCTGCGGGTCGGCGCGCATATCCAGCGTCGCAGTTGTGCTTCCCCAGATCTTCCAGGTAGTTTTCGAATTCCGCAGCCGTTCCAGAAACCAGGCTTTTTGCGTGGTTCCGAGGATGGTCTGCGCGGGATCCGCCTTACAGATATTCGGAACTTGCTTGTCCCCGAAACGGATGGTGTCGGGCGGTTTGCCCCCGTTGTAGTCCCGGCCGCCATCGAGTATCTCAAGCACCTCCTCAGGCACGAACTGCGAATAGTCCTTATTAAAGAAATCTGCGTCAGCGAACTTGCTTTCCGGATCCTCCGATCGGTAGCTGCGCTCGTCGGTGATCATGAGTTCCACATTCCGGCCCCAGCGGAGCGACCGGTATCCCTTCAGACTATTGATCGCCGCAAGATTGTTGGCCTCCTGCCCGAGTCCATGCTCATCGAAAACAGTGACCGGGGCATCCTTAACCGCAGGCGGATTGAAAACTTCGAGCGACGGACCACCACTCTTCACCATACGCGCCGGCTGATACTCAAAAAATGCCTGCATGGCTGCGACCTTGCGCGTCTGCGCGGGACGCGTTTTGCCATCGAACACTTGCAAGGCTTGCCATCCTTGCCAGCTGTACTCATGGTTATCCCACATGGGAACAAAGGGCCAGCGTGCGCGAGCGTCCTGCAGGTCGGGATCATGCAGGTAGGCGCGATACACGGCGCGGTAGTCATCCACGTTCACTGGGATGTGAAAGTCGTCAATCCTCTCTCCCTGAGGATAGCGAACGAGCTCCCTGACCTTGCGGTCGTAATAAGTGGCGAGGTCCTCGGGATACCAGACCAGTTCGTATATGAAGTCGCCCAGGTGCAGAACAAAGCTGAGCCGGTCCTGCTCGGAGGCGTGCTCATCCTCGAAGATCATTCTTCGGTACGCGTTCTGCGCTCCGAGGTTTGCGTTCTGACAACTGACGAACGCGAAGTGCACAGGCCGGGAATCATCATCGGCAGGCGCGGTGATGGTGCGGCCGACGCGGCTGCCGTTACCCTCAGGATCGGTAAAGCGATACCAATAGACCTGGGCCGGCTTCAGTCCTCCGACCAGCACACGACAAGTCCAATCCGCCTCCGCCGAAATCGACACTCTCTGCGTTGCGATCACACGCTGGAACGTCTGGTCGAGCGCCACTTCGACGATCAGTTCGTGGGCGGGTATAGGTTGCCCTGCTCGCCGCGTCCACAGCAATACGCTGTTGCTGTCGGGATCGCCGGAGGCTACACCTTCCGGGAAAAGGTCTCGACGCTCGCGCCAGGAAATCTTCGAAGGAGTCGAGGATGAGCGCCCCCATGCCGCTTCCGCACCAAGTACCGCGGCCACAGCCAGAAAATCGCGACGGCTAATATTTCCCATGTTCTAGTTCCTCAATTCTGTCATCCCAGCCGGAGCAGGCCCAAGCAAAGCGAAGGGACGGCGCAGTGGAGGGACCTGCTTTTGGGCACCTTTTCCCCCTGCAAGGCCCAGGCACACTCGAGATGAGGCGTCTCGTCCCAAATAATGCGAGCGAACATGTCGGCCGACTATGTTGGACGGTCTAGTGCTGCGAACGTGATCACAAGATATTGCCTATTGGCTGTAAGGCTATTAAAGTTCGGTTTCATCGAAACAATATGCTGAGCGACGGCCGAATAGTTTTGGTAACATCCACTGAAGCGGCCGCGCTCTGATCAAACGGCTGCGCTCTGTATCCGCGCGGAGGTCAACATGAGTCCGATGACTCGACGTAGTTTCCTCAAAACTGGTCTGGCCGCCGGAGCTATCGCCGCCACCGGAGCTGTGCCGCTGCTTGCCGCCAAGCGCACTGCGACCGATACCGTCGTGCTTGGTCGCTCAAAAGTACAAGTGACGCGGCTGGCGTTCGGAACTGGAACCAACAGCGGTGCAGTGCAGGCTGCTTTGGGACAACAGGAGTTCACGCGACTGGTCCGCTATGCCTATGATCGGGGCATACGTTTTTTTGAAACGGCTGAGGCTTACACGACACCGGGCATGCTGGGCGAGGCCCTTAAAGGCTTGCCCCGTGACAGCTATCAGTTGATGAACAAAGTGACTACCTTCCACCAGGGTGTGGATCCGCAAGCCAAGTTCGACGAACTGCGCCGCATCTCGCAGACGGAATATTTCGACATCATGCTGCTGCATTGGCAGCACTCGGCCGACTGGCCAGAGACTACGAAACGCTGGCAGGACGGCATCCTTGAGGCGCAGCAGAAAAAAACCATCCGCACGCATGGTGCGTCAGTGCACGGGCTGCCAGCGCTGCGGCAGATGCCGGGCACAAATTGGCTTGACGTGGGCCTGATCCGAATCAACCATAACGGCTCACGCATGGACGGACCGACGTATGAGGACACCAACCATCCAAACAACGTGAGCGAAGTGGTTGATCACATCCACACATTAAAGAACGAAGGGCTGGGCGTGATTGGCATGAAGCTCTGCGGTGGCGGTCAGTTCGAAAATAGTCATGACGATCGCGTGAAAGCAATGAGGTTCGCTTTCCAGAACGCAAGGGTGGATTGCGCGACGGTCGGCTTCAAGAATACCCAGGAGATCGACGAGGCCATCACCAATTTGAATTTGGCGCTTGCGTGAGCTGGGATATTTTCAGATTTCGACACGATCACTCCTGACCCTCTGAAGCCAACACCGGGCTTGAATGGGCCACCCGCCAGGAAATCTTCGAAGGAGTCGAGAATGAGCGACCCCAAGCCGCCTCTGCACCAAGCACCGCGGCCACAGCCAGAAAATCGCGACGGCTAATATTTCCCATGCTGTAACTCCTTCTTTCCGCTTGCAAGGCCCACGCACACACGAGATGAGACCTCGTCCCAGATAGTGAGAGCGAACGTCGGCCGACTATCTTGGACGGTCTAGCGCTGCGAGCGTTATCACAAGATCTTGCCTATTGGGAGAAAAACCGGGGCGGTTGTGTATCCTTGATAAGCGAATAGGTCTTAGATAAAAGAGGCTCGAGATATGTCGAGGATACGACCATCGCTTTTGCTAGCGCTGTTCGCGACGACTTTCGGTGTTTGTCAGGCGCAGACGGTCGTGCCTGATTCCCTCCCGGAACTGAAATATCCCCCGCTTGCGAGAGTGGCTAACATTCAGGGTGACGTTGTAGTGAGCTTCCGACAGACACCGGAAGGTCGAACTGTCGATGTAACGCCCCTCTCTGGTCATCCAATGTTGCAAGGAATCGCGGTCGAAAACGTGAAGGCATGGCGCTTTCAGCCTAAAGCGGAACTCGTCGGGCCAGCATACAAGGCCACATTTCATTTTCAGCTCAATCCACCTGACGATGGATACGACGATGGCCAGCCGGTGACGAAGGCGGTGCTAAATGGAACAGGACACATTCAGGTCGTTTCGATTTCTACGACGGGACTGAATCGCTCAGAATGTCCAGCTGCCAATGATCGCGTGCCTCCAGCAACCGTGATCGATGGAGATTTCGTAGAACTGCAACGTTGGAACGAAGAAGTGAGGGTTGGTGCAGACGGCTCGGTTGTTTGGAAGCAGGGCGATCTTTCCCAGAGAGGACAGATCACGCCGGCCGAGGCGAACTCCTTGCTGGAGCGCTTTCGCACTCCAGTTATTTGGAGGCTGTGCGGCCACTACGACCAGGCAGGGCTGATGGACGGCGGTAGTAGTTCGTTTAAGGTGCGCATCGGTGGGCTCGAGAAGAGTGTCGGCGAGTATGGCGATGCCGCGCCGGCGATCTTCAGAGACGTGGAATTAGCTGTTGACATGTCTGTCAATACACATCAGTGGCGTCATGGCGATCCGACAACTGAAAGTATCGCGGAAATCACCTTCGAGTATCTGCCCAAACCAGGAAAGACAGAGCTCATGGATGCGGCGCATCGCGGAGACAAGAAGGCTTTCCAGGCCGCGTTAGCGGCGGGCGATAAGCTGACTGACGTCGATGCGAGCGGATGGACGCCTCTGATGTATGCCGCCAGTTCCTATGGCGATTCGCCGTTGAGTGAAATAGTCAAAGCAGGAGTAGATGTGAATGCCCGCTCCAAGAAAGGCGAAACGGCGCTGATGGCATCTGCTGTCACGGGCACGGCGGATGAGGACCTTCTGAATGCAGGTGCCGAAGTGAATGCGGTCAACGATGACGGCATGACCGCACTCATGCTTTTGGTTCAGCGCGGAGATCCAGCTGAGGTCGAGACATTGTTGAAAGCTAGGGCCGATGCTCGAATGAAGGACTCAAAGGGACGCACAGCTCTCGACTATCTCAATGCAGCAAACTGCGGATCGCCAATCGTCCACGAGAAAGACCCTCGCTGGATGACCATGGGCTATTCGAGATGCAATGCGATTGATCATGATGATTATAAGAAGTCGAAAAGACTGCTAATCAACGCAGGCGCCAGAGAAACACGTACCGCTGTACCAGCTACATTACCAACGCAGAGCCACTAATCCTTAGCCCACGCTTCGTAGAATTTGATTTTCTCTATCCGCATAGCCAATTAGGGTGGCCCGTCCTGATTTGAATCTCGCCGTGAACCTACTGCTGCAATGAGAATCCAGACGGCAAAGCTGCCTCAAGATTGATTTGTTCGCCGGTGATGGGGTGGCGGAATCTTAGGAATCGGGCGTGCAGGAAATATCCTCCATCGCCAGGGAGGCCGGGGAGATTTTCAAGAGGCTGACCGGATAAGCCGTACAGAGGATCGCCCACGAGAGGATGGCCGATGGATGCCAGATGGATTCTGATTTGATGAGGGCGTCCCGAATGTAGGCTTACCTCAAATGTTGTGGTGCTTGCCGCGCGTGAAATCACCTTCGCCAATGACTTTGACGGCTTGCCACTCGGGTTGGCGGCCCACACCGAACCGATGCGCGGGTGGGGTACAAGGCCGATGGGTGTGAGAATTTCGTAGGCGTCTTGCTGGGCGTCGTTCTGGACGGCGTTTTGAGCCAGCGCCCAATAGATTTTTTGAATTCTGGGCGTATTCCAGTCTGAGCCTAGTTTAGCGGCGGCCTGCGCTGTTTTGGCGAAGAGGACGATGCCGGAGGTGGCTCGGCCTAACCGGTGGACGGGGTTTGCGTTGGGGGTTTGCTTTTGCACCATTTTCTTCTGAACCAGGCGCAGCAGGGTGTTTTCCATGAAGCCGGCGCCGGGGAGAGTGGGCAGCCCGCCAGGTTTGTTGACGGCCAACAGATGGTCGTCTTCAAACAGGACTTCGAAGTGCTGAGGCGTATCTGGTTCGATCCAGGGTGGGCGGTTCCAGACAAGGGTTTGTCCTGAATTGAGCGATTCGCTTCCGGTCGCGGTGACGCCGTTCACGGTGACTTCGCGGTTGTTCAGGTTTTGTTGCCAGGCTTGTGGGGTTGAGTGTGGGTAAAGGCTTGTCAAATGAGAGAGCAGGGTCTGCCCATGATGTTTGCTGCCGACGATTGTGGTATAGGCATAGCCCTGGTTGAGCATTGTTTGAGTGTAAGGTATGAAACCTGCGGCATGCGGGTGGTCCACGCTTTGTAGAACTTTCCCATTCTCATAGCCAAACTAGAGGGTGGCCACAAATCGCGCGAAGGCGCACGGCGTCACGTCGCCACAGAGGGAGTTTGTGCAGTTCGCGTCGCCGGTTCGGGCAGTTGCTGTCCGCAATACGCGCAATTCGCCCAAGTCGGCTCAACGGGCTTATGACATTTCGGGCACGGTGGCTGCAGCAAAGTGCCGCAGTGCGGACAGAATGAGAACTTTGTCTTTTCGACATGCCCGCAGCCGGGGCACGGCTTCGGCAGAGGGTCGCGGAGAATGAAGTACAAGATCAGCCCGATCGCATTAGGGATGAAGATCGCCAGCAGCGTCCACATTACGTAACGCATTTGCCGCCGCTTGGCATCGCCATAGATGTATCCGATCAGCGCAACCCAAGCCACCTGGAGCAGGAGAAATCCGTAAATGAGCAGCGCTTGAACCCAGCGCGGCAATTTGCTCATCTCCGGATCCGTTGGTGCGACAAAGAAGAACAACGCCGCCGCGATGCACAAATAGGCGAACCATGCAACGATCCACGCTGCCTTTGGAATCACGCGCAATTCGTTTATGAAGCGGCTCATGCCAGCCTCCTGTCGCCGCGCTGCCGGATTGCCAGCATCACTGCGGCCACCCCTCCCGCGAGCCACCCTAGCGCGGTGAACGCGGCAAAACTAATCCATGTTTGGCTGAACTGGGTATGGCTGAACTGCGGCTCGATCAAGGTCCCGAATCGTCCGCTCACAAATTGGAAAGCCGGCCAGCTCACAATCGTCAGCAGCCACGCAAACGCTACTAAAACAATCATTACGCGGCGGTTCCAATCCTGCTCGGCCTGTTCGGTGAGCTTCGCCTCCGCACGCGCCAGCGTGGCCTGCACCAGCCACGAAGAAGGCTGCGGCGTCGGCAATCGGCGGAGTTCGCTCGCAATCGGCCGCCACGCTCCCAATTCGTTCGAGCAGGCGATGCAAGACCGCACATGCTCCGCAACCTGCTTTTCTTCCGTGCTCGTCAGCGCGCCGGCTGCGGCCAGCGCCAGTAGTTCTCGAATCTTGTCGTGCTCGCTCATTACCATGTACCTCCAGGATTCCGCGCTTCGAGCGCGTAACGCAATTGTTCCAGCGAACGTCGTAGCCGGGATTTTACTGTTGATACCGGAACCGCTGTAACCTGCGCGATTTCCTCAATCTTCATCTCATCCTCAAACCGCAGTGTGAGAACTTCGCGATACATCATCGTCAACCCCGCCATCGCTTCGCTGATCTCTTTTCGGCGCTCGGCGGCGAGCGCGTGATCGAGCGGCGAGTGGTCTTCACTCGGAATCCGGTCGGCCACGATTTCGCTATGCTGGCTGTTGAAGAGTGGCTCGTCCAGGCTCTGCGGACGAATGCGGCGCAAATGATCGATCGCCAGGTTGCGTGCCAGCGTGAATAGCCAGGCGTCAAAATTGCGGCTTTCGTCAAAGGAACGAATCTTCTCGACCACTCTCAGCCATGTTTGCTGGAACAGGTCTTCCGCCTCGGCGGGCTGACCTACGATGCGCAGCAAGTACCGATACAGCCGGTTCTGGTACCGGTTAATCAGTTCCGAGAGGGCGTTCAGGTCGCCTCGGCGAAGCCTGACCACATCCGCATCCACTGCCACAAGCCCCTCCAGCGATAGTGCGGTCGCCCCCACCATACTCGTAATACGAATGAGTGCCCAAAAAAGACGCACGAGAGTAACACTTATCGTTCCGCCCAAACGCGAACCAGAAGCGCCCATACTTGTGCAGTCGCCTTACAACAGTTGGTTGGAGGGACCTCGCATGAGTTCATCTCAATCACAGAATTTATTGATACTTGCATCCTTTTGATGTTCTCGCCCGTATTCCCAAAGTGCTCAAAGGCACAGTACTAAACGCACGAGCGCAACTCGGATCCAGCATTGCTCTTCCATAGGGGGTTGACATGCATGACACAAAGGAGCGGTTGTCTCTCTTCTGGCTCTTCGCGTTATTGAACTACCTGTATGCGGACTGTACTGCCCTGTTTGCTATTGTTGGCTCGCCAAATCTATCCGACGCCCCACATTTCTCACCATGGGTTCTGCTGGCTTCATCGGTCTTCATGGAAATACCCATCGCCATGATTGTGGCGTGTCGACTACTTCCGTTTAGAGCGAACCGGCTGGCGAATATCATCGCGGGTACAACTGTGACCCTTATAAACGGCGGCCTGACCTTCGTTCCGCCCCTTGTCGGTGCCCGCACGCCCGCTCTTCCTGCCTACTTGTTCTTCGCCACGATCGAAACTGTATGCACATCGGTCATCGTCTGGAAGGCATGGACTTGGTCAGGGGTTGAGACTGTCCGCACGTCGTAACTGGTCGCTCAAATGAGGTCTATGTGAAAAGAGAACGCCTAACCGGCGAGGTTGATCTCAACCGCAACCACATGAGTTGAGTGTCACCGCTAGGGCGTGCGTTGATGAAGTCGGCAGCGGGTGCGCCGGTAGCCCTTTCAAACGACGACATGACAGCTTCGTATCCGACCATGGCACGGGGCCGGACCGGAATGCATTTGTGGTGTGGAGCGCCGCTGGCGAGAAAAGCAGTTCCGCGGTGCTGCTGAGAGGTCTGCGGCAATGAACGCCCGCTCTCTCAAGCCACCGGTTCTTTGACAACCTGGCCCGCGGCAGCACGATCCGCCAGAATCACGCCATGATCCCTGCTAACGCGTCCGGCTGGAATGGAAACGTCTCCAGCTTGCAGGCGTGCCAGCATTCCGAGTTTCTCGTTTCCTGTTACCAGCCACAGCACCAGCCGAGACCGATTAATAATGGGGTACGTCAGCGTCATGCGCCGGCGTTTCTGGTAAATTCCCGTGACTGCGACATCCGCATTTGTGACATTGAGCACCGGATCTCCCGGCACTAGCGAAGCCGTATGGCCATCGGGTCCGAGTCCGAGGTGGATCAGGTCCAGCACCGCTGGTTCGCCTGTGATGTCTTCGAGAGTCTGTGTATAGCGAGCGCATGCCGCCTCCAAATTGGTATCTTCCACCGCCATGGCATGAATTTGTTCGGGCGGTAAAGGCGCATGTTCCAGCAGACTCTCATGGAGATGAGTGAGATTTCTGTCGGGATCACCGCTGGGTGCGACTCTTTCGTCCACTTGGAACACATGAACGCCCTTCCACGGCACATCTTGCTGCGCCAGGTCGCGCAGCATTGCCCACGGGGTTTTGCCTCCACTCACCGCCATGGCAAACTTACCGCGATTCGCCACTGCCTCTCGCGCGTGTTTGGCGATGAGCTTTGCGGCCTCGAGAGCGACGGTGTCGGCATCGGCATAGACTTCAATTTTCATCAGGCTGCCTCGCTTGCGACCGCGAGTGATTTCCTTTCGCCGGGGTTGCTCCAGCCCGCCGGCGGAGTCACGCGTTCGACTTCCTCGGGACCCCATGTCCCCGGTGTGTACTGATAAACCGGAGTATTTCCCTTCAACACGGGCTCCACAATGCGCCATGCCTCTTCGACGTAGTCTTCGCGGGCGAACAACGTGCTATCCCCATCCATCGCCGCCCCGAGAACGCGCTCATAAGCGTCCATCTCATCGGCGCTTGGAGAGTGGCTGGCCACCATTTCAGAAGTTTGCAGCACGAGTCCTTCTGCCGCCGGGGACAAGTTCATCATTCCCATGGCGATCGTAATCTCCGGGCTCAGGCGCAGCCGTAGATGGTTTTCTACCAACTGGCTGTCCGGAATTACGGTCGGAGGTTTACGGAACTTGGCGACAATTTCCGTACAAGTGGTCGGCAGACACTTACCGGCGCGAATGTAGAACGGTACGCCTTTCCACCGCCAGGAATTGATTTCCAGTTTCACCGCGGCGAAGGTTTCGGTCTGCGAAGTTTTGGCTACGCCGTTTTCATCGCGGTAGCCTCGGAATTGACCGCGCACCAGGTTCCTCTCCTCAACGGGTGGAATCGCCTTTAGCACTTTTACTTTCTCGTCGCGGAGGGACTCGCTATCCATGGCGACTGGCGGCTCCATAGCGAGGTTCGATAACACCTGAAATAAATGGTTCTGGACCACGTCACGCATCGTTCCGGTCTGATCGTAAAAAGCGCCGCGACCCTGTACGCCGAAATCCTCCGCCATCGTGATCTCAACGCTCTCGATGCAGTTGCGGTTCCAAAAAGCTTCCACAAAAGTGTTGGCAAAACGGAATACCAACACATTGTTGACCGCCCGTTTACCAAGGTAGTGATCGATGCGGAAGATGTCAGCTTCGTCGAAGACGCTCAGCAACACCCGGTTCAGTTCCTGCGCGGATGCGAGGTCGTGCCCGAAGGGTTTTTCCACGATGACCTTAGCCCCTCGCCCGCAGTTGGATTCCGCCAGATGCCGGACCACAGTTTCGAACAGCACTGGCGGAATCGCCAGGTAATGCGCCGGTCGTTTCGCGTCTTTCAGTTGCTCGCGAAGCATAGCGAAGGTAGATGGATCCTGATAGTCGCCGTCCACATACCGCAAAAGGCTGCCCAGTTTTTCAAAAGCGGCGGGATCGAGCCCGCCATGTTTCTCCAGGCTGTCCTTTGCGCGAGCGCGAAGCTGATCGAGATTCCATCCAGCTTTTGCGACTCCGATTACTGGAACGTTGAGGTGTCCTCGTTTCACCATCGCCTGCAGGGACGGGAAAATCTTTTTGTAGGCGAGATCGCCGGTGGCGCCAAAAAAAACGAGTGCGTCTGAGTGGGCACTGGTCATGAGTATCTCTCCTCTAGGCAGCCTCAGATTTGTCGTCCGGCTTTTCCAAATGTCCACCGAATCCAAAACGCATCGCGGACAATAGCTTGTCGGCGTACTCGGCTTCGCCGCGCGAGCTGAATCTTTCGTACAGTGACGCGGTAAGTACCGGAGTCGGAACTGCCTCGTCGATTGCCGCCTTGATCGTCCAGCGGCCTTCTCCGGAATCGGAGACACGGCCCGCGAACGTGGAGAGTGCCGGATCCTGAACCAAAGCAGATGCGGTCAGATCGAGTAGCCATGACGCGATCACGCTGCCGCGGCGCCACACTTCCGCCACATCTCGCAGGTTGAAGTCATATTGATAGTGTTCCGGATCGCGCAGCGGGGTTGTTTCGGCGTCAGCACCGTGTTGTTGCTTGCCAACATTCGCCGAACGCAACACCGACAGGCCCTCCGCATAGGCGGCCATGATTCCGTATTCGATTCCGTTGTGCACCATCTTGACAAAATGGCCGCCACCGTTCGGGCCGCAGTGAAGGTAGCCCTGCTCAGCAGTACCGTCGAGTTTCTCGCGTCCTGGCGTGCGCGATATGTCGCCTTTGCCGGGAGCGAGTGCCGAGAAAATAGGATCGAGATGCTGCACGATGTCTTTCTCGCCGCCGACCATCATGCAGTAACCACGTTCGAGGCCCCACACACCGCCACTGGTGCCCACGTCGACGTAGTGGATTTGTTTGGGTGCGAGGTCTTTGGCGCGTTTGATATCGTCGACGTAATAGGAGTTTCCGCCGTCGATGAGGATGTCGCCTGCCTCGAGATGCGGCAACAGATCGGCGATGGTTTGATCAACGACTGCCGCAGGAACCATCAACCATACTGCGCGTGGTTTCTCCAGTTTCTTCACCAGATCGATCAGGGAATCTGCTCCGATCGCGTGATCTCCGACAAGATCGGCGACCGCCTTGGATGACCTGTCGAACACGACACAGCTGTGTCCCTTCTTAATTAGCCGGCGCACCATATTGGCGCCCATTCTGCCGAGTCCTATCATTCCCAGTTGCATAAGTTCTCCTCTTCCAAAAGTGCGCTCAACATCACCGTGGTTATTACGACTCTTTCATTTGCCGGTAACGTCGAATCAAGGTATTGGTCGAACTATCGTGGTTCAGCACGGGTTCAGTGGGACTTTCGAGTTCTGGAATAATGCGTTGCGCCAGGACTTTACCAAGCTCGACGCCCCACTGATCGAACGAATCGATGTTCCAGAGGACACCTTGAGTAAATACCGAGTGCTCGTAAAGCGCGATCAACTTGCCGAGTGTTTCGGGATCGAGTTGTCGAGCCAGGATTGTGTTCGAAGGACGATTGCCCTCAAAGACGCGGTGCGGCACGAGCCAATCCGGCGTGCCCTCGGCTTTCACCTGCTCGGGAGTTTTACCAAATGCCAGGGCCTCAGCCTGGGCAAACACATTGGCCAGCAGGATGTCGTGATGGCGGCCCAGCCGATTCAAAGGCTTCGCGAAGGCGATGAAGTCGCAAGGGACCAAGCGCGTGCCTTGATGGATCAACTGGTAAAACGAGTGTTGACCGTTGGTTCCCGGCTCTCCCCAGTAAATGGGGCTGGTATCGTGAGACACCGGCTTTCCGTCTAATCTGACATGCTTCCCATTGCTTTCCATTGTCAGTTGCTGAAGATATGCGGGAAAGCGCTTCAGGTACCGCTCGTAAGGCAGCACTGCGACAGTATCCGCGCCGAGGAAATCATTGTTCCACACCGCGAGCAGACCCATGAGAACCGGAAGATTGGCCTCAAATGGAGCGGTGCGGAAGTGCTCATCCATTTCGTGGAAGCCGCTCAGCATTGAGCGGAAATTATCGGGACCGATCGCAATCATGGTTGAAAGGCCAATCGCCGAGTCCATGGAGTAGCGACCGCCGACCCAATCCCAGAATCCGAACATGTTGACGGTATCAATGCCGAACTTTGAGACTTCCGCGGCGTTCGTCGAAACTGCGACAAAGTGTTTTGCGATCGATTTTTCATCGCCTCCCAGGCCTGCCAATGACCAGGCGCGCGCGGTCTGGGCGTTCGTCATGGTTTCGAGCGTAGTGAACGTTTTCGAAGAGACGATGAATAAAGTCTCCGCCGGATCGAGATCCTGCACTGCCTCGGCAAAGTCGGTCCCATCCACATTCGAGACGAAGCGAAAAGTCATCGACCGCTCGGAGTAATGCTTGAGGGCCTCGTAGGCCATGACCGGGCCAAGGTCAGATCCGCCGATCCCGATGTTTATGACATTTCGGATGCGTTTTCCCGTATGCCCTTTCCATTCGCCATTGCGCACGCGGTTGGAGAAGTCTGCCATCCGATCGAGCACTGCATGCACATCAGGCACGACGTTCTTTCCATCAACCAGGATTGAGGCATCCCTCGGTGCACGTAGGGCAATGTGCAGGACCGCGCGTTTCTCCGTGATGTTGATTTTTTCGCCGTTGAACATGGCGTCGGTTCGCTCGCGCAAGCCGGCTTCTGCCGCAAGCTGAAGCAATAACTTGACAGTCTCATCCGTGACACGATTTTTGGAATAATCGAGGTAGATCCCTACGGCGTCCAGGGCCATGCGCTGCCCACGCTTGGGGTCGCCTGCAAAAAGATCCCGCAAATGCAGTTTCGCAACCGTCTTGTACTCGCTCGCAAGCGCCTTCCACGCTGATGGTTTAGCGGCGCGTTTTTTTACCTGCGGTTGGGGATTTGCGGCCATTTCTGATCTCCTTTATATCTTTATCCTTATGGTACGTCATCAATCGAACTAAACAGAAGTCGGGGAAGCTATTGGATCTCCTGGCTTCTTGAGCTTGCTCAGGCTCTGTAGTCCGAAGGCAGCAGCTCCGACAAGAGCCGCGCGCGTAGTGATGATGTGAATCGGAATCCGCTCCATTAGGTCCTTGAAGCGCCCTTTCCTAGTGAAAGCCCCAACGAACTGTGGTCTTTGCAGGAGTGTCACGAGGTGAAGGGCAATACCGCCAGCCAGGTAGACTCCGCCGGTCGCCAGAAATGTTGTGTTGCACTTATTGGCTAAACCCTGCCAACCTTAGAACCGCAGTCATGGTGTGTTCTTGTCCCGGCGCCAGAGCGATCGCGGCGCCCATGATGTTGCTCGCTTCCACGCAGAGAAACTGTGTCCACTCGCCCTCGCCCAGGTCCTGCATTCGGCGAGCGCCTTCTTGCCATGGGTTCCAGACGACTGTGGTGGTTGAATTCGACTTCTGCAGCTGGATTCGGCGACCCATTTTCGGATCGAGCAAGTCGACGGAGTTCCGGGCATTCATGAAGGCATCGTCGGTTTGCGAGGCGATGGTCAGGTCGCCGAGCTGCATCCTTTCCTTGTTCGAGTCGAGGTTGTCAAGAAAGCGTATCCCGGCAAGACCCTGCAAGCTCACTTGCTTGACGTCCGCCACCCGATTGTATGTATGCAGGGCTTCCTCGAAGTGAAACTGTGTTTTGCCGGTGTTAATACAAGTGAGCTCCAGCATGAGTTCGGAACCAAATGTGATCCGGTGCACGAGGCGACATTCTCCCGGCCAGCAGCGCCGGGTTTGCTCATCACTCTCAATGAACATAGTCACGGCGACCCCGGCACTATTCTCGACGATTGAATAGAGCTGCCATGATCTGGTGCGCACGAATCCATGCGCGGGAGCGTTAGGATCGTCTGCCTTGCCGCGAAACCAGGGAAAACAGATCGGAATCCCGCCCCGAATCGCCTGGCTCTCCTCCCATCGCGATTTCGTGCTAAGAAAAAGCACTTCTTCGCTGTCGGCAGGGTGCCAGGAAGTCACATGCGCCCCGTGCAGATATATCTCGCCATGTGCAAGCGGCGTGTCAATCTCAACTCGCGCCAGACCGCCACGGCCTTCGCATACGCGCGCTATGCCGGGAATTCCGAAGCGCCGATCCAGTTCCTTCAGATGCAAAATCGCATTCATATCGCCTTCGTCGAGAAATCAGAAAACAGCAACAGCCGGGTTTCGCCGGGAAGCGGATCAAAAATCGGCATGGTCAATCCTCGGTCTCTTTGTTCAGCCAGCGTTCGGCCATCGTTCGGCCGGCGCGACTACTATGCTACCTGCAGCCGTACTTGCAAACCAACGACCAGCCGCCAAACCACGATTTCCCTTGAAAGGCCGCACTTCCGTGGAAAATTGCGGGTGCACCGCAGTACCTCTGACAAACATTCGGCATGTGACGAAGCATCCGTCAATTGTCCCCAGAACAGTTTCCCGGTATTTGGCGCGGCAGGCAATACCGCTTGCACCCGCTCCGGCCAGCACACACAGATCTCTCACTCACTACGGTGAACGCAATGCCGTGCGACCCGGCGAACCGCTTGCAAGGTTTGACCTTTCGCCACATCTCCTATCACGGCATCTCTGGTCGATTCAGTTCTCACGTCAATTGGTTCTGTGACGGTTGAACGAAGGCGTTGCGCTTTGATAGGCTCGGATCAATGGAGGCGTCTATGCCCTACGACGATCAACAAACGGGTACGCTACATTCGCTATCGGGCTCGGCAGGCCCGACGCGCCGAAAATTTCTCGTGAATGGCGGGACTATAGCGGCAGCATCTTTCCAGCACATTGGGATCCTAAGCTTAGAATTCCACGTGGACAAGTTGTCGCG
>JADMIO010930437.1_pt1 | contig 60481 bp, 47 predicted proteins | sample 8958161 | NCBI WGS metagenome assembly JADMIO01 (sample SAMN16585339, study PRJNA669376) | soil metagenome | isolation source: Crop rotation soil | place: USA: Cullars Rotation, Alabama | collected 2011
AGGTGAGCCAGTGTGATTACATTTGCGGCCTAACTGTGGCCAGTCCAGTTACGCTGGAGTCACTAGTATTTAGGTGACACTATAGAAGCGGCCGCGACAACTTGTCCACGTGGAATTCTAAGCTTAGGATCCCAATGTGCTGGAAAGCCTGGCCCTGCCGCATCAGCACCGTGTTTTTCTGATGAGTGCGCTTCATCAGCCGGAGCAACTCCGCCTGCTTGCCGCGCGGAAGGCGATAAAGAATGCGGCTCTTGGTCGCTCCGCTCGACGGTCGCAACGCCTCGGGCGTGATCACGATCGACGGGTTCTCGTCCGGCTCCTTTGGACCATGGCCGTTGCCGTTGCCGCCGCTGGAAACTTTCTCTGACGGACCAAGCCATGAAGTCCACGAGAGCGCCGGGTCGTCGACGCTCAGTTTGACCTCCGGGACCTCTTCGGCTTTCAGGATCAAACGAACATTGAACTCAAACTCGTCCTTCACATAAAACCGGACCAGGTCGCAGAGCACGCCAAAGCGCCACTCGGTCGGCAGAAAACTCTCAAAGTCTTCCAAACTCAACGGGCCGAGTTGAATCTCGAAACGCGAGTGCTGGTCCCAGACGCGCGTGCCGACGACGACCGTGTCGCGGCCCAGCCGCTGGTTGTTTCCCGAGGCCCCGATCGTGGACCACTGACTTTCTTCCAACTCGCACCACTGCCCGACAAACTGGGTCGTGTTCACTTCAACCTTGAAATAGTCGGTGAGAATCCGTTGCAGTCCGGCCATCGAGCGAGGCTCTTGAGCGAGAATCCCGGCGTAATAAAGCAGCGCGCGATCGCGAATGTGCATCCGGCCTTTCAGACGCGGCGTTTCCATGCCGATGAGCGAATACAGATAACGCGCGATCGTATCGTCGCCGGGTGTCGCGGAACCGAGTCCGACGCGATGATGCTTGCGAATGCGATAGAGCAGCGAGACCAGGCGATGGTTGAAGATATCGAGAAAGTCTTTGAGGACTTTGTCGTTGTGCGAGGCGCGCTGGAGGACGAGTTCGGTGCTCGGAATGTCGAGTGCGCCAAGGCAGCCGGCGAGTCCGAGAAAGTTGACACTCATTTCGGTGGGCGCCTTCGGCTGCTCGCGGGTGGGCAGGTCGTTCCTGCGTTGGACCTGGGCGATGTCGCTGGCCGGAAAGTCGAGTTTTACCGAAGAGCGGAAGTGGACCAGCTCTTTCGTCGGGTCCGCGCCTTGCCCGGGTGAATTCAGACGTTCACCGGAGTTCGTCTGGATCATCTCCAGCAGGCGCACGGCCTGGAAAAAGTCGAAGCGGTATCCTTCGGCGAAGAGCCCGTCTTCCACCGCCGTGTTTTTTCCCCAACCGTAGTTGTTTACAGCAGGACGGTTTCCCCCGCCATCGGCTCCCATTGCTTCCAGACCCCTTCGCGTTGCTTGCTCCTGATGACCAGTTGCGTGAACGAGTTGATTGCGGCGTACGAAGCGAGAAATCGATTGAGCACCGCGCCAAACAGAAAACCGCCGCTGCCTTCGTAGAAATCTTCATCGAGGACCAGCGTGACTTCGGTGCCGCGACAGAAACCACGCCACGGCTCATCGCCGACGTGCCGCACTACGCGGCGGCACGACATCTCTTTCAGCCCTTCGATCAGTTGATGATGAGATTCAGAGAGACAGTAGAGGCGCAGGATCTCCTTCAGCGCCGGCAAACTATCTTTCTCTTCGGACAGAGACAAATGATTGAGTGATAGATGCGAAATCAGCCGCCAGGCAGTTGAGCCGCGCAAAGGCGGCGGCACCGGCGCTGTTGGTTTATCGAGCGAGACAATCGGCCGTTCCTTATCGAGCGGCGCGTGCTGTTCCATGCGAAAGACGGCGCCGGTCGGAAGTTCACAAGCCAGTTCACGGTTGGTGCACAACATGTGCGCATAAACCGTCTGCATCGGCGGCAGACTCGGATTGAGATCGAGATCCAGAAACGACAGCAGCATCTCCGTGCCCGGCAGGTCCTTGCGCTGCGCCGGAACACGCCGCGCGTGCCAGAACGCTTTATGGTCCGACGACTCGAGGCGGTGATTGTAGGAATAAAACGGTTCGAGCCGTTGCGTGGTGTCGGCGTAGTTTGACGAGGAGGAGACCGAGATGATGGAGTGAATCTCAGTGGACCGCTCGCGGCGTTTGTCGGGGATGAGCGGATACTCGAGACTCCGGTGATCGAGACGAATCGGTTCGCTCGTCTTCGGAAACAGATTGATGATCGGGGTGCAGCCGAGACAGAACGTGTTCGCGTCGACGACGAGGTTCTCCTTCGGGCGGCGATTGAGCAGCAGCGAGATCTGCATGCGGTCCGGTTCGCCTGGCGGCAGAAAGTCGAGCAGCGTCTTCGTCGACTTTTTTCGGTGGGGGTTCGCTTCATCGAAACAGAGATCGAAGAACAGATACTGTTTCGGAAAAGCGAAGTATTCCAGCAGCAACATGTAGCCCGGATGAACGTTCGGCGGATGCGGCAGCATGTCGTCGTAAGCTTCCAGTCCGACGGACTTGATCGAATCGGCGCCGAGGTAGATGGGCTGAGCGCCGGGGACCTCCAGCACGACGTCGTGAACGTCGCAGAACAGCAACTCATAGAGCGTCTTCACCGACATCCGATCGCTGTTCAGATAAAATCGCAGGCGATCCACCGGCAGCTCGTTGAGTTTGACGCCCGGCAGGCATTCCAGTCGCAACCGCATCGCCGCGATTGCCTTGCTGTCGGCGTCGATATAACTCAAGCGACTGGTGCTTTCGAAGTCTGCCTGGGCGACTCGCAGCGGCCACAGTGTGACGGGATAACAGGTGCGAAAACGACAGAACACGCCGTTCGCGGCGTCGGCGAAAAGGGGAGTGTGAGGATCGATCGTGAAACCGGTCGTCAGCTTTCCCTGATCGTGCGCGACGTTGAACTGCGCGATCGCCATCGAGGGTATCGGGCTGGTGAGTTGCGGATAGAGGATGTTGAGTAACGCGCTGGTGATGTCGGGAAACTCGCTGTCGATCTCGTGCTGGAGACGGCCGGTCAGAAACGCAAACGCTTCGATGAGCCGTTCGACGTGCGGATCGGCGCACTCGTCGCGTCCGAGTTCGAGCCGCTTGGCGACTTTCGGATAGCGCTCGGCAAACACGCCTCCCATGCGGCGCAGTAAGTGAGCTCCGACTTGTAGTACCGTAAAAGTTCTTCGTGGCTATTGGCTATCATAAAGCTCTGCCGTTCCACTCTTGCTGTTCAAAACCAGGGGAAACGAAACCGGCTCGGCGAAAACGCCGACCACCAGTTCCGCGCTGATGTTTAGCCACAACGCCGACTCCGCGCCGGACGCTGGTCCAACTTCGACGTGGACGTGACGCAGGCGTGGTTCAAAAGCCGCAATAGTCTGGCCCACGATCGAAGCTATCAGTGCGTGATCGTCGGCGTTGTGCGGGGAAAGCGACGAGAAATCGGGAATGCCGTAGTTGACGACAGACCTTTCCTCCGCGCCGACCTGGTGCAACGGGAGGGAGCAGCGCGTGTTGAGCAACCGCCCCAACTCGCGTCGCACCGAGGCTTTCAACTGCTCGCGGTTAAGGATGCGCAAGGGTTGCTCTCGTTCGTCCTGTTCGGGATAAACGTCGACCAGGCGATCGAAGAGCAACGCTCGCGCACCCGCGATTGGTTTGGGATCAGGCACAAAACAACCCTCGCTTGTTTGTCATTGCTTCACGCGCGACCTTGCCATTCACGCGCGAGGTTGGAGTTAGTCATCTGTTGTTACTGGCGCGCGACCTTGCCATCTGCTCTTTCTGCTACGGCTTCACCGTCCGATGTGAGGCGAGGCTATGCCTCGCCGTTAGGTCGTCCTGAACGTTGGGGCTACGCCCCTCGTCCGGTCTCTGACCCAGTGGGCGGAGCCCCAAATTTTCACTCTGGGCCGGCCGGCGGGGCGAAGCCCCGCCTCACATCGGGCGGCGAAGCCGCAGCGACGGATGAGCCTTCGAGCAAAGGTCATTGCATGCAAAGAGACAAAGATCACCTCATCCGAGGCACTAAGTTCACTTATGCGAAGCAATGAGAGCTTCGAGCAAAGGTCATTGCATGCAAAGAGACAAAGATCACTTCATCCCGAAGCGCCAAGGTCACGCACGAAGCAAACAAGCTTACGCGGCCTTGTTCGTGGCCAGGTCCCACTTGGTATCGACGTGGCCCGCTTTGGCGCCTTCGGACTTCTGGGTCGTGAAGTCCCACGTGATGTGGTTGTAGTTCATGGTTATGGTCTCGACGGGTTTGTCGCCGCCGCCACCGCCGATCGACACCGAAGACAGCACGACGTTCTTCAACGTGTACTTGATCAACGGCAAGACCACGCCCTTGTCGTTACGGGCAATCACCACTTCGACACTCTTGAAGTTGTCGCCCTTGCAGCAGGCTTCGTTGAACTTCGGCGACGACTGATCGAGGTACTTGGTGATGGTGAAGTCCTGGTGATTGGGTTTGCCCGACGTTCTTTCCGTGTTGCTTATGTCGCCGGTGATCTGCATCGCCACACCGTGACTGAACGACAGGAGTTCGATCTGTTTTTCGTACTGGTCCAGCGTGCTGGTTCCCTCAATCGCCGGATCCATCTTCATTATCAATACGTCCATATTTCCTCCGTAAAAGTCAGATTAGGGTTTACGCAGCCGCTGGCGGCGGCAGTTCGGCGACGAGACGAATCGAAGCCGTGAGCTCGTCAAGCTGGAAGTGCGGGCGCAGATAGACGACCGCCTTGTAAACACCGGGCTTGCCCACGACGTCTTCGACGTCGACGCGGGCTTCGCGCAGTGGATACGAGGCTTTCGAAGCCTGCGACGCGCGATCGTCGAGCAGAACGTAGTCAGCGATCCACTTGTTCAAGTAGTCGGACACGTTCTCCTTCGTCATGAAGCTGCCGATCTTGTCGCGCATCATCGCCTTGATGTAGTGCGCGAATCTCGACGCCGCCATGACGTAAGGAAGTTGACTCGACAGACGGGCATTCGCCGTCGCTTGCGGGTCGCCGTAGATCTTCGGTTTCTGCGCGGTCTGGCCGCCAAAGAACGCCGCATGATCGGTGTTCTTGCGGTGGACCATCGTGATGAAACCAAGATCGTTCAGCTCTTTTTCGCGCCGGTCGGTGATGGCCACTTCCGTCGGGCACTTCAACACGACGTCGCCTTCGTCGGTCTTGAAGTTGACTGCCGGAAGACCTTCGACCAGGCCGCCGCCTTCGACGCCGCGAATCGCCGCGGTCCACTTGTAGAGCGCAAACGCATTGGTGATGCGTTCGGCCAAAGCGTATGCCGCGTTGCCCCAGCAGTAATCCTTCGGCAGACCGTCAACTTCTTCCTGGAAGTCGACGTCGTCGGCAGGAGTGCGGCCGGTGACCTTCTGTCTCTGATCTTCGCCGTTCGCATCGGGACGGGTGTCCTTGCCGTAAGGCGAACGAAGCAGGAAGTGAGGCAGGCAGAGGGCGACGTAGCGTGAGTCTTCGCTGTCGCGGAACGAGCGCCATTTCACGAGCTCGGTGCTTTCGAAGATCTTGGCGAGGTCGCGAGGATTGCCGAGGTCTTCAAAGCTGTCCATGTCGAACATCTGCGGACTCGCCGCCGCGATGAATGGGGCATGCGCGGCTGCGGCTACGTTCGACATTTTCTCCAGCCAGTTGATGTCCTGCGGGCTGCGGCCAAACTCGTAGTCGCCGACGAGCACGCTGTAAGGACTGCCGCCGAACGTCCCGTACTCTTCCTCGTAAATCTTCTTGAACTGGACGCTCTGGTCAAACTCAACCGCGCGTTCGAGGTCCTTCTGAATCTCGTCCTTGGTGGCGTTCAAAAGACGAAGCTTCAGCATGGTCCCGGTTTCAGCACGGCTGACGAGGTAGTGAAGTCCGCGCCACGAGCGTTCGAGTCGTTTGAACTCCTCGTTGTGCATCACTTCGTTGAGTCCTTCGTTGACTTCCTGATCGAGCGCGGCGATGCGACCGTTGATCGCGCCGACGAGATCCATGTCCTGACTGACCGCGATCTCGTTTTTCTCGACTGCTTCGATCAGTTCCGACACGGCGTCGACGACTTGCCTGGCCTGCGAAGGATCGCGGACCAGTTTCGACTCGAGCGTTTGGTGAAGGACATCGATTTTGCTTTGTAGTTCAGTTACGGGGGCTTGTGCACTCATTACTCTTTACCTCCTTCGCCATCCTTGGGAGTCTCGCCCGCTTTTTCCTGCTGCTCTTCGCTCGGTGGCGACAGCAAGGCTTTGAGCTCGTCCATCTTGGCCTTCATCTCGTTGCGCCTGGTTTCATCCCCGAGCACTTCGAGAAACTTCTGTTGCAGCTTGACGTTGCCGTCGAGCTTCGCCACGACGTCTGAAAGACGCGTGCGTTTGTCGAAGCGGCCTTTGAGTTCGAGCTGATTGAGGACTTTGATCGGACTAAAGTCATCAATGTTTTCGAAAGCGAGGGTTTTGCCGCCGCCATTGGTCTCGACCTTTGGGGCAACGGACTTCATGATGTCGTTGAAGTTGTCGCGATCGATTTCGACGTATTTGCGTTCCCGAAGGGGAAGGCGGTTGGGGTCATCAACGTTTCCGGAAAGGTCGGCCAGGATCCCGACGACGAACGGAAGTTCCATCTTCACGAAGGAACCTCGTGTTTCCACGTCGTAGGTGATCTGCACCCGCGGAGGACGTATCCGATCCAGTTTGTGTTGTGTGCTTTCTGGCATCGACTTTGCTCCTTTGGTGTTAGAGAGTGCTTGTTAGAGAACTGCGGTTTACATATTTACGCGAGAAAAGTTTCCGCAAAGACCCATTAGGTTGGTACTTTGTACTTTGTGCTTTGTTCTTTGTTCGAGCCTAAGTACAAAGCTCCAAGTACAAAGCTCTAAGCACAACCACTGGTTCTTGCGAGACCAGGTGCTTTTTCGGTTAACTCATGTGGGCCACCTCTTTCCGGTCAGCCGCAATAACCTGTCCATCTCGTCTAACTCGCCTTCATTGCGGACGATCTGTTGCAGTAATTCGGGCAAACTCATGGTCCCCCACTCGACGGCCCGCTTTACCAGATAAGGCGTGGGGCTGTGGGGTTCAGTGCGCAGCAGATAATCGGCGGCTTCCGACAGTCGGCGGTACGCATCAGCGCGATTGCGAATCGGTCCGCCGGACCAGAGTTCAAACTCCGGTTCATCGGCTGCGGCAGAAACTTCTTCTTCGTCGACTGTTTCGATCTCTTCCATGCCGGTGCGGGCGGCGAGGTCTTGCGCGATGAGTTGTTGAGCCAACCAAAGAGCTTCTTTGAACTGGCGCAGCGACGGCGCTTCCTTGCCGCATCTTTCGTCAAGAAGCTGTTCGAGTGAGATGCAGGCGTCGATCGCGGATTCGAGGTCCTCGACCATTTCGACGTAGAACGATTGGTCAGTGGCGGAGACGGCGGCGCGGAAAGTCGCGACAGTCGGATTGATCTTCGCCAGCGCTTCCTGCAACGCGCGCGGGTCTTTCATCGCCAGGTTTTCGAAGTGGCAGGCGCTTTCCCAGTCGACGTAGGAGTAACACTCGTTATTGATCTCGTCGGGCAGAGTCAGCGGGATCTGTTTCAACTTGAGCGGCAGCTTTTGTTCGATCCAATCGAACGGCGCGACGCGCCCGTCGAGATCGCCGCCGTCCAAAGTCGGATAAAGATCGTCCCAGAACTGCTCGCACAGACCGCCCAGCAGTCTCAAGCCGTTGGTCACACCGGCGAAGCCGTAAAGATGCAGCCACGATTCGAGCAGCCAGCTCCCGATTTGCAAATCTTTGCTGCGTTTCGCCAACGCTTCGACGCAGATCGCCTCGACACTGGCCCAATCGGCGCGTTTCAGGTTCGACTTGTAAATGCCCTGGCTGAGCGTGGGATCGTCTTCGCGCCGCGCATCGGCAATGCGATCGTAAGTTCCCTGGTAGCGAAGCGATTCGCCGGCGGGGTTGTCGCCCGGAATCGGTTGCAGCAAGTCCGCGACGTCGATCGGTGATAGAACGTTCATGTTATTCATTTCGGGTTGTTCCTGGTTCGAGCACGACGGGTAAAACCGGCACAGGCGGCGCCTTTTTCGGGAAGCACGGAATCAGCAACGGTTCCTGTTTGTTTGCCGTCACCAGACTCATCCGCATGAACACTTCCGCGTTCGCGGACTTCAGTTCCGCGCGTTGCGCCGGTTCGCCCGCCGGATCGGGATCGGTCCTGACTGTGAATTTGAGCGTGTAAGGATCGGAGTCGAAGCCCTGATCGCACTCCGCCAGTGTGCCGGCACGCTTCAACATCATGCCGTGCCGCAGCAGGAAGGTGACGAGCGACCAGTGATCGTCATATTCAAAGACGGCGATCCGGTCCTTTGCTTTCACGGGTGCGGGCGTAGTGCCAGTCACAGGGACCATGGGCGAATTATTGGCCCAACGCAAAGTCAAACGAACCGGATCGCCGAACACCCAGCGACCCTCCAGGTCGTCGCTGAGGTAAGCAAATTTCTTTTTCCCGACTTCAAACTTCCAATCGATAATCTGGTTGCCGCCGATCTCCTGTTCGCGATTGACGCGAAACTGCACGCGGAAATCGAGCACCGGCCCCTGCTTTTTCTCGAGGAACGGCGTGAAGAAGTCGCGCACTCTGGCGACTTGATCGAGAAACTCCGTCGCGCCGTGAGGCGACGCGCCGAAGTCCGCGCTGCGTGCCAACGCATCGCGCGCCGCTTTCTCTTTGGCGTCAAACAAGCGGAAGAATTTGAGCAGTTCCCACGGATCGAGGTCGGGATAATCGGGCCGCGTGCTGAGATCCGTGAACGGAAAACCGCCCGACAAGCTCTTGTTGAACGCGTCCTGAATCTCGCGATAGTTATCCAGCGCGGCCAGCATGTCGTTGATGGACTTGATGCGAGCAAGCTCGGCGCAGCGCCGGTAGAACTGGAACCGCAGCGAGTTGCGAATGCGCAGGAAGTAGTCGCGCGAGGTGTCACTCGGCAGACGCATCCTGCCTGAGCAACCTTCGACAGTCGCTTTGTCCATGTCGGTAAGGATGAAACTCTCCAGCGACGAGATCGGATTGCCGGGCATCTTGTTCTCGAAGGCGTCGAGGTCGGTGAGGATTTCGTTCCAATCAAACGTTGATGAGGTGTCGGCGTAGATGCTTTGCGACGCCGAGAAAGTCAGCAGCGGCACCGCCAGATCGCGGGCGAGAAACGCGATGTTCTTTCGTTGCAGCGCGAGATAACCGGTCAAGTCTTCGGCGCTGGGAAGATCGTACGCGACGAACGAAACCGGCTGCGCGCCGTTCCACCACGAAAAATCCTGGTGCTTCATCGAGTAAAACTGTTGCGAAACAAACTCGCGTTGAATGCCGCGCAACAGGTAAGCAACCTGGGTCGACAGTGCGCCGCGCAACTCGCCGTCGATTCCGAGTCCGGCCGCGACTTGCAGCGCCCGCGCCAAAGTCGGCTGCACTTCCTGAAGGTTCTTGATCTCGGTGATCAGACTCGTGCGCAACGCGGAACCTTCGGTGGCAGGCGCTAGTGCCTGACGTTTAAGCGCCTGACGGAACAGCCTGCTCATGCGCGTTTTCAGTCGCGTGCGAGCGGCCTGTTTGACTGAGTTGTCGAGATACTCGGCGCGTTCGTAAGACTTCGTGGCGACGAAGTTTTCGTACTGGTCGTACAAAACCAGTGCCTGTTTCAATGCTTCCTGGTCCCAAACGAGCACACGCCGAACAAGGTGCTGGTAGCGCGGTTGCTCGGCGGCGGAGGGCAATCCGGTGTCGTAATCCGCGGGTTCGCGCGACATGAAATCTTCGCGCCGCAGATCCTGAAGCGCTTTCCGCAGTTCACCAAGACCAGTCAGGATCGTCATGTCGTGGAAAGGTGAGTGTTGATCGAACACGTGCGTCGAGAGCCACGTGTAATCGGGCCGGTTGAGGATGGCTTCCGTCTCGGCGATGTCGTTGAGGTGATCGTAGGTGACGCCGCCCTTCTTATTAAATGACGCGGCGTAGAAGTCTTCGATCAGATCGCCGACCCGGTTCGCACTCTCTTTGTAATAACGCCCCGACTCAATCTGCCGTCCCTCGGCCATGATCATGGCCTTCTCGTAAAGAACATTGTTCTTGTCGAAGTTGTCAGGTACCGGCGTGTGATTCAGGTAAATGACAAGCTGTCGTAAGTTGAGCAGGGAATCGGGATCTTTGCCGGTGAGGCGATTGTATCGTTCGAGATTGACGCGATAATCGCCCAACTCTTCCACGTAGGTACTCAACTGAAAACCGGGATCGATATGCGATTTTGAAGCGTTGATTTGGGCGTCAGTGCCGTCGTCCGCCATGGCCGGATCGGGCGTCTGGTCCGCCGCTTCTGCAACCGCAGCCGTCGAATGATTGGGATGGGCGGTCAGCAGTTCTTTTCCGCGTCGTTGCATGTCGAGTCGCAACGATTCAAAGATGACGTACTTGAAAGAGGCGGCTACGGAGTGTTCGAGCCGATCGTTGACGCCGCTGAACCAGGAACTGGGGATGAAGCGGGAACCAAACCGGTTGGCATTCATCTCGGCCATGCCGGTGAGCAGTCGTGTTTCGGCGCCTTCCAGCAATGCCCCTTTCCAGTTAAGCAGTTCATCGCGCATGGCTGCATCGGGGGTCCTTCGTCTGGGATCGGCGAAATAACCTTCTATCTTTTTCAGGTCGGACTGTTCGGCGAGAAGAAACCGGTGCAGATCGTCTTCCTGTTTCGACAAGCGGTCGTAAGCGATGCCGAGTCCGCTGCCGCCGACGATCAGAATGAGCAGCGAAATCACCTGCGCGGCCAGGACGGTGCGATTTCGGGAAAGCGCAATCTGGCGGATGGGCCGGGCCAATGCCGATTCGCTGAAGATCTTCTCGCGGAAGAGGTCCGACAGGAAGATCGGCCGTCGTTCGATCGGAGCGCCGGATGCTTGCAGTGTCAGGTCCTGATCGGGCCATTCGTTTGCCGGCTCCAACTGGAGGATCGGCTCGGTTTCGACGGCTACGTCGCCGGTGAAGTAGATGCCGCGAAACAGGTACGGCTCGTGATACGCGCTTTGCTTGAACAGAACGTCGAGATAAACGCTCAGCGGTTCGCGCATCGTCTGCATTTCCGGCGGCAGTAGGAACAAGTCGTCGGCATTTTGGATCTCGTCGCGTTCCGCGTAGATCTCAAACTGCAGCCACGAAAGATGTTTGTGCAGGCTCTCGAAAGCCTGCGTGACAAACTCCGGCTTATAAGCCGTATCGAGCGTGGACGGATTCGACCAACCGAACATCTGCGAATGAAGTCGTTCCGGAAGCTGTTTGCAGAAACTGGAGAAGCCGGTGATTTCGTCGCACTTGGTAACGACGACGTAGATCGGCAAGCGCATGCCGAGGATCTTTTGTGCCTGCCAGAGTTTCTTGTAGAGACGTGCCGCTTTCTGTTCGAGTTCGAACCGGCGTTCGTGGCCCAGCTCGGCAGAGCCAGCGAGATCGGAGCTGGAAATCGTGAGTACGAGTCCGTCCAGTGGACGCTGCGGCCGGTGTTTTTGCAACAAGCGCAGGATGGTGTTCCAGCCGCGATGATTGGCGGTGCCGTCGCTGCGCAGTACGAAATCGCCGGACACGTCGATGATCACGCCTTCGTCGTAGAAGTACCAGTTCAGCTTGCGGCCGCTCTTGTCGATCAGCTCGTTTACTGATTCGTTCAGACCGTTACTCTCGAGCAGCGCCGTCTTACCGGACTGGGCCGGGCCCGCGATGAGATACCACGGCGCTCGATAGCGATAGTCGTGACCGGTGACGTAGGTCTTGAGGATCTTCAACGCGCGGCGGAACGACGATCGGAGTTCGCTGTCAGAGGCGTACTGGAGAAACTCGATGCCCGATGAGTCTTTCTTCTCCTCGGACTTTACACTCGCGTCCGGCGCGAACTCGATCTTGCGCGAGCGTCTGATCACGAGATACAGGAATATCGCCGTGCCGACCAGCAGCAGGAAAAGCGCAATTAGTATCAGTAAAACAGTGAAGGACGACATGGTTACCTTTGCAAATGATCAGTTCAAGGGTGGTGGTAGAGAATCCAACCGTTTTTCAACGTCGCTGATCTCCTGGTTCGCCCGCTCGATGCGCGACGTCAGCTTCATCCAGAGTCCGTGCGACACCGCCAGGTAAGCGAAAAGAACCACTCCCAGAACCGCCAGCCACACCCGCGGGTTCGTAAGCTTCTTGCTTTTTTCTTTTCGTAAGTTCTGAACGTAACTGTCAGGAAACGCGACTTTCGCGTTGTTCACGAGATCCGCCGGTTGGCGAAAGATGAAGGCGAACAACTCGTGCCGGTAACGACGCAACTTCCCGTGATCGTTGATCCCGTGATACCTGCCTTTGAAACCAAGCGACAGCGCGTTGAGATACACCGCCGCCAAACTCTTGTCCGCCGGATCGCGATCGCGCAGCAAGCGGTCCAACTTCTCGTAGAACATCTCGCCGGCGACGTGCGAGCGAAACAACGTCGCTTCCAACAGGTTCGACGTCCAAGCTCGCCGGCCTTCCCAGTCGAGGTGAATGAAAATGTCGTCGGCGAACGCCGCCATCACGTACTGCGCTTCGAAGTAGTTGTCAGTGGGCTTGCCGGCGGCGCGCAGGATCTGCACTGCATTGCGCCGGAAGAGCGCGATCAGGTTTTGCCAGACCAGCATCGTGAGTTTTGTCTGCTCGGCAGAGGGTTCGGCCGGAGTGTCGACAGTGCCGCGAACGGCGAGCGAAGTGATCTTTTCGCTGCCTGACAACGTCTCGAGCATCGCGGTGTCGATGCGCGGAAGTGGTCCCGTAGCGCCCAGGGGCCCGGTTGCCAGAGGTCCGGTGTGGCCGTTTCCGCTCCCATTGCCGTTCCCGTTTCCGTTCGCCGGAGGTTCAACAACATCGACAACTTCCGGCGACATGCCGCCGCTGTTTTTGATCAACTGCTTCAGTCGAATGACTTCGGTGTAGAAGTCTCGAAATTGCCCGAGCAGAAACGATTCATTTGATTGGCTTACTGTCATTTGCGATCCCATCGCCTGCAAAACGGATCTGTACTGTGCCGCGAACGCAGTCGCAGCCTTAATGCAATGCCTGTTTGCTCAGTGTTGTTCTAACGCGGATTGCGGAGGTTCGGCGCGAAGGTGTGCCGCCTGAGTCCGCGCTAGTTGTCCATTACATACAAGACAATTTCGGAAGGTCGAGGTCCCTCGAAATTGACAATCTGCAATAGTTTCTCTGGTTCGACAAAACTCTCGTCAGCCATCAGGGAAAAGAGTGCGACGCCTTTCGGAGTAACGATGTCGCCCACTCGCTCGGCGTGTTTGCGCACCGCGCCTCTGATTCGATTCGACTTCAGTATTTCAATCTTGTTTTGGGATCCGATGAGACAGTTCTCGCCCCAGCGGACGACTTCGGACTCCGTCATTTCGCGATCGCCTTTGATTCCCAGCGCCAGCTTCTTAGTCGACCAGTTGGTGTCGAACTGAAGTTCGTAAGCCCCTTCGCGAAACTTGAAAAGGAACGACTTGTAAGCGACCGGGACACCGTGGTCCATCGCGCGATCGATGAACTCCAGCACGGGTTGAAAACTGGAATGAAGATCGTTGTGGTTGTATGGATCGAGAGACGGCGGAACCATTTCTGCGCCCAACGTCGAAATCTGTCCGGCCAGGCCGCACAACGCCACGTAAAGCAGAAACGGATGCGCGCAACCGGTTTGCAGCACTGCTTCGAACGCCGGCAATCCACCGACAAGACTCAGCATTCGCGTTCGCGCGTCTACTTCGTTGGCAAAACGGCTGCCCGGTCCGGGATTTCGCGCCTCGTCCGCCAGGTACATCGCTCGCTTGCGCACGCGCGAGGCCAACTGGGAACACATGTCGCCAAGCTGGCGGGCCGCTGCGTACGACGTGTCGCCGTTCGACACTGCGATGGGAACGGCGAGCAACGGCGGGATGAAGTTCTCGTCGAGCGTGAAAGAAGACGCGCGACTGACCACGCGTGCGATGGGAAAACCGACGCGATCGTTCGGCAGTCGTTTACCGCCGTAAAGTGTTAAGTGCGGTCTGAGTCGCTGGATCGTCCGGGCTTTTGCGGCCGATACCTCGTCTGCAACGGGATCGGAATCGAACGACTTGTATCGGGGCGTTTCGCCGTTCGAGTGGCCCACCTGTCGGGCTGCGACGGCGACATAAATCAGCATGCCATTCTCGCCAATCTCGTCGATCCGCTTACTGATGTCGATTTCGAGGATGTCGTCGCGGGTTGTCTCGGGTAGTCCGTGAACTACGACGAGTCCGTCAGGCATGATGGCCTCGAGTTGCAGGACGCGAAACTTTCCGGAGGTCAAACTCACGCGATCGAGTTTGAAACGCCGGATTCCCCAACAAAACGGCGCCACCAGCGATGTTCCGTATTGCACCAACGCTTCATGACGCGACGAGAGTTGCTGGAAGTGTTGCGGCGTGAGTAGTAAACCCTCGTGCCATTGAATCGCGTCGGGTATTTCGTATGCGTTCATGACCATGAAATCCTCAAATTACTTCGTGCCCTTTGTCGGCGCGCATGGTTTGGCAGGTTCTTTAAGCGACTGCACGCAAAGATCTTCATCGCCAAGGGTGATCAGGATTCCCTTGCGCGGATCGATCGGCGCGCGGTGTGTGCCGGCGTTGAAATAATTTGCGAAAACGACGCCGCCGACGATTTCATACTTCACTGTCAGGCGATCGAGTTTCACCTGTTGGCCTGGCACCCATTCCCAGCGGTTCGCGCTGAGACTGGTCTCTTTCGGATAATCCAGCGCGACCTGGTGTCGCTTTTCAAACCATTCGCTGGCGGACATCTTCATCAGTTCCTGCAATAGTTTCTTGTCTGAAACGAGCACCAAATCGACGGCGACGGGATTATTGTTGTTGGCGGCAGCCGAGACGTGGACCTTCACGTCGAGTTTGCTTTCTCCCGACGTTCCCGGAATCTTTTTCGGTACTTTTACTTTCGGACATGCGGTGAAAAGCAGCACAACTGCCATTGCGCTGGCTGAAAGAAGGAACGACCGCCTGAACGAGTGCGCATTCTGCATGCTCGTTTCGACACCTCACCTGGTTCACACGACTAAGGAAAACGATTTAGGAAGCTGAACCGGACGTTAGGTAGAGAGAGAGACGATTCCCACACCTGGTTATCTAACAGGATTGCAGTTGAATGACTGAAAGCGGGAGCGGGGGACGAATTGTCTCGAGCTTACGCGCTAACAGGGAATTAACTACAGTTTGGGTCCGTCAGCTTCCGCCAACGAGTTGTAGAGGCCGCGGAGCATACTCCTGCAGATTTCGTCTGTCAACATATTTTTGCAATGAATGGTGCATCGAATTGCAATGATCCGATCTTCGTGATTTTCGCGATCAACGATGCGTCCGTGCCTCGTCTATACATAAACGCGAGAATGCTCCACTTCGTGCACCATGCAACGGAAAAAAGTTATTCGATGGTGAATTGTTCAGGAATTTTGTGAGTTTTCGATCCGGCACAGTCGTTGCTCCTCGCGGATTCAACCCGGCGCTGAGTTCTTCAGCGCCAGTTAGCGAGGAGTTGCAGATCATGAAGCCTACCCAGATTCACGACCCTTTTCACAACCCCTTTCACAATCGCTTTCACGTCCCGGTGCATTCGCGACTCGACGAGATGCAGGCATACACGCACATGGTGTGGTTGCGCGACACGCTGCCGCTGGACCAACAGACAGAGAAGAACCACGGCGCGCGACCATGGCGACGCGCCCTCGCCGGCGCCTTCGCCTTGATGCTCCTCGTAGTTTTCTCCGCCGCGTTATTGTCAAACGCGATCGGAAACTAGCCCGCCGGCTTGTTACAACAGCTCGGAAGCGCGTTGTGTGTCGTGGTCAATCCTCTTTGCTATGTTGTAGTCCACGAAAGCCGATCGATCTTTTTGATGAACTCGCGTCGGCCTTTGGTACTAGAAGCGCCCGGATTTGTTTGAACAATGCCAAGATCGCTTTCTCCTGGTCATTCTGTCGAGCTGTTAGCTTCTCTTCTAACTCCTCCAGTTTTTGTTCCAAACCCTCGTTGCCCACAATGCTCTGTCGTAATTTTACGAACGCGCGGACCACGTAAACACTCATTGTCACCGCTCGGTCACTTTGACCACGTTGGCGGCCATAATTACGCCGTGTTCAGTGAAAGCGTAAGGCAAATACTTCATATTTGCGCCGCGGTTCAAGGTCACATTTTGTGACCTTGAAACTTGAACTACTCTTGCTTCTTCGAGCGTCAAACGAAACATGAAATCCGGAGGAAACTTTCGTATGTTTCGTTTTACAGCCTGAGTTAAGGCTTTAGTCTGTATTCCGTAAATTCGTGCAAGATCGGACCCCAGAATAACCTTTTGCCCGCGGATCGACTGAATAACGTTGCCAATGGTTGAATCGTGCACCAGCACGTTCTTTTGACTGTGATTGTTTTGCCATGTGAGGATCCTTTTAGACTCAAAGTGTGAGGCGCATGAGGCGCATGAGGCGCATGAGCATATTGCCTTAAACGCGAAGTTTTGGCGACACGTCTCGACGCGTAATCGAGATTGAGCTCAAAAGATCGAGCTACGCCGCCTGCTGCTTGTTGTCGTTGGGGCTTTTCTCGCCGCGCTCTTTGGCGTCGGGGGCGCCGGATTCGGCGGCGGCGTTTTCGATCTCGGAATTCAGTTCGCTCCCAATCAATATCGCCGCGCCGGTGAAGTAGAGCCAGAGCATTAAGATGATGACCGCTCCAATCGAACCGTAGGTTTTGCTGTACGAGTCGAAGTAGTGCAGGTAGATCTTGAACCCAAATGAAACCAGCAGCCACAACACCACCCCAATCGCCGACCCTGGCGTCAACCACTTCCACTTCTGCTCCTTCACGTCCGGCGCGTAGAAATAGATCAACGCAAACGACGTCACCATGAACCCAAAGACGAGCGGCCACTGAATGATCTTCCACGCCGTCGGGAAGAACCCGCCCAACTCATAATGCGCCGCCACAAAATCAGCAAACTCCCCGCCCCACAACATCAACAACAAAGCCGTAATCACTAAAATCGACAACGCCATCGTCAACGCAACCGCCACAAGACGCTGCTTCCACCACGGGCGCGATTCCTTCAGGTCATACGCAGAGTTCAACGCCTGCGTGATCGCACCCATCCCGTTCGAAGCCGCCCACAATGTCGCCAAAAGTCCGAACGAGAGTTTTCCGGCGTTACTCGCGCCGGTTATCTCGGTCATTGTCGTGTCGACAAGCTGATACGCGGCGCCCGGCATCACCTGACTCAGGTAATTGAATAGAGATGTACGCAGCCCTTCACCAGATCCGAGCATCAATCCAAGCGCTGCTGTTAGGAAAATGAGTAACGGAAACAAGGCCAAGAGGAAGTAATACGCAAGCTGCGCCGCGCGCCCCCACACATCATCTTCGTTGATCTCTGCCCAAACTCTTTTCGCGAGTTGAAACCAGCTCAACCCGCCGAGTTTCCAGGTCGAATCCATGACGCACCTCGCTGAGCAAGCACGATGCCATTATCTCGTTTGCTTTCGTACAAACATCCGTGTGAATTAGGTGGTAGAAGTTTTCGGCATTGTGCTTGCCGTACTCCGCAACGTGACGAAAGAAAGCTTTCGGACGGCTGAGAAAGAAACATAGCGCGAACTTGTTGTACTGAAACAGGGCGAATATCCCCGACGCTGACTCCGCGATAGTCTAATGGGCGGCCAGTAGTAAACAAACCCAAATTTGCCGGGTGGGGAAAACAACAGAGTCTCGCGACCCAGCCGGCTAAGCACAAAGTAGCAGTTGTGGATTCACTCCCGCGCAAGTCGTGTGTGTGCGGCACTGCAGCAAGTTTTAAGTAGGACTGGTAGGAGGAAACCATGACAAAGGACATCGATCTCGTCTGCTTCTCGCACCTTCGCTGGGACTTTGTCTACCAGCGCCCGCAACACCTCCTGTCACGGTGTGCCCGCGAGCGCCGCGTCTTCTTTATAGAAGAACCTGTGTTTGCAAACAGCTCGATGCGGCTCGACGTGCGCGAGGTCGACGACGGACTGCATGTGATTGTTCCTCAACTGCCGGACGGACTGCGCAGCGACATCGCGATCACCGCGGTAATGAAGGAGATGACGTACCGGCTCTTTCAGGATCATGCGATTGACGACTACATTTTTTGGTACTACACGCCGATGGCGCTCAGGTTTACTAACCAATTCGCCCCGCTGGCAACTGTTTACGATTGCATGGACGAACTTTCCGTATTCAAAGATGCGCCATCGATCCTGCCGGCACTGGAAAAGGATCTCTTCCGACGTGTTGATCTCGTGTTTACCGGCGGACAAAGTCTCTACGAAGCAAAACGAAACCAACATCGCGCCGTCTACGCGTTTCCGAGCAGCATCGACGCCGCGCATTTCGGCAAAGCAAGGACGACGAACATTGATCCGCCCGATCAGGCAGACATTCCACACCCGCGCCTGGGCTTCTTTGGCGTGATCGACGAACGTTTCGATCGCGAATTACTCGATCAAGTCGCTTCCAAAAAACTTGATTGGCACTTCGTCATCGTCGGTCCGATCGTGAAGATCGATCCGGAATCACTGCCAAAACGTCCCAACATTCATTATCTCGGCGCGAAGAAGTACCACGAGCTGCCTGCATATCTCGCGGGTTGGGACATCGCGCTGCTGCTGTTTGCGCGCAACGATTCCACGCGTTTCATCAGTCCGACGAAGACGCCCGAATATTTGGCGGCCGGAAAACCCGTTATTTCCACGTCGATCCGCGACGTCGTGAGGCCATACGGCGAACTGAAACTCGTCGAGATTGCCGACAGGCCGGATGAGTTCATTTACGCCGCCGAAAAGATCCTGGCGGGATCGTGCGAGGCCGAATGGCTGGCGCGAGTCGATAAATTTTTAGGAAACGTCTCGTGGGACCAGACCTGGAAACAGATGTCGGATTTGATCAACGCAGTAATCGAGAGAAAGCGACTCGTAAACTCAGCGGCCGTCCCGCTCAACAAGATGGGACAGCGAGCCGGAGCAGTTGCGACTCCCTAAGTCTCACAGCATACAAGGAGGGATTAATTCAAAATGTTTGATTATCTGATTGTAGGCGCCGGCTTCGCCGGCAGTGTACTCGCCGAACGGCTCGCAGCCGGTTCGGACAAAAAAGTGTTGCTCTGCGACAAACGTCCGCACATCGGCGGCAACGCTTACGATCATTACAACGAAGCCGGAATCCTGGTCCACAAGTACGGCCCGCATATATTCCACACCAATTCAAGGGAAGTTTTTGAGTACCTATCACGTTTTACCGAATGGCGTCCTTATCAACATCGCGTCAGGGCCAGCGTGGACGGCCAGATCGTTCCGATTCCGATAAATCTCGACACGATCAATAGTCTTTACGGCTTGAATTTGACGTCCTTTGAAGTTGAAGAGTTTTTTAAGAAGGTTGCCGAACCAGTCGACCGAATTAGAACATCGGAAGACGTCGTGGTTAGCAGAGTTGGAAGAGAATTGTACGAGAAGTTTTTTCGCAACTATACGCGCAAGCAATGGGGACTCGATCCCTCGGAGCTTGACGCCAGCGTGACCTCGCGCGTGCCGACGCGCACCAATCGCGACGATCGCTATTTCACCGACACGTACCAGGCGATGCCGCTGCACGGGTTCACGCGCATGTTCGAGAACATGCTCGATCACCCGAACATCAAGATCATGCTGAACTGCGACTATCGCGAGATCGAGAAAGAAATACCGTTCCAGGAGATGATCTACACCGGACCGGTCGATTCTTACTTCGATTACTGTTACGGGCAGTTGCCGTACCGGTCGCTCGAGTTCAAACACGAGACGCACGACATGCCGGTGTATCAGCCGGCGCCCGTGGTTAATTATCCGAACGAACATCTGTACACGCGGGTGACGGAGTTCAAGTACTTGACTGGACAGGAGCACGCGAAGACGAGCATCGTGTTTGAGTTTCCGAAGGCGCAGGGCGACGCGTACTATCCGGTGCCGCGCAAAGAGAATGCCGAGTTGTATGCGAAGTACAAGTCGCTGGCGGATCGAACGCCGAAGGTGCACTTCGTCGGCCGGTTGGCGACGTACAAGTACTACAACATGGATCAGATCGTGGCGCAGGCGTTGACGACTTACGGCAAGATCGCGGGTATGAAACGGGTCGAAGCTGTGGCATATATATCCGTGGTTCCTGAACTGCCGCGAGAACAGCATCTGGGAACACGGATTTAGATCAAAAATTCGCTAACAGCATGGTTCTAAGCCGAAAAGATATCCCCCGACCGGAATATCCACGTCCACATTTTGCGCGAAGCCTTTGGTTCAATCTCAACGGTGAATGGGAATTTGCGTTTGACGACAAAAAGGAGGGGTTGCGTCTTGGCTGGTTCGACGGCCGAGAGTTGCCCCTGCGCATCACCGTCCCCTTCGCGTATCAAACTCCGCTCTCCGGCATAAACGACAAGTCGATCCACGAAGTTGTTTGGTACGCGCGCTCGTTCGAACTCCCGGAACAGTTTTACAAGCGCGATCTTTTACTGAACTTCGGGGCGGTAGATTACGCCTGCACTGTTTGGATCAACGGCCAGGAAGTCGGACACAACCGCGGCGGTCACGTGCCGTTTCAGTTTGATATCGCGCCGTATCTGAAGTCGGGTGAGAACAGGTTAACGTTGCGCGTCGAGGACCGGCAGGATCCGGAGCAGCCGCGCGGCAAGCAATCGTTCACGGGTCTGCCCGAAGGCATCGATTACTACTGCACGACCGGAATCTGGCAAACAGTTTGGCTGGAACCGGTGCCGCCGATGCGCATTGAAGAACTGCGCATCAACACGGACGCAAGGCAAAACCTGATCGAGTTGATCGTGTTTCTGCACGCGCCGTCGGCGGGGTGGCGCGTGGAAGTCGAAGTGCTCGAAGCGGGCCAGCGCGTGGCGATCGGCGAAGACCAGACACCGGTTGCGACAGGGCGAGTCGCGATCACGATTCCTTACGCGAAACTCTGGTCGCCCGAATCGCCGCATCTCTACGATCTGCAAGTGCGTTTGTACGACGGCGAGAAGTTGCTCGACGAAGTTGCGTCGTACGTCGGGCTCCGCGGCATCGAGTTGCGAAATGGAAAGATCCTGATCAACGGCAAGCCGACGTATTTGAAGATGGTGCTCGACCAGGGCTTTTGGCCCGACGGTTTGCTGACCGCGCCTTCCGACGAAGCGTTACAGGCGGACATCGGCTGGACGAAGCTTTTCGGATTCAACGGCGCAAGGAAACACCAGAAGATCGAAGATCCGCGCTGGCTTTACTGGTGCGATCGTCTCGGACTGCTCGTCTGGGAAGAGATGCCGAACGCGCGCGAGTGGTCGTCGAAAGCTGAGGATTTGTTGTCGGCTGAATGGCAGGACGCGCTGCGTCGTGACTTCAATCATCCGTGCATCATTTGTTGGGTGCCGGTGAATGAGAGCATGGGCTTTCCGGGTTTGAGCCAGGAACACGCAGGGCAATATGCGTTCATCGAACGCATGGTGCGCGTCACGCGGCGTCTCGACTCGACGCGGCCCGTCATCGACAACGACGGTTGGGAACACACCGACATCACCGACATCTGCGCGATCCACGACTACACGCCGACGGCGGAACGATTGTCGACGCGATATGAGGAGACGTTGAAGAGCGGCGAACTGCCGCCGAAGGTGTGGGTCGACAAACCACTCTTCGCGCGCGGCTCTCGTTATCGCGGCCAGCCGATCGTGTTGTCCGAAGTCGGCGGGTTCCTGGCGATACCTACCGACATCCCACCCGAGAAGCGCGATCTGCTTTACCGGTTCTACGCGTCGTTCGAAAAGCCGGAAGAGCTGTTGGAGAAGTATCGCGACTTGATGCGCGGCATTGCGTCGTTAAAGTTTCTGGCGGGCTTTTGTTACACGCAATTGACCGACATCGAGCAGGAGATTAATGGTCTACTGACGTACGATCGGCGGCCGAAGGTTCCCGCCGAAGCGATTGCCGAGATTCACGCTGAGTTCTTCCGCGAACACTCGTAGTCTTCACCTGTAAGGTTCCCATACAAATTTCCTCGAAATTCCCGTGTAAAAGGCACCGATCTGCGTTTGGCTCAGTAATTGACTACACCCATCGGGGAGGAATGTGCGATGGCAGAGACAACATCACAAACGACAACCGATCACAACGAGATTCAAAGATGGGTCAATGAGCGTGGTGGACATCCCGCGCGAGTGAAGGGAACTGAAAGTCGGAACAGCCCCGGGCTGTTGCGGATCGATTATCCGGGCTACTCCGGTGAAGACAGCCTGGAGCCGATCTCGTGGGAAGAGTTCTTCGACGGCTTTGAAAAGAACGGCTTGGCGTTTCTTTACCAGGACAAGACCGCCGACGGCAAAGTCAGCCGCTTTTCAAAACTGGTCGATCGCGAGAGCGCGAAAGATCATTGATGGCGTCAAGACTCGACGACTTATTTCAAGGGGAGGAAATTATGGAAAGCAGGGCGAAACTCTTCGGTCATGCGATCCACCCGATTTTGATTGTCTATCCGCTCGGTTTGCTTTCGACGGGGGTGGTGTTCGACATCATCTATCTCGTCACGGCGAATCCGACGTGGGCGACGGTCGCATATTGGATGATCGCGGCGGGCATCGTGGGCGGTTTGTTGGCCGCGGTGTTTGGATTGATCGACTACCTGAACATTCCCAATGGTACGAGGGCCAAGCGCATCGGATTGCTGCACGGCTTGATGAATGTCGGCGTGGTGGCGCTGTTTGCCATCAGTTGGTATCTGCGCACCGGTACGCCTGAAACGCCGCCGACACTGGCACTCGCGCTGTCGTTCATCGGCGTCGGTGGTGCGCTACTCGGCAGATGGCTTGGTGGCGAACTTGTCGAGCGACTGGGTGTCGGCGTTGCTGAAAACGCGCATCTGAACGCGCCGAATTCGTTGACGCAACCAGACCGCAACGAGATCCACGTTCGTGACAAGCATCCGCGACACGCTTAGCGAGGTAGGTCTGTGAAACTTAAAAGACTGGAAGACCAGGTCGTCGTCATCACTGGCGCGACCAGCGGTATCGGACTCGTAACTGCACGCATGGCCGCGAAGCGCGGCGCAAAACTCGTCCTCGTTGCGCGCACCGAACCGGCGTTGCAGGCGTTGACCGAAGAGTTGAAAGCCGCCGGCTCGGAAGCGATTTACGTCAAAGCTGACGTGGGCGTCGAACGCGACGTTCGCAATGTTCGCGACGCTGCGTTACTCGAGTTTGGCGGCTTCGATACGTGGGTGAACAACGCCGCGGTGTCGATTTACGGCAAGATTGTCGATGTACCGGTCGAAGATCATCGACGGTTGTTCGAAACGAATTACTGGGGCGTCGTTTATGGTTCGCTTGTCGCCGCCGATCATCTCGCGACCAAAGGCGGCGCAATCATCAATGTCGGCAGCACGCTTTCCGATCGCGCGATCCCGATTCAAGGCACGTACTGCGCAGCGAAGCACGCGGTGAAAGGTTTCACTGACGCCCTGCGCATGGAGCTCGAGCATGATGGCGCGCGGGTTTCAGTCACGCTGATCAAGCCGGCAACAATCAATACGCCGTATCCGCAACACGCAAAGAACTACTTGCCGACCGATCCGGCATTGCCGGCGCCGGTTTACGATCCGTCAATCGTCGCGGAAGCAATTCTGTACGCGGCGGAGAATCCTGTGCGGGATCTTTACGTCGGCGGCTCGGCGAAAGCTTTATCGATGGCCGGCTACTATGCTCCAAACTTAACGGACAAGTTCATGGAGCGCACCATGTTTGACGTGGAGCCGCATGAGAAGCATTCTGCGGTCCAGCACCGGGCACTGCATCACCCGTCAGGCGAACTGAGGGAAACGGGAGACTACGACGGGCACGTAGCGAAGACCAGTCTTTATACAAAGGCCCGCTTGCATCCGCGCATCACTGCCGGATCGTTCGCGTTTCTCGCGACAGCTTTGGGTTACGCACTGTTGCGACGGGCGAATGGAAGCACGCAAGAGAAGGGAATGTAGATGCGGCACCCATTGGACGTCGATCGTCTCGCCGCCCGTCATCGACCGACAGGACAACCAGTGATGCACCAGGCATGGGGCAAACTGCTCTTCATGCACTGGCGCATCGAAGAGAACCTGCTGCGTCCACACATTCCCCATTCACTCGAGATCGATACCTACGGCGGTTCGGCATGGATCGCGATCACGCCGTTCACGATGTGGGACGTCCGCGCGTTGCCGCCGTACGTTCCGCCGGTGCCGGGGTTGAGCTCCCTGCACGAGTTGAACGTGCGAACGTATGTTCATCGCAACGGCGTGCCCGGTGTGTGGTTCTTCTCGCTTGATACAAACAGCCACGCCGCGGTGCTGGCCGCGCGCAGCGTTTACCACTTGCCTTATCACTTCGCCGATATCGAACTCAAAGAACATGGCAGGACAATCGATTACAACCTCAGTCGAGACGACGACGATCCGCCCGCGGAGTTTAAAGCCGTCTGGAAGATTGGCGATCCGCTGCCGCAGTCGCAACCCGGATCGAAGGAGTTTTTCCTGACTGAACGGTACATCCTCTACACAGAATACGACGATCAACTTTATCGAGCACGTATTTACCACGAACCCTGGCCGCTCCAGGAAGCAGAATTAAAGAAGTGGGGATCGTCGATGCTCGAAGCGAACCGACTGATTCAGCCGGCGGGCGATCCGATCGTCCACTACGCTGAAGAGATCGATGTCGAGATTTGGTATCTCGAAAAAGTTGAGTAGTTGTTCTCTGTTTCCGACCGTACCAACAAACTATAACCTTGTGATGTTAATAACGCGGATTATGCGGCACGCGAATTGAATCCGTGTCGCGCGACTGAATCAAGGGGTTAAGCAAGGGGTACAGACTCATGAAGATCGACAGCATTCGCACGCTGCCGGGACCAAACGTTTTTAGCTACCAGCCGGTGCTCGTCATGCGGCTGGATCTGGGCGAGCTATTCGAACGGGAGAGTCGTGAGTTTGCGGGATTCAACGAGCGTCTGCTCAACATTCTTCCCACTCTACAAACGCATCATTGCGGCCTTGGCAGGCCGGGCGGTTTTGTGACCCGGCTCGAAGAAGGAACTTACTTCGGCCACATTGTCGAGCACGTCGCGCTGGAATTGACCGACCTCGCGGGCATTGGCGCGAATCATGGCAAGACACGTCATGACGAAGGTCGCGTTTACAACGTCGTCATCGAATACAAAGCTGAACGAGCCGCGGCTTATCTGTTGGAACGCGCCGTCGATCTTGTCGAAGCGTTGATGGGGGATCGTCCGTTCGATCTGAAACCAGTTCTGGACCACGCGAAAGAATTGGTGGCCGACTGGGAACCGGGCCCAACTACGCGCGCCATCATCGACGCTGCGGAGAAACGGGGCATTCCGTGGCGGCGCGATGGCACCGGCAACCGTGTGCAACTCGGATACGGTAAGCACCTTCGGTACGTGCAGGCGGCGATGACTGAGAACACCAGCGAGATCGCGGTCTCACTCGCCCAGGACAAAGACGAAACCAACGAGCGGTTGCGACGCAACGGCATTCCGGTCCCGTATGGCGTCGTCGTGCGTTCGCTTGAAGAGGCAAACGAAGCGATCGAGACGTTGACGAAACCGGTCGCGGTCAAGCCGTTGACGGGTCATCAGGGATTCGGCGTTTCGCTCGACGTCTCGACGCCGGAAGAGTTGAAGGTCGCCTTTGCAGCGGCGCAGGAGTTTTCGTCGACGGTGCTGATCGAGGAGATGTTTCCCGGCCGCAACTACCGCGTCGTCGTAATCGCCGGAAAGATGGTTGCCGCGAGTGAGAGACTGCCGTCAACGGTCGTCGGCGATGGGGTCAGTTCGATCGGGCAGTTGATAGAGATTGAAAACCGGAACCCGTTGCGTGGCACCGGTCACGAACGGCCCTTGACGAAGATCAAAGTAGATGCGGACGTGTTGGCGCACCTGGCCCATGCCGGGATGTCGCTCGATACCGTTCCAGCGCCGGACGAAAGCGTCACGCTTTCGAACAGAGTAAACCTGTCAACCGGCGCAACTGCGCGCGACGTAACCGACGAAGTCCATCCGACGATTGCCCGAATGTGCGAACGAGTCGCGCGGCTGATCGGCTTGGACGTCTGCGGCGTCGATTTGGTGATACCCGACATTGCGACGCCGATTACGAGTGGCGGAGTGATCGAAGTGAACGCGTCGCCGGGACTGCGCATGCACCACTTTCCGTCCGAAGGCAAGGCACGCGACGCCGGCCGGGCGCTCGTCGATTCAGTTTATGCGCCCGGCGCTCCCAGCCGTATTCCGATCATTTCGATCACGGGCACGAACGGAAAAACCACCGTCACGCGAATGATCGGTCATGTGCTCAGCAACACCGGAATATGCGTCGGCATGACGACGACCGATGGGATTTACATCGGCGGCGAGCGCGTGGTTGATGGCGATACGACGGGACCGCAATCGGCGGGGATTGTTTTGTCGGATCCGGCAGTCGACGCGGCAGTGCTCGAGACAGCGCGCGGCGGAATCGTTCGCCGCGGTCTCGGTTACGACTGGAGCGACATCGGTGTCATGACAAACATCGGCGACGACCACATCGGCCAGGATGGCATCAAGTCGATCGACGACGTTGTGTTCATCAAGTCGCTGGTGGCCGAGCGAGTGCGCGAGGGGGGCACGCTGATCCTGAACGCCGACAACGAACATCTGGTCAAACTCGCGAAGTCGGAACGTGTCAACAGAGTTCCGAAGACGATCGTCTACTTTTCGCTGAAAGAAGAGAATCCCGTCGTGCGCGAGCACCTTCGCGCGGGCGGCACGGCTTACTTCGCGAACCAACGAGCGTTGATCGAGGCCAGTGCCGACACGCGCCGCACGATCGCTGAACTTTCAGTGCTGCCGGTCGTGATGAATGGCGCCGCTGATTTTCAAATCGCGAACCTGCTCGCCGCGATTGCTGCCTGCCGCGCTTATGGCGTGTCGAACGACGCGCTGTTGAAGAGTCTGATCAGCTTTTCCAGTTATGCGAACAACCCGGGCCGCGCGAATCTTTATCGATTGAACGGCGGACACGTGATGGTCGACTACGGTCACAACTCAGACGCGTTCGACGCGATCTGCCGCATGGCGGCGAAATGGAAAGACCGGCGTGTTACGGGAATCATAGGCGTGCCGGGCGACCGCGACAACGCAGTCATCGCTCATGCGGCGCGCGTTGCGGCCACGGGATTCAACCAATTAATCGTCAGAGAAGATCACGATCTGCGTGGACGCGCGCCGGGCGAGGTTTCAAATCTGGTTTGCGACACCGTGCGAGAAGTGTCGCCTGAGACGAAATGTGAAGTCGTTTTTGACGAAGTCGAAGCGTTGCGGCGAGCTGTCAGTCAGATGATCAAAGGCGAAGTCATCGTGATGTTTTATGAGAAGTTGCAGCCGATTCAGCGGGTGCTGGAAGAGTTCTCGGCCCAACCGGTGGCTGCGTTGCCGCCGCTGCCGGAGCAGACTCCGCCGAAGGTCCAGCCGAGATTCAAGCATTCGTTCCCAACGCGCGTCGCGCCTCGAAGAATAGGACGCGGTCCAATTCCCGTGTCACCTTGATCAGCGGTCGCTGATAACGGTGGGACCAATTTTCGTTGGACGTGTTTCAGGCCGCCGCCGAACTCGCGCAGAAAGCGATCGAAACAGGGAAGAGCATCGAGGAAATTGCGCCGGAGGAAGACTGATGAGCAAAACGGACCGCACGACCAGCACTTCATGGAACGCGGACGACTTGGACGGCTGATGGGCTGCGTCGCGCAGAACCCGAAAAATCTCGGCGTCGGTATCGACGAACGGACTGCGATCGTGGTCGAGAGAGACAGTGGTTTTTATGTGCTTGGTTCGGGCGCCGTTTACGTGCTCGATGGCTCAAACGTCAGCTACTCGAACATCGCGCGAGAGGCTTTCAAGAAAACACTTTCGATTTACGACGTCGCCATCCACGTCCTGAGCCAGGGCGATCGCTTTGATTTGAAGGAGCGCAGGCCGAGCCAACTGACTGGCCGCGCCGCCGAAAAACTTCCCGAAAAGCCGGAAGATGACCAAAACCAGCCGGCACACTAGATTGTTGTGAGCTCGTTGCTGACTTTAAAAATCCGTGTTCCGGACGGCGCCGGAACACGGATTTTTAGATTAATGACGCCGAGTAACAGGAATGGCTAATCTTCTGCCGAATTACTCGTCCGATGGCTGGGCTTTGTCCAACACGCAATCGGAGACCCAGTTGCGAACGTTTTGCAGGTGCTCCTCCTCGTGTGTCAGCGCCGTCTCGAACTCCTCGCGCATCTCGTCGTAGCCGAGAGTCGACGCCAGCTCGATCAGCAACTCCCAACCGGCGTTGTCGGTGAGTTCCGCCGTGAGCAGCGCTTGCAGACACTGCGGCACCGAACTCCGCGGATCGGTCACCACCTGCAGGATTCCCATCGAAGCAACAGCGGCAATATCGGCGGACGGACTCTCGACCGTCGGATCACCACCGAGATCCGTGATCGTCTCGTTGAGCATGATAAAGTGCTCCAACTCTTCGCTGCCTATTTGCCTGATCTGTTCGAGAGTCGGACCCGGACTCGACTCGCCGAGCGTCTCGCACTTGTTGAGCAATGCTTCGTACAGACGCACACCCATGCGCTCGAACGCGAGCCGCTCACTCAACTTGTCGAGCAGCGTCGCCATCGCCGCCTCGTCTTCATCGGCATCGGCTTCTTCCGAGACCGGCATCGTCGGCATCGATCCGAGTGGAAAACCTTCCGCGATGTAATCGACGCGGCTCTCCGCGATCACCTCAGCCCCGCCGTCGGAACTCGGCGTCGCGCTGGACGCTCCCTCGACCAATTCTTCCGCCAACTCCGGCGACGTCTGCATGCCGGTGCGGTTACCCATTACTTGCTGTGCCCCCGTGCTCTTCATGCTCCTGCTCCTTTTGCAAATACGCTCTTTCGTTCCGTCAGCTCGGTTCCCGGTGTCCAAACGTATCCGGCCGCCACGATCTCAGAAGGCGAGCCTTCGGAGTTCATCTGCTCGCGATACGCAATCGACGCCGGCGCCCGCTCTGCTTCGTCCTCGACGTTGATAAACTGCGTTCCCGCCGCACGCAGATCCACTTCGTTATTCAGTGTTTCGCGCACGAACTGCCGATGACTTTGGTAATCGATCAGTTCCGGCAACGTTTGCGGCAACACTTCCGCCGGATCGCGGTTCTCCACCTGCTTGAAGAGGTCCATCACCATGTGCAGGTGTCCGAGTTCGTAGTCGACGAACCGTTCCCAGATCTGCTTGATGCGCGGGTTCGTCTCGTACGCAGCGCAACTGTAGTAGTTGTAAACCTCGGTCGCTTCGTGCAACAGCCACTTCTCGAGCGGCGTCTCGTTCGGATCCATCAGCGACTCGTACTGCGTGACGTGCTGCTCTTCAATCGAAGCGATCTCGGCGTACAACTGGCGCGCGATTGGATCGGCAAACATCGGCCCGATCGTCATGTAGTAATCATGAGTTTGGTTCTCGCCGGCGGTGATAGTGGCGGCATGGATCTTCGTGAGTGGGTCCGCCGTCTTGCAGTCGTAGTGTTGGCGCAGATTGTCTTCGGGTGCGCGATGCTCAACCACGGTCGGCCGGCCCGGCATGATGTCGGAATAGTTTTGAACGATCGTGTTTGCGTCAGCGCCGCCGACGCGATCCATCAAAGCGGAGAACCGGTACAGGTGATCGAAATCTTCCAATAGCCCGAAGCGATAGACTTGCGCGAGATATTCGTCAGGCTCGTGCTGCGCAACACTCGCGGTGACTTCAATCGCGACCTGTTCGAAAGCAATTGTCGTTTCCAACGGCGAAAGGTCCGGCGGTAAAAGCCAGTTCACCATCGTCTGTTGATGTTGTTCAACGCGCCGCACGTTTGCGAGCGGCAGACGGAAGTTGCCGTTCAGCATGCGTGCCATGGCGTGCATGGTGCGCAACGCGTTAGCTTCAATGCCATTCATGAGGATGATGCGTACGCGGGTGAACGCGTCGTCGTCGAGTTTGCTGGTTGGCGTTCGCACGAGGTCGCGCCAGGTGAAGACTTGCTTCTCTAAAGGTGTTCCTTTCTCCTTGAAAATATCGAGACTCATACCCACCCTCCTTGTTCGATCTCTTGTTGCTTTGTTGTGCGCGGACTTTAAGGCTTCGTGAGTTTCAAAGTCGTCCGGGCAGGTTTACGAATTTGTGTTTAGTGCGCATTGAGAACTGACGAGTGATGTTGAGAGTTGCGAGGCGTGATTCTTGCATCAGCTTCTTCGCGAATGAAACTGACGTTTGAAAACGTTACGCGATTAAAGACAAGGGGGATTTGAAATGCCACAAAAGACCGATCAACGTACACCGCCCGGCAATGGTGAAGATCTTCTTCAACACGCAAAACAGACGACGAGCGAAGTTGTCGATCAAGTGCAACAACAAGCCGGCTCCAAACTAAATCGTCAGAAGGACGAGGCAGTGAACGAACTCCAGCGAGTCGCCGGCGCTGTGCGCCAAATGGGCGAAGGACTCGGCGGCGAGGAGCAGGGACCGATCGCACACTACGCTGCGGAATACGGAAGAAAGGCAGCCGACGGTCTCGAGCGGTTGACCAACTACTTACGACAAAACGACACCACCGCGCTGGTCAACGAGATTCAGAAGTTCGGCCGGCGCCAACCGGCTCTGCTTATCGGCGGCGCATTTTTGCTGGGTCTCGCCGGCGCACGCTTCCTGAAGAGTTCGATGCCGGTTAACGAGACCGATTCCAATCTCGGTCGCGGGTTGCCGCCGCCACAACATTTGCCGACTCACGTGCAAACCACGTCAGCCGCGCTGTGATGAAGGAGGTGCAACATGCAACCGCGTATGAATGAAGCACGGCGGATGGACGAACGTCCGCTCGGCGAACTGGTTTCTGATCTTGTCACCGAGACCACTACGCTCGTCAGAAACGAAGTGGCCCTGGCGAAGGTCGAAATCACACAAAAGGCGACGAAAGTTGGTACGAACATCGGCTCGCTGGTGATCGGAGGCGCCATCGCGTATGCCGCATTGCTGGCGATCTGCGCGGCGGTGATTCTGCTCTTAAACCGCGTGATGCCGGATTGGCTCGCGGCGTTGATCGTGGGCGTGGTCGTCGGGGCCATTGCCTGGTTGATGATCGGCAAAGCGATCACCGCGCTTCGAACCATGGAGTTGAAGCCGCAGGAAACAGTCGAGTCGTTAAAGGAGGACGCGCAATGGATCAAAGACCAGATCAGTTAAACCGACCAGACGAGTTATCGGAGCAGCCGAGCGCGATCGACGAAGGACGATTTTCGCAGCCTCGCGTCGACGAAGACGCCACCGCCGCGGAGACGCTCGACGATGACGACGCCGAAACTGAACGCATCAAGGCCGACATCGAAAACACGCGCGCCGAGATGGGACAGACACTTAACGAGATTCAGGAAAGACTGAGCCCGGAACATGTCCTTGGCCAGGTCAAAGAAACAGTTCGCGAGGCTACAATCGGAAAGGTCGAAAGAGTAATGGAACGAGTAAACGAAACGATCAGCAACGTCACGGAACCCGCAATGGAAGCAATGGGACGCGCCGGTGAAAAACTGAAGGAGACCGGATCGTCCGTAACCAACGTCGTCCGGCAGAACCCGATTCCGTTTGCTTTGATGGGACTCGGCCTGGGTATGTTCATCGTCAGCCGCGTTCGCAACGCCGACGGGAGCACGCTGCGTTCGCGAACCTATGAACGAGACCGTGAGCTGGGTTATGGAATGGCGACGCCTCGTTACGCTGGAAGGGGCCGGCAGTATGAAGGTTCGACCGGTGAGTACGGCCGCGTGTCTGGTGATTACGGTGGTTCGAGCCGCAGCACTTTCAGACAGGTGACACACTCGGCGAATGAACTTGCTCATGCGACGGCGGAGAAGGTTTCTAATCTCGGCCATCAAGCTCAGGAAGGAGCGATGTGGGCCGGACGTGGTTTGCAGCGTTTGGTGAACGAGAATCCGCTTGCAGTGGGCGCGGTGGCAGTCGCGGCCGGGGCAGCGGTTGGTTTGGTGTTGCCTACGACGCGTCTCGAACACGAGTACATGGGTGAAGCGAGCGAGAAGATTGTTGATAAGGCGCAACAAGTCGCTCGCGACGCGATGGATAAAGTTAAGACAGCGGCGCAGGGCGAACAGCCCCGACCGCAGAATCAACCGGGATAATTTGGAAATCCGTGTTCCTCACCACGGATCATCCCACCACACGGATTAATTTCAAATGACGGATCAATTCCGTCTGGAATAAAAGTCTTAAAGATGGTATAAGCAAGGCACCGCCCTATTCCCCTAATTTGCTCTTGCGCTCTTTGCGCTTTTGTTATTTCCCCCTCAATTTTCCGAACCCGTGCGGCGCGTTCTACTTACGTATCAGTGTCCTTTGAAAAGGGGGTTGCGATGCTCAAATCGCTCAGAGTTGCCGCCATTCTCGTGCTGTCTCTTGCCTGCGCAGATCTCGCGTTCGCGCAAACCGCCGCGCCGAAGACTCAGTTAACGAACCACTCAAACGATGCGACGACGTCTCAGCCCGTCGCACGTCCTGTTTCACCCGAGGCCCGGGCCGCCGCGAAGAGACTGTACAAAGAAGGCGTGAAGTATGGAACGGCTGGTCTGTTCGCGCAGGCTGCCGCGACGTTTGAAAAAGCAGTCGCCCTCGATCCGCAGTTTGCCGACGCTTACTTCTCGCTCGGTCATGCATATTTCGACCTGAAGCGCTGGGCCGAGGCCGCTGAAAATCTCGAACGCGCGCTCGAACTAAATCCTCGCGACGTCGAAGCACAGGATCGACTCTCGTTCGCGCGCACGATGTTGCAGCCGCACGGCGGAGGAACTAAGCCCATTCCGATGCGCCCGGCGACAGTGCCGGAGAAAAAAGTGGCACAACAGCCAGTTGGCGGACAGGTTTCGATGGCCGCGAAAACATCCGCGCCAGCGCCGGTCGCAGAGAACGTGGAACCTGTTGAAGAGAAACCGAAGTCTGACGAGATGGCGTTGACGCGCATCTACCGCATCGGCCCGAACGATGTGCTCGACGTTCGCGTTGCCGATTCTGCCGCGTCGCAGTCGACCTTGTTTACGGTAACTCCGGCAGGTTTTCTCGAACATCCGCTACTCGGCGAACCGATGCGCGTTGGCGGTATGACTGCCGACGAAGTTACCAAACGAATTGAAGACGATCTGAAACGACGCGCGCTGGACAGCACGAAAGTCATCGTGAGTGTTCGCGACTTCGCGAGTCATACGATTCTCGTGAGTGGTCTCGTCAAGGATGCCGGCACGAAGATCCTGCGCCGCGAAGCGATCCCGCTGTACGTCGTGGTCGCGGACGCGCAACCGCTGCCGGAAGCAGCGCGAGTGACCGTCATGCGCAACGAGGCGAACCAGTTGTTTGAAGTCGACCTCACGGAATCGAATGATATGAACCTGCTGGTGCGGCCGGGCGACGTTGTGACGCTGCACGCGAACACGACGCAGTTTGTTTACATTGGAGGCGAGGTCAAGTCGCCGGGCGAGAAGACGTATCGACGCGGTCTGACGTTGACGCAGGCGATGATCGCGGCAGGTGGCGTGGTCGGCAAACCGAAGGAAGCCCGCCTGGGACGTGATGACGGGCGCGGGTTTTTGATCGTGACGAAGTTTAAGTTGAAAGACATCGAATCCGGGAAAGTGCCGGACCCGTTAGTGCGGCCGGGTGATCGAATCACGGTGGTTGAGTAATAGCACTGCCGGTCCCGTCGGAATAAAAGCATGGCTGTGCCGAGGAAATTCGTAATTGTTCCCAACGCGGCGACGCGCGAGCTGTGGCGCATTGCTGAAAGCGGCGAGATCGACGAGCTCGAGGCCGTGTTGCCGCGCGCCGACATCAACGGGCGCAACGAACACGGTATGACGGCACTGATGCGGGCCGTCTATCACGGTCGCGTGGAGATGGTGCGCCTGCTGCTCGATCAGGGCGCCGATCCGAACATCGCGCGCAACGACAACTTTACGGCGATATCGTTGGCGGCGTTTTTCGGACACGCCGAGATCGTCGAGATGCTGCTGCGACATGGCGCTAATACCAATGTTGCTACGCGGTTTGGTACGTCTCCTTCTTTATGGGCCAAGGCTCGGAGTTTTGGTGACGTCGCGCGATGTCTCGAAAAAAAATCCGTGTCATCCGTGGTTCCAACTGAACGGACGACAGCGCCGGTTCCAACTACCGAACCTGCACCGGTTCCAACTACCGAACCTGCACCGGTTCCAACTACCGAACCTGCACCGGTTCCAACTACCGAACCTGCACCGGTTCCAACTACCGAACCTGCACCGGTTCCAACTACCGAACCTGCACCGGTTCCAACTACCGAACCTGTCCCAGTGCGAACACTCAAAGAGCCGCCGGAGATCTGGGACCTCGTCCAGGAAGCCCCGAAAAACTTCGATCCCCGTTCAGCGTTCACGGCGCGCCTCGCTTCAATGCGACACGGTGTCGTAATATCGCTGGCAGCGTTGATGATCGTGGTTTGTGCTGGAATCGCCGCGGCGATGTATTTGAAACACCGAAGGTCGACACTTATAGTCCCCACTTTCGCGGCAACACCCCCGCTCCCGCGCCAGCACCCGTCACGAGTCAATCGGTTGAGACCAGCAATGCGATTGCTGAAAAACCGGCAACCGTAACCGAGCCAAGCAGCAGCGAAGTCACGCCGATTGTATCTACATCGCCGACTGTATCTACATCGCCAACTGCATCTGTACCGCCAACTGTGTCTGTATCGCGACGACCGCGTCAGCGTGCAAATCCGCCTGCCATTTCAGCCGAGGTTGTCAGTGAGGACGACGCCGCGCAAGTAGCTCCTCCACCGACCGTTGCCCCTCCGAAGTTCGAATCGCCACGTTCTACCGACACCGATACGAAAAAGCATAGTGCGCCGGTAAGTTCTCAGGTGATTTCACCGCCAAAACCCACGCAACCCAAGGCAAAAGTGATCCAGTGGCCTTGAAACCCAACGAATGAATCAGTTTGAATTTATCTAGCTCTTGCCGAGCCGCAAGGGGACGATCATCGGCACACTTTGTTTGTATCGCTTGTAGTCGTCGCCATACGCGTCGAGCAGGTCTTTCTCTTCAAACTGTATGGCGAGGAAGATGTAGGCAGTCGTGGCGATCGCGAAGACGAGATGCGCGATCGTCATCGTGAAAAATCTCCTTTCAAGCTTCAAAGCGTCGAGTTTTAAGTGGTGGCCTGTGACCCTGAACTGCGAGGCAATCGCGTGATGAATAACTGGAATGATCTCTTCGTATGAATTCCCGCTGGCATATAAAAGCGCTGCCTCGCTCCTTCAGAGACTACTGACACCGAATGAGAAAGTTGCCTAACCTTACCGCATATTACCGAGCAAAATAAAAGTTTTTGGGCGGCCCTTTTCGGTGGATTTTTACGCGTTACCTCTTGAGCCTGTACACGGAAGGGGACGTTCGATGCCAAACACGTTCCGCGCAGCGCTGTCAATAATCGCCCTGAATCTGAGCCTCATCACTCCAGCGTTTGCGCAGTCAAACTCAATCGTCTCGACTACGATGCGCGCTTCAGCGGCTGACGAGCAGAGCGTGCGCGAGTTGACCGAACAGTACGGACGGGCGCTGGCGGCGGGTGACCTCGAGGCGATGCGCAAGTTTTGGAATCCCGACTCTCCCAATCTTTCTAGCCACTTTCGTTTTTATAAAGGCGTACTGGCCCAGTCGCGAATCGACTTCACGGCTCCCGTAGTTACAAAGCTGGAAATCAACGGCGACAAGGCCGTCTCATATTTCACCGCCGACGAACGCCGTCTCGACAAGAAGACCGGTGCAGTAGTGCTGACCTTCGATCCGTTTCGCGGCGTGTGCCGCTCGTTCGAATGGATCAGGACCAGTTCCGGTTGGCAAATCCAGAAAGAATTTCTGGTCCAGGACGAGATCGCGGGCCGGCTCGGCGCCGCACGTTCAATTCAGGAGCGCGACGAGATCCTTGAAAAAGAGAAACAGTTTGTTAACAACACGCTCGTCAACGCTCTCGGCACGCGCGCCATACGCCACCACACGCACGCGGAGTACGACCTCGCTTTGCACTACATCGCTTTGCAGCGAGCAGTCGCCGAGAAGATCGGCGATCAGGCGGGAATCGCCGGGTCATGGCTGAACACCGGAGTCGTCAAACACTCGGACGACGAACACGAAGCAGGTCTGGCGGCAACGCTCAAAGCGTTGGCTCTGTATGAAGCCTCGGGAAACAAACGGGGCGTGGCGATCGCGCAGGAGAACATCAGCAATGTGTATCGCGCGCTCGGCGATCATCGCCGCGCGTTCGACTTCGCGCAAAAGTCGCTTCGGCTGTCAGAGGAGACGAACAACCGGCGAGGCATCATGCAGGCGCTGTCGGAGCTCGGCATCATTTATGGTCAGCAGAACAATGCCGAGCAGGCGTTCGCTCATCAGGAAAGGGCGCTCCGCATCGCCGAGGACCTGAACGACACGCTGGCGGCCGCGATGATTCGTCACGACATCGCGCTCCAATATAAATCGTTCGGCAAGTTGGACCGCGCCCTCGAGATTTACCAGCAACTCCTCAAACTGGTTGACGGCTACGGCGATCGCAGCGGCGCGGCGATGGTGCGCGATCAAATCGGCCGAGTTTATGCCGACCAGAAGCGGTACGACGAAGCACTCCGCTATCACCGCGAGGCGCTGGCCGTACTCGACGTTGTAAAGAACCGGCGGCCCCGCGTTGTAACGCTCAACAACATCAGCGCCGTTCACCTGGCGCAGGCAAACTACACGGACGCGTTGACGGTTGCCGAAGAAGCGGTGTCGCTCTCGCGTGAGAAGGGCCGCAGCGACGACCTCAGCGTGGCGCTCACAAATCGAGGTTACGCGCAGTTTGGATTGAATCGGCTCGCGGAAGCGCGGGAGTCGTTTGCTGAAGCCGTGTCGATCGTCGAAAAGCTGCGCATGCAAACGGCGGGCGGCGTCGAAGAGAGCCAGCGTTACTTCGAACGCGGACTCGGCGCGCATCACGGTCTGCTCGGCGTGTTGGTGAAAGAGAACCAGCCGCGCGAGGCGCTGATCTTTGCTGAACGCGCGAAGGCCCGCGCGTTGCTCGACATGTTGCAACAGGGACGTGGCCGCGTTAACAAAGCGATGACCGCTGCCGAACAGGAACAAGAACGTCGATTGAAGTCGGAACTGACGCAGCTCAACCGCCAACTTGCTCGCGTGATGCAGACAGATTCGTCGCGCGTCAACGAAGTTGAAGCGAAACTCGAAAAGGCGCGTCTCGACTACGAAGCGTTCCGGAATTCGCTGTTTGCCGCGCACCCGGAACTGAAAACTCAACGCGGTGAAGCACCCATCGTCAACGCACAGGAACTCGGCGAGCTATTGCCCAACACCGCGAACGCGTTGCTCGAATACGTCGTCACCGACGACAAGACCTATCTCTTCGCCATCACCAAATCCGTGGATAAAGCCGGGGTCGACATTCAGGTTTACACGATTACGCTCGGCCAGGACGAACTCGCGAAGCAGATCGAATCGTTTCGCCAACAACTCGCTACACGCGATCTCGGTTTTCGCGCGTCGGCCATCAGGCTCTACAACTTGCTTCTCAAACCTGCGGCATCGCAGCTTCGTGGCAAGACGAATATCGTCGTCGCGCCCGACAGCAGCTTGTGGGACTTGCCATTTCAGGCGCTCGTCACCGACGCGAACCGTTACATGATCGAGAGCGCATCGATCACGTATGCTCCGTCGCTCACGGTGTTGCGCGAGATGGCCCGGCGACGAATCAACCAGAGCACGTCGCATGCGCCCGCAAGCCTGTTGGCTGTTGGCAATCCCCTATCGAGCAACGAGCCGGTGAGGCGCACGGCACCAGGTTTACGCAATCACAATCTCGATCCGTTGCCGGAGGCGGGCGAGGAAGTTAAGGCGCTCGGCCGCTTGTACGGCGCAGCGCGCAGCAAGATCTACATCGGCAATCAGGCCCGTGAGGATCTGCTGAAGAGCGAAGCGGGCCGCGCCAGTATTCTTCACTTCACGACGCACGGTACGCTGAATAACGTGTCGCCGATGTATTCACACCTCACGCTCGCCGAAGGTGGAGCAAACGACGACGGTTTGTTGGAAGCCTGGGAGTTGATGCAGCTCGATCTGAAAGCCGAACTCGCGGTGCTTTCGGCGTGTGAGACCGCTCGCGGCCGTATCGGCGCGGGCGAAGGGATGATCGGGTTTTCGTGGGCCATGTTCATCGCCGGCGTGCCGTCGATCGTCGTCAGCCAATGGAAAGTCGAATCAGCGGGCACCCGGGATTTGATGGTCAACTTCCACCGCGGTCTCATCTCTCCCACCGCATCGGCCAAACTGAAACGGACCAAGGCCGACGCGCTGCGACAAGCGGCGTTGAAGCTGTTGCGAAACCCGGAGACGAGTCATCCGTTTTATTGGGCCGGATTCGTGTTGGTCGGCGACGGGCGATAAATCACAAACAAGCTGACTACTTTCGCAACGACTGCACCTGTTGCAGCAGATTGCGAGCGAGGTCGGAATTCGGATTCGACTTTTGCAGCAGCCGAAATTCCTGTTCAGCTTCGCGCAACAGCCCGGCGTCAGCATAAAGCAGACCGAGCGTCAGGTGCGATGAGGGATAAGCGCGACGTGCGTTGGCGAGTTCGTTCGCTTTCGCCTGATCGATCACGCGGAACTTCGCTTGCGGCGCCGGCGGACGCGGCGACGTGATCTCCTCACCGTCTTTCAAAGCTCTCACCTGCCACGAATAGACCTTGCCGCGCGGCACCGTTGTGGTCCACGTCAGGCCGGCCAGTTGCGGGCTCGACGCCACCGGCACGAACTTTTCGTCATAGACTTCGACGACGTAACCAGTCGCGCCTCCCATCGGCGACCAGCGGAACGTCGGCTGGTTCGTTAGCAGGACGTTTCCGACTGGTTCGAGCACGGCGAATTCGTTTGGCTGATTGTCGGAACCCATCAGCGAACTCGGCGGGCGCGTGAGTCCTTGAAGCTGCGACGATTTTTCGAGTCGTCCGGTTGAGAGGGTTTTCTTTACGAGCTCCTGGTACGCGGGTGGGAGATCGTCAGCGCCGGAAAGTTTGCCTTGCTGGTCCAACGTCACCACACGCGGGCCTTCGTTGAGTTGGGCTACGACGGCGACGGGCTGTGGAGCTGGTGAATCCGGGGAGACCGTTTGCGGCGGCGCGCTCGGTTGCGACGCGGGCGTCGGCGGCGTGTTCGCGATCTGCGGTTCGCGTTGTTCGGATTTTCGCCATGCGAACCAGGCGATGACTGCCAACACGAGTATCGCCAGCGCCGCGCCTGCGAATGCCGGCGCCGGCGAGACTCGAAAGGGGGCAGCCAACGAAGCAAACCAACCGCGCGAGGAGGTTTGAGCAGGCGAGGGAACTGTCGCGGGCCGATACTCGCGATCGAGTGAGGGCGCTACTTCGTTTCTGAACGCCCGCAGATCATTGACGGCGATCACGCACGCTTCGCAGTGCAACAGATGATCGTCGGCGACGCACAGTTCTTCACCGGTGAGATGCCGATCGACGTACGCCGCCGTCTGATCCATCGTCAGGTGCGCGCCGTTCGTGAGGTGCGCGCCGGACGCTTCATCGAACACCTCCGAGCGCAACTCAAGAAACGCCGCGTCGCCGTTTCCCGCCGCTTCAACCAGCGTTCGGCAGATCTCGCATGCGGCAAGGTGATCGGTCACCGACAGCACCTCCGCGCCCGGTAACTGGCGCCGGCAGTAGTCCTCAATTTGTTTTTGAGTTAAATGCGCCACAGTTTTTCTTTTGTTCTCGCAACCGGGGTCCCGATGGGGTCTATTCCCATAAGTTGGCGAAAATTGTCGCGTATTACCACCGTCTTAGCCACAAAAGGCACAAAAAACACAAAAGGCGCAAAACGTATGTACATTAAGACTTGTTCCGTTCTTCACTGCTTTTTGTGCCTCTTGTGTCTTCTGTGCCTCTTTGTGGTTACATGAATCCTCTCAACCGCCGCGCGAGCCGTTCACGCCCGGATTTGCGGGCATTTATGACCTGTTGGCGCGTCAATCCGAGCAGTTCGGCGATTTTTGAATCCTCCAGCGGCAACTCATTCCACAACTCCGCAAAACTCTCGGCCGTCATCTCCAATGCCGCCGCGAGTTGGCGCAAACTGGCGATGCCGGTGGCGGGGAAGAGAGTGATACAGCCAAAGCCGCTCGCTTCCTTCAGGTTCAACAACAACGCCGCGCGCTGGTTGCGCGGAAGCTGCTCGAGTTCTTCCCACAGCCGTTGGAGAAACAGTCGCTTCTCGATTCGCCACGCCGGATCGGGCCCCGTGACGTCAGGCACTGAAGCCATGTCATCTTCATCTTCGGCGAGCGATTCGATCGGTTGATCGCTGATTCCGAGCAGCGAGGCCATCGCCGTGACCAGTTCATCGAATTCAATCGGCCGCCCGGCGTGATTGAAAATCGCTGCGATCGTGTCGGCCAGCTCCTGTGGCTTCGCGCCTTTCGGCGGGCGGACGTGATTAGGCAGCGTTTCAAGGTCTAACGTGCGTCGCGTTTCACTTGTCGCTTCGCCCTGCCAGTCAGCGAAACCTGCGAGGAGCTGGCCCTCAGTGTTCTGCCACAACGCGAAACCGCGCTGACGGGTGACGAGATAGTGCAGCCGATTCTTGAGCGCGTGGCGTTCCGGAAACTGTCGCCTCAGCCAACGCGCGCACGTGCGATGCGCAATGACCGCCGCCATGCCGCGCAAGTCTGCGATTGGATGTCCGTCGGGTAGGTTGCGAAACTTCTGCAACTGGGCCAACAGTTGCAACAACACTTCCTGGTAGATGTCGTCTGATTCCGCCCGCTGCGTTGCGTGATAAGAACTGAGCCGGAGTTTGAAACGAATGACGCCTTTGATTACCGGATCGGCATGAACGTTGATCAGTTTGAGCAGCAGTTCGTCGGCCTGAGCATCGTCGCCCGCGAGCAGGAGAGGTTCGAGCAGGGCGTCGATCTTTACCGGCGACTCGTTCATTTCAATTAGTTGTTGTGTTCTCAGTAGGAACTGTGGTACGGAAACATTGGTGTCACGGATATTGCCAAATTAGGTCGCCAGTCACAAACAGTTTTCTCACCCTCAGACCCGCATAGGAGAATTTAATGACCAAACCAAAGAAAGGTGTAACACGACGTCGCTTTCTGGAAGGAATCGGCCTGGCCGGAGGTTCCGCTGCACTCTACGAAACGATGACGGCGCTGGGCCTCATCAACTTGCCTGAAGCCTGGGCTGGACCACTGCAACTCCCGCCTGGTACAGGCGCCGGGAAGAAGGTTGTGATCCTCGGGGCCGGCATTGGCGGTCTAACAGCAGCTTACGAACTGCGAAATGCCGGTTATCAATGTCAGGTTATCGAGCTGACGGAGCGCGCCGGTGGACGCAATCACTCTGCGCGTCGCGGTACGGTCCTCGTAGAAAAAACCGAGAAGGGCCAGACGCTCAAGCAGGTCTGCAAGTTTGACGAAGGTCTGTACTTGAACCTTGGACCAGGACGCCTGCCCTATCATCATCGACGCGTGCTCCATTACTGTCGTGAACTCGGCGTGGCGCTCGAGGTCTACGTCATGGAGACGATGGCGAACCTGTTTCAGAGCGACAAATCGTTTGGCGGCAAGCCGAAAATTCGGCGGCAGATCGCCAACGACATTCAAGGTTACATTTCCGAGATGCTGGCCAAGGCAGTGAATCAAAACGCCTTGAACCAGGAACTGAACGGCGACGATCGCAACCGGCTGCTTTGTCTGTTGAAGAACTTCGGAGATCTTGGCGAGAACAAGTTGTGCTCGAAGTGCGGCAAAGAGAAGTGCCAAACCTGCAACAAGACCTGCCAGGATTGTGTGGCTTGCGGCCGAGACTGCGAGACTTGCTTTAAGTACACGGGCTCGACGCGCGACGGTTGCGAGATCACGGTCTACAAACCGTGTGAGCCGGGAGAGAAACTGGCGCTGAAGGAACTGCTGAGTTCCCAGTTCTGGCAGCATCGTTTTTACCAATCGTTTGAATACGAGTGGCAGCCGACGCTGTTTCAGCCCGTCGGCGGCATGGACAAGATCGTCGACGGTTTTGTGCGCAAAATCGGAAGACTGATTCAGTATCAAACCGAGGTGCTGCACATCGAGACGCGCGACAACAGCGTAACCGTCACGGTGCGCGATCTAAAGACGGGCGCGCGCAGTAACATCAAGGCCGATTACTGCATCAGCAACATTCCGCTGCCGCTCCTGAGTAAGATCAAGAACAACTTCTCGGATGAATTCTCGAAAGCGGTCGAGACGTGCGTTTACGATCCGACTTGCAAGCTGGGCTGGCAGGCGAACCGCCGCTTCTGGGAAGACGACAAGAACCAGATCTACGGCGGGATCAGTTACACCGACGATCCGATCACGCAGATGTGGTATCCGTCGTATGACTACTTCACGCGCAACGGAACACTGACCGGCGTGTACAACTACGACAACGACGCCATTGCTTTCGGAAACATGAGTCTCGAAGAACGGATCCGGGTGGCACGAAAGGGAGCGATTAAGTTTCACCCGGAATTTGCCGACACGAAACTCGTTCCGTCGGACAAGGCAATCTCGATTGCGTGGCAGAACATTCCGAACGAAGGTGGTGGTTGGGCCAACTGGGATCCCAACAGCGACGACCATGCGAAGGCTTACCGGCGTTTGTTGAGGCCGGAGGGTCGCTTCTATGTTGTCGGCGATCAGGTGTCGCAACTGCCTGGTTGGCAGGAAGGCGCGATGGAGTCGGCGCTGCACGTCATCAATCAGATCGGCAGGGGTCTTAAGCTGATGGTGCCCGAGGATCTGCGCGCTCCGAATACGCGTCGTTTGATCCACGGCCGTTCGTAAACCAAATCGGTGTTATGCGTGTTTCCCTTGGGCCGGTAAACTGGTTATTTGTGATCGGCCGGGCGGGAACACGGATAACAAGATTGGTTTTGTTTGATGATCTCGTTGCGGAGCTGTTCGACGTCGGGGCCGCGATCCAGTACGGCGCGTGATGACGAGGGAATGGCGCGCGCGGCGTGACGTTCGAATCGATTGCGAAGGTCGTCGAAGGTTGCGCCCTGGTGGCCGATGCCGGGCGCGAGAATTAGCGAGCGCGGCAGCCGGTCTAACGTCGGCAACAGGTTCTCAATCGTGGCGCCGATTACCGCACCGATCGGACCGATTTCAGCGCTACTCGTTTGCTCGTTGAACTCAGTGATCATGTCGGCGAGCGAGTCGGCGACGCTGCGGCCGTCGTTCAGCACCGCTGTTTGCAACGGAGTCCCCTCGACATTCGAGGAACGTACCACGACAAAGACACCTGCGCCGGCGTCAACGGCATGCGTCAGCAGCGGCTTCAACGATCCGAACCCGAGATACGCATGCGCCGTGATCGCGTCCGCGCGAAACGCACTCTCGGGTCCAAGGTAAGCCTGTGCGTAGGCTTCAACCGTGCTGCCGATGTCGCCTCTTTTCCCGTCGACGAGCACCAGCGTCCCGCGCTCATGAAACGCGTCGATCAGTTTCTCGAGCACCTGAATGCCGCTGGAACCGAACCGCTCGAAAAATGCCATCTGCGGTTTGACGATCGCCAACCTGTCTTCCGCCGCCGCCACGACGCTGTCGCACATCCGGGCCAGACCTTCGGCGCTGTGCGGCAGGTTCCACGCCTTAAGTAGCTGCGGCGTCGGATCGATCCCCAAACAAAACGGACTGCGCGACTCGGCCAGTTCCAGAAAGCGCTGCGCAAAGTTCTTCATCGATTTCACACTTTATCTGTCACTTATTGTCTACGTCTAGTGACCAATAGTAGACACAATCACACTGATTCGTGTTAGGCACTCCAACCCGTTCACCCGCTTCTAAACAAATCCCCGTTCGGAATACGAATTGCCCGTGCACGATCAACCTCAGCACTCTGGCCCACCAAGGAGGCAGTATGGCACTAGGAGATGGAATCCGCCGAAGCATTCTCGATGTCGATGAATCGGAAAGAACGCTGCTCAAGAACGCGCTTATCGAACTTCACCACCGCTTTTTTGCCGGCGCCAGGACCGATACGCCTCCGGGGGGCGTCAGCCACTGGTTCAAGCAGGACGAGATCCACCAGGCCACACACGTGCACGGTGGACCAGAGTTCCTGCCCTGGCACCGTGAATTTGTGAACCGGCTCGAGATCATGCTGAGACAGGTCGATTCGCGCCTCTCGCTTCATTACTGGGATTGGACGCGCGATGCGACGCCGCTCTTCACCGAGGATTTTATGGGTAGCGGCAGTGGCGACGCCGGAGACCCCTGGCTTGCAGCCGGGTTTTATGTCCCGAGCGCCGACCCCTACCGCGGTGATGATGCCTTCGACACGGACCATAACAACCCTGCCGATCCTCCACGCACACTCACGAGGGACTACAGCGGCGGAACCTTCCCTGCAAGCACCGATACTGACATCGTGGACGCGACGGACTATCAGGAAATGCGCGGCTTGCTCGAAAGCGCTCACAATGATGCGCACAGCGTGTTGATAGGCGGGACCATAGCAAATTCGCACATTGCCTTCCGCGATCCGTTTGTTTTTCTGCTGCATTCAAACGTCGATCGACTCTTCGCTCGCTGGCAAACAGATCCCGACCACACCGAACGACTCGATCCCAATCTGGTCTATGGTTCGGAATCTGCCGACCTGAACATAGATGTCGAACCATGGTCCAGCGGACACGGTTCGTTTCACGACATCCGCCCGTGGTCGGCGCCCGAGAACATGACCGAGCCGCACACCTACAAACATCTCTCGGTCATCACACCGCCTTGCTACGACACAAACTTCACCAACGTCGTTCGCGGTGTAGTTCAGAACGCCGGCGATCCGCCAATCATTCAGTTCAACGACGTGCCCGAATCGGAATCGGCGGCGCGCGCCGCGGTCATTCGTGTCTACGGTTGTGGCGACGCAACGTTGCGCGTGACTACGCCGGTCAACGCTCCATTCTCGATACTCCAGCCGCCGGATGGCGAGTTGCCGATGCCGCACGAGTCAGTGCCTTACCGTGATGGACGGATCTGGTTTCTTTTCACGGCCGGCGCCCTCGGTCCGGTTGCAGATGCGAATGTCACGATAGAACTCGAAGAAAGCGGGCAGACGTTCGACTTCATTCTGCGCGCGAACATCATCGAGAAACCAACCGTTGCCGTGTGCCTCGCGTTGGATCAGTCGGGCAGCATGAACGATCCGGCGGGTACGACGGGCTTGCTGCGCATTGACGTGTTGAAGGATGCGGCAACGAAGTTTGTTGAAATCATCGATCCCGGCCACGGCATCGGCGTCATTCGCTTCGATCACAACGCTTATGCTCCCAACGATGCCACCTGGCCCGGTTTGGACGTCACCCGAATCAACAGCGACGACATCTTTGACGGCGGTAGAACGGATGCACGCAACGCCGTCACGGCCCACGTGACGAACGTAAACGGGTTCACGTCGGTCGGCGATGGCCTGGTCCAGGGCAGGAACGTGCTCAGCGCGTTACCGGATGGAGACTACGATTTCAGAGCACTGATCATACTGACGGATGGACTGGAAAACCGTGAGCAGTGGTTGGCTGACGTCGGCGGCTCAATTGACAACCGTACTTTTGCGATCGGACTCGGGAACGAAACACAGGTCAATACTTTCGCCCTGCAAACGATCGCCAACGGCACCGGCGGTTATCTGTTGCTCACGGGCCTGCTGGATTCGAGCATCGACGACTTCTTCCGCCTGAGCAAATTCTTTCTCCAGATCATGGCGGGAGTTACTAACAACAACATCATTCTCGACCCGAACGGTTTCATCTCGCCGGGGACGACGATTCGCATTCCGTTCTACATCTCCGACTCCGATATCGATACGACGGTGATTCTCATGACCGACTTCAACGTCGTCGATTTGATGGTGGAGACGCCGGCCGGCGACCTCATCGAACCGGGCAATGCCGCCGGACTTGGCATCACTTACAACGTTGGCCTGCGCACGCGTGCTTACAAGTTCACGTTGCCGGTGGCTTTTCCGGCCGGCAATCACGAAGGCCAGTGGTATGTCGTGTTGCGAGTCAACGAAAGAGATTGGCAGCGGTTTGACAGGCCCACAACGACGGCAGTGCCGGTTGGTGGGACTGGACCAGGCGCTGCGGGCGCTCGTTACAGTGTCGAGGTCCACACGTTTTCCAACCTGAAGATGAAGGCCCGCGTAGATCAAACGAGCTTCGAACCCGGAGCGACGATCACGTTACGGGCGAGTCTGACGGAGTATGGAATCCCGGTCGAGGGCAGGGCAGTCGTCAACGTGCAGGTGACGCGTCCTGATGGGAGCGTCGTGGTCTATGCGTTGACCGAGGAGCCGGAAGGCAACTTCGAACGCGCCTTCGTTGCGAACATGACTGGCATTTACAGTTGCCGGTTCATGGCGACGGGGACCACGATGCGTGGCAAGCCGTTCACGCGTGAAGAAACTCTGACCGCCGCGGTGTGGAATGGGGGAGACAATCCACGCACACCGACAGGAGACGAGAACGAAGGCGGACGGCCGGGCAACACCGGACCAGGACGCGATCCGAAGTCGGACGTCGAGTGTTGCAGAGCACAGATCCGGTTGCTCTACATCGGGCTGCTGTTGCTGCTTTTGATCGCGCTGATTCTGTGGTTCAAACTCTGAAACCACGGATTTTTTAATAAGAACGATCGTCTGGTTTCTTCGTGAAACCCGAGATGTCCCAGCGGCTTTCGATGTTCTTGAAGAGCCGCAGACTGTTGAAGAACGCGCTCGAACCGCCGCCGGCCAGTTTTGATCCTTCCTGGCCGGCGATCTTCGAGCCTTCTTGCCCGGCAATCTTTGAACCCTCCTGGCCGGCGATCTTGGAGCCTTCTTGCCCGGCGATCTTCGAACCCTCCTGGCCCGCGATCTTCGAGCCTTCCTGTCCCGCGATCTTTGAGCCCTCTTGCCCGGCGATCTTTGAACCTTCCTGGCCCGCGATCTTCGTCATATCCAAAGCTCCGGTGGCGGCCACAAAAGCGGCGAGTTCTGGTTCAATGTGCTCATCGAACTTCACGCCCGAACGATACCTGTATTTCGATCCGGGAGCGGCCTCGGCATTCGTCGGCTCAGATCGACGGTAGGTCACCTCGTACAGGTATTTTTTTAGAAAATAGGCCCACGATTTCCTCCGTCGCTTCGCTTCTTTCGCAAACCACAGGCTCTCATAGTTCTTCTTTGAAACTTCGTACGCCTCGCGCGACCACGGGAAGAACACTGACAAGCCGTTCGAATACTGATAGCCACCTCCACTAAACCCACTGAGGATTACAGCTCTCGGCAACTCCGTCAGAACATTTCGACATGCCGTCTGCACGCGTCTCAATAGCTCAATGTCCTTACCACCGCCGAGATCGTCAGCCACCAGACCGCATTCGCGATCGAGCAGTTCGCAGAAGTCTCCGAGATCGACATTCTGATCGTACATGTACGATTGACACTTCCAGTGCACCTGCAGAATCACTCGCTCCATCTGCCGGTAAATGCGGCTGTTTTCATCCTCGAAGCACTCGAGTAAAACCTCGGCGAGGTCGTCAAACGCGCCAGCCAGTTCGTCAAAGTACTGCATGTCCCACGCCGCCATGTCGACGGACACGCCGCCGACCGTGTACGCATCCTGACTGCGAATGAATTCCTGCACGAAGAGTTCGGCAACACGCCGAGTGTCGACATTGCGGTTTTGTTCTCGCGTCAGGCAACCAAGTATCTTCGCGTACGTCCAGCCGGCGCTTGGCACACTGCCTTCGGACGCGATCATCGTCTTGGTCCTGTCGTTGAACTGGTAACCCACCTCAAGCATGCCCATGACGCAGCTATCGAACCCGAGCAGGTCGAGCTTTTGGCCGAGCAATTTCTTGGTTACATCTCGTCGTGCCTCGCCGACATAGCCATCTGCGTCGGCCATGATATCCAACTCTTTTTTTGTACCGGTAAGCCGGGCCAGCACCCCGTAAAAGTCGATCATCTTCATCGACTTGCCGGACGTCTCGTCTTTGAACAAACCGATGTCCTGAAATCCGAGCGAGTGTCCGGAAAATATCAGCGCGTATTTCTCCGCGCGGCGGCCGAAAGAGATCTCGCCGTGGTTTTCAACCTCGACTGTGTTAACGCACCAGTCGACGAAGTTGATGATCGATCGGGGATCGGCGGCGTTCTCATTTTCTTTCTTGCTGATCGGCGGGTAGAGCTTGTTCGGCACTTTGTATGACCGCACGTAGCGCGGTTTACCCGGTTCCGAAAAATCACAGTACAAGGTGGGGATCGCGGGTGAGTTGCCGTCGTAGTAAACGAAAAGGTTTGGGCTGTCGGCGCCCTGGTCCGCGACACCTTTGATTTGTTCCATGGCGTAGGCCATGTCGACGGCGAGGTTATTATCGCCCGCCATGTAGATCATGATGGTCCATTCTTTTTGGTTCATGGGAGGTTCCTCAGCGATAGTCCTTGATCAGCACGATGTCTCTCGTCGCCGACCAACGATACGCGGCAATCTTGCCATCGCGGGCGATGGCGAAGCTGGTTAGAAATTCCGATTTGAAATTCGTCAACTGTTTCGGCGCGCCGCCGTCAATTGGCTGGTTCCAAACGTTCAAGATGCCGGAGGCATTATCGAGGTAGGCAATAGACTGTCCGTCAGGCATCCAGGCGAACGCTATCGGCTGCACAGAGCGGGGAAGATCGATCGTCTTCACCCGCTCGCCACCTTCGAAGGGAATGAGCGACAACCTGGGCTGGTTGTTTGATTGTTCGTCGGTGTAGAAATACACGATCAGTTTGCCGTCAGGCGAGATCGTCGGAAACTGCGAAACACGATCGGTCACTTGCGCCGGCGTCCCACCGTCGATCCCGACTTTCCAGATGCTCGACTTACCTGAACGCTCCGACGTGAAAACCACAAAGCGTCCGTCGACGGAGCAAACGGGAGACGAATCGACGTAATTGCCGGTAGTCAGTTGCTTCACGTTGCTGCCGTCAAGATCCATTCGCCAGATGTTTCGAGCGCCCGTTCGATTGGACTGGAAAACGATGTAACGACCGTCGGGAGAAACTGACGGTTGGTGATCGATGAATGGGTCGGACGTTAACTGCTTGCTGTCTGAGCCATCGCGGTTCGATATCCAGAGGTCCCAATTCTCTCCGGTGCGACTCGCGTAAACGATTCGTCCGTCCGGCGTCCACGCGACAGTTTCCGGCAGGTTAGTTTTGAGAATCTGTCGCGCGCGGGTCTCGTCGTCGTTGGCGTCTGCGATCCAGATGCTGCTGACGTTGACTTGCTGGATCGTGGCGATCGTGCCCGTATCTGTCGTCGCGCCGAGACTCACTTCACCGTAACCATTCAGATCGTTGGTTATTCGTCGGGCCGGGCCGCTTTTGTAAGGGAGAAACCAGATCTGCGTGCCGATGGACGACGACTCAGGTTGCGCGGTGATGATCAACCCACTCGCATCGGCAAGCCAGATTACTCGACCAACGCTGGCCCACTTCGTTGAATCGATCGGCTGCGGATTGCCGCCGTCGACTGGAACTTCGACGACGGTGGACGATCCGCCCGCCGCGCCGTTCGTCATGCCGCAGGCAATAAGTCTTCCGTCGGGAGACCACGCCGGTCCTGACGGCGAGAAGCCGTTCGGAGCTTTTGCTGTGGCTACGGCTTTTGGTTCTCCACTTCCGTCAGTGTTCGCCACCATCAACGCCATGTCTTCCGAGTTCCGGCGGACGAACGCGAACCGCTGGCCGTCTTGAGAGAACCCGATCGGGCTGAACACGCGGTCAAGAACTTTCGCGGTAGTGCCGCCGAGGACCGGAATGCGATAGAGCGTCGGCACGAAACCGTTTCGTTGTAACGTCGCGACGTAATAAATGAACTCGCCGTCAGGCGAGAAGGTCGTGCCGAGATAACCGCCGTTTTCCGGCGGCACGAGACGAACGAGGCTATTCGTCGAGATTTGCCGGATCCAGAGACTGGCTTGTTGCCGATTATCGTTGGCGGCGCAGACGACGTATTTGCCGTCAGGCGAGATTGTTACTTGTCCGTTGATGTCCTCGCCGCTGATTTTGCCGCCGGTCGTGAGCGCCGTCATTCGCGTTGGCCCAAACTCTTTCGGTCTGGTCAACAACGTGTACAGACCGAAGGCGATCGCGCCGATGACAAGCAGTGCCAGCACGCCGGCTGCAAAGAGGATGGCGTTGCGGCGCTTTGGTTCGCCGGCCATCGATTGAACGTGCGAAATCGCCTGCGTGGTCGCAACTTGTTCCGCTTCTCCCGTTGACCTGTAAACACCGTCCTGTGTTGCATGTTTGGGCGGGACGGAGATCAGGGGAGGGAAGGAGTGCGCGGGTGACGAGTGTGGTGACGAGGATCGGTCGAGATCTGACGGCGACGTCGGCAGGGCGCCAGACTCGATCCGCTGCTTCAATCTCCTCAACTTCCCCAGCAACTCTTTCGCGGTCTGACAGCGCTCTTCGCGGTCCTTAGTCAAAGCTTCGGCGATGATCCATTCGAGTGGTTCCGGGACCTCGGGCGCGAACTGAGTTACCGGCGTGGGTTCACGGTCGGTGATTGCAACGATGACGTGGCTCTTCGATACGCCCTCGAACGGCACGCGCGCGGCAATCATTTCGTAGAGCACGACGCCGAGACTCCAAACATCGGAGCGCGTATCGACGTCGCGCCCAACCGCCTGTTCCGGCGACATGTAAGCGGCGGTCCCGAGCACCGCGCCCGGTTCAGTGTTGACGATGGCCATCGTCGGGGCTTCGGATCCGCTTTCCGAGTCCTGTCTTTCGGTAAGCTTGGCCAGACCGAAGTCGAGCACCTTCACGATGCCGTCCTGCCGGATCATGATGTTCTCCGGCTTGATGTCGCGATGGACGATGCCGGCGGCGTGTGCGGCGACGAGTGCGGAGGCGACCTGCGATGCGATGTCGAGAACTTCGAGCAGCTTGAGTCGCTGGTGCCGCAGGTGCTTTCGCAGTGTGACGCCATCGACAAACTCAGTCGCCATGTAAATGGCGTCGTCGGCGCGGCCGATTTCATAGACGGTGAGAATGTTTGGATGGTTTAGCGCCGAGGCGGTCTTCGCTTCCTGCATGAAGCGTTTGACGCGGCTTTGCTGGGCGGCGACTTCCTCGGGCAGGAATTTCAGCGCGACCGGGCGGCCCAACTCTGTGTCCTGGGCCCGGTACACCTCACCCATACCGCCTGCGCCGATTTTAGAAACGATGCGATAGTGCGCAATCGTAGCTCCGGGGGAAAAGTCAGCCACGGGAAGTTTTTACGTTAGTCAGCGGCTGGGCGCAAGACCCCAAATGCTAAACACGGATTAGACGGATCGTCGTTGACTAATGGGCCACGCCAAGATAAGGTTATGCGACCCAATTGACGACGGCGCCTCAAATGTCAGATGTTCCCTCAGACTTCAGACTATTGAATCATTACACCGTCTTCTTCTATCCCTTCGTTCATAACATTCAAGCCGAGAATAGAAGCACCCGGATTCAAACTCTGGCGGAGAGTTGGGGGTCGTGGTGGTCGCGCCTGGAAGACATCGCCACCGCACTCGATAGCACGTACTTCTTCCTGCCCTACATCCGCGAGGTACTGTTTCCGGAAACGATTGCCTTCAAGGACCAACCGCCAGGTCCGAATTACGAGAATTGGCTGCGAGAGATACGGTTGTGGAACGAAAGGGGACTGCCTCACTTCGTGCAACAACTCACGACCGACGCCGTGCTGCGCCTCACGTACAAACAACCACTGCTCCAGCAAATCAAGAACTTTGACATGCTCGAGCTGGATCACAACGGCACGCTGAGCCAAACCCTTCCTGCTACGATCGACTGGATCGACGCGCTCGTGTTTCCGTCAGGCGTCGGCTTTCTCATGCTCAAGATCCAATTGCGCGGACCGCAAGCGCAGTTAACCCAACTGATCGATCTCAATTACAACTTCCGTCTCGTTCATGCGCCGAGTGTCGACTGGCACCTGCCTCAACTCAGATTTAATCAGCAAGCAAACATGCTGAGTGTGCGCGACTTGTTGGACTTCCTGACGCAAGGCATGGCCGGCGACGAAGAAGTCATCAATGACCTCTGGCGGTGGAAAGAGCATCTCGCAGCAGTATCACCGAAGCGATTGTCCGAAGGCGAAGCGGGCCAGGTTTACGGCGAGCGATGTCACATCTTTTCGTATGCGTGCGTGAATGTTGCCAAAGACGCTGCCGCAGATGCGGGTGGTGTTTTTGAATCGCTCAAGGATCGTTTGGTGTTTGAATACGCATCGTCGCTATCGATTGGTTCGTCGGTGAAGGAGCCGACGTGGATGCCTTCGGCGGAGTTTGCGAAGAGCTTGAAGGCCAGCAATCAAATCTCGATCTGGAACGCATGGACCGGAATGGCGCTCAAGGAAAGTGCCGTCTTTCTCGGGACTGAAGACATTGGCTTCAATAAACATCAATTGGCACACAACGTCGAGAACGATTACCTGCCGTTGTATGCCTACAGTCTTTATCAGAAGTACCAGCTCTTCATCTTCGCCGATCAACTGATGCGCAAAGGCGCGTACGTTGCGGAGCATTTGAATGAAGTGCGCGCGCTGATGGATCGATTTATCGACTTCCGCACCAGGTACTGGTTCAACGAAGTGACGCGCAAAGCGCTGGGCGGCGAGTTGTACGCCAAGTTTCGACACGGCCTCGACATCGTTTCACTTTGCGAGCTTGTGAGTCAGCAGGCGAGAGATCTGAAGGAGCACTATGAGGAACGAAGACGCCGGCGGATAGACGTGCTACTGAACATTTTTACGTTCGTGTTCCTGCCGTTGAGCGCCGCCGTGGGCGTATTTGGCATGACGTTTTTTGAGGAAGGTAGTTGGCCGGCGTTCGCAATGGTTATTGCACTTATTCTGGCTATCTCGCTGGGCGTTTGGACCTGGTGGACCCGGGAGTCTGGCCCAAAGATCGGTCAGTGAGTAACCGAGGCGCGAACGTTCACGCCGTACTCCAAACTATCGAAGCCCTGTCCCATTTCGTACTCCATCACCAAATCCACGACTGAGTCCTCGGAGACCGAAAGCTCGCTCAACGGCAGAATCAACGGCTGCGCGTAAGAGACACAAGTGCCAAGCTGAATTCCTTCCGCCAACTCGGTGGTTGACGTCAGCAGCACACCGTTGATAACTCCCGCCGCCGAAACGCGAAGAGATTCTTTGATCGTGACCTTCTCGTCGAAAGGTTCAGCAAAGCTCACCGAATGCGCCAGTTTTTCTTCCGACAACGGCTGGTAACGGCGCGGGAACTCTCTCGTGTAGTAATCAATGAAGACCGGGAACTTCAACTCTATGCCGTAGAAACTGAAGTCGAAGTTGACGAGTCGAACGCTGGTCGAAAACTTTGCCGGAATGATCGCGGTTTGCGCGTCGACTACGCCGGAATGCTTGAGCGCCGTGATTACCGGTCCCTGGGGTTCGCCGATTAGACCGGTGGTGATCTGCTCGCAGATAACGACGTCGGGCTTTTCGACTAACTCGAGATTCAGATCGCGCGCCTCGATCCGCAACGGCACGATGCAATCGGAGTAAGGACTGGCGGCGAAGATCTCTTTGGAAATCTGGTGCAGATACTTGCCGACCTCGACTGCGTAGACTCGGCGCGCGCCGCTTTTGGCAGCGAAGATCGCCATGATTCCGGAGCCGGTGCCGACGTCGAGCACGACGTTGCCTGGTTTGACGACCGCTTCAATGGCCTGCTTGAACGCAACCGTTCGCTGCTCGTCCGCAAGGCAGCGGTACACGTATTCCGTATCCGACCAGATTTTCATAGTGCCCACTTTAAACGGGGGGGTATCGTTTGTCTATTTACGCCGCTTAGGACCAGATCTTTTGTTTCCGGAAGCTGTCTTAACGAGATACTGAACAAACTCCACCAACTCCCGGTGATCATCGGATGGTTCGTACTCGATCACTTCAATGCCAAAGATTTTCCTTAACCGTCGGAATTCAAAATCCTGCCTCGCTCCTTTGGGTAGAACGATGTAGTTTCCCTCATTTCTTACTTCAGCAAAGATTCTGGCGATCTCAGGGTCGGAGAAAGATGTGCCCAGGATCAGAATCGTTCTGGATATCAGGATAGTTCGTAACAGCGATTTGTAATGATCGTGGCGATAAAGCTGTACGTAGTCGCTCTCACCAAGCACGATACTGCTGGGCTGGTCGACTGTGCCGTGAAGTTTGAATATTACGGGAGTCGATTGAGTCCAGGGCTCCTTTAAAGCTAGAGATACACGATAGAGGTGATCCGGAGTAGCAATGGTGGGAATCGTGCTGAATGTTTCGACATAAGCCGCTTCTAATAATCGATCGTAATTCGTGGTTACTATTACAGGGGCACCCAACTTAAATAGTAATTTGTGAATAAGGCCGGGCTTCACGCCGCCGGCCAGGAAACGCTTGGCTATAAAGTGCTCGAACATATTGTCGTGGATTTGATCTTTGAGTAGCTGCGCGGCTGTTGAGTACTCATGCCTCCTGGTGAGCTCTTCAATAGTAGACACACACTTAACATCGATGTCACCGATGGTTAGGGCCAGCTTCAGGATCTCGTGAATGAGTTCAGGCCAGCTTGGAAGAGGTCTTTCAGTCTCAGCAAGTCGCGATATGCCGGCGCCAATAAACGGCACCAAGGCTCGCCTTCGTGTTGCCTCCAGCAGATGCGATGGGATTTTCGTGGGGTCGAACGTCATGGTTGACTTGGTCGGGTCTGCACACGTTTAGTCGTTCGTACGTGACGTTCGTAACCCGGGTAGTATGGCGAGCAACGCAGACCAGCTATGAGCGTGAAACTCGCGTGGCGATGGAACTCAGCGTCTGAGCGCGAGGCGGCTTGTTGGCTCTCGGCTTGGGCTGACGCGGAACGGACTGCGCGAGGTAGTCAACGAGTTCAAGCAGCTCGGTATCTCCTTCGGAGGGCTCGTACTCGATAACCTCAAGTCCAAAGTCCTGGCTGAGCCTTCGTTTCTCCACCGAGCCTTTGACACCCTTTCTCAGAACGATGTAGTCGGGGCTGGATCGCTCTCTGAACCCTTCGCGCAACGTGTGAAGCACCATTGTGACCTCAGGATCAGAATTCGAAAAACCAAGCATCAAGACGACCTTCGTAACAAACAGCGCCGAAACAACCGCACGATATCCCGGTTGACCATAGAGCAACTGTCGATAGTCCTTTTCCGCGAAGATTACGTTCTTTGGGTCTGTCGCGGTGCCGTGAATCTTGAAGATCAGAGGCTTGTCCCACTCCTGGTAACCCTTAAGCACTTGTTGGACCAAATGCGAGTCTTCCGGAGTGATTGGCTGCACGGTCTTTTTCATCGTCTTGATGTATGCATCTTCCAGCAACTGGTCGTAATTCGTGGTCATGATGATCTGCGGCTTTAGTTTGAAGAGTGCATAGTGAATCGGGGCCGGCTCTGCGCCAATCGCGGTGAAGCGCGTGCGAATGTAGTGCTCCAGTTTGACGGCGTCTATGCGATCCTTAAGTTCCTCTGCCGCCATTAGGAACTTGCCCTCGGCGATCAATTGATGGATCTGCGCCTTTACGTCTGGGTCGAGGCCTTCATTAGTCTCATCCGAAGCGAGGCCAATGAGTTCTTCCATAAACTCACGCCAGTTGGGCAGCCGTTTCTCAGTCTTTGTCTTCGCTTGTCGGGAAACGCCGGCCCCAATGAATGGGACCAGATTTCCAGAAGCAACCGCATCTTTGAGGTGTCTCGCGTTAGGGATTCTATTGAGGTCGATTGGCATTTCCCCTCCGGTTTAAAGCCAGCGGAAGCTGACCTTTTGAATGAGTTTGAAGACGAGATCGGTAGTCATACCAAGTAGGCCGATTAATAAGATTCCGGTAAACACCTTTGGCGTCTCGACGTACCTCTGCGCCTGCATAATCCGAAAGCCCATACCCGACGTTGCGCCGGCGATTTCCGCCACCACTAAATAGGTCCAGGCCCAACCAACTGCTGTTCGACACGCGCTGACGACGCCGGGCAGTGACGCAGGCCACAACACGCGCCGCAGCAGTTCCGACGGGCGTGCGCCCAAGGTTTGCGCCGCATCGAAATAGTCGCGTTGAATACCCCTGGCGACATCCGCCGTAAGAAGAATGAGTTGAAAAAACGTGCCGAGAAAAATCACGGCGATTTTGGCGGTATCAGCTAACCCGAACCATAAAATGCACAATGGCACGAACGCCGGCACCGGCAAGTAACGAACAAACCCCACGAATGGCTCGACGAGCTCTGCTATGCGTTCGTTGTTACCGGCCAACAATCCAATAGGAACTGCCAGCACAGCAGAGATCACGAACGCCGCCATCACTCTATAGGTACTTACCCACACATCGTTCAGGTACGATTCGTACCAGAACACTTCCACCAGCGATCGTCCGACACTCGAGATCGAGGGCAGAAAAGTCTTGTCGATAAATCCATTGGCAAGGATGACCCACACCAATCCGATTACCACAAAAGGTATGGCGCCAATGAGTATCCTGCGATAATTCTCGCTTCGTGCGATCTGATTCAGCATTGTCACAATGAAAACTGCGACCGAAATTGACGCTACGCCGGCGCTTGGACCAGCTTTGCAGCAAGCTGTTCGTAAGGTGAATCGTCGTCACCAAAAACGGTGATCGTCTCGCGCCACTTGAGTTCGAGATTTTCCGGAATCTCATGGAAGATTGTCGCGGGCTCAACCTGACATTCCTGGAGTGCCTTTTCAATTCTCGCCTGTACGTTGTTCTTGACCCGTAATAGCTGGGCCTTTCGAGTATCCGAGTCGTGCATCGCCTGGAGTTCATCCTGATTTGGTGAGGCGGAGGCCACTAGTTTGAACGGCACCCACGACTGATCGAATTCCTTCAAACGACTCATGAAACGAACAAGGCGCAGGGTCCCTTCGACGTGTTGCGTCGACCAACGGAAAAAGACAAGCATCTCGTTACTGACATCAGCAGCAAGCGAGTAGGTTTCACGAATACCGCTGGCAGCGTCGATGACCAGGTAATCGAGGTCATAAAGCTCCTGTATTTTTTCCACGAGGTTCTTCATGCGGGCCGCTACTCGCGGCTCCTGGGCATCGACACGCGTCACCTTCGTCGAAGCCATCACATAGAGCAACAAGGCGTCGTTTGGGACGTCGAATCTCACCAGTGGACCGTCCTGGCCGAAAATATCTATGGCGACGTCGTTGAGGAGTTCGTGCACATCGATTTCAGCTTTGAGGTAGTGTTGAATACCCACGCCGGTTTTAAATTGGGGAGTAGTTTCGGCGCTGAAGACGTGTTGCAGACCTGGCGCTTCGAAATCCAGATCGATGATAGCCACCCTGTTTCCTAACTGGGTCAAAGCCGCTGCTACGTTGGCGGCAGCAACGGTACGTCCGCTACCTCCTTTATAGGAATAGAACATGAAGGTTTTCATTTTCAGTTTCCCCTTAACTCTTTCGCGATTTCCAGCACATGTTTGCGATGTGCCATGGGATTAGAGAAGCACTTGGTTAGATCCAAAAGCAGCGATTGCGCCGCATCTTCAGAGATTTGGCGGTCGCGCGCCATTGCCAGTACCTGGTCGCCCAAATCGATGATCGTGGCCATCACCTCCACCGCTTCCATTGCTTCAAGGTTCGTGGCGAACGTCTCCGCTTTGATGTTTTCGGTCGTGAGCAATTCTCGGAACGAACTATAGCTGAACAAAGGCAAGTGTCAGTTTCTCCATGTTCCTAAGAACCGTTCTCATCGGCCGCTGTGAAGCCATGACTTGTTCGATATTGCTCAACAATCTTATTGAACTCAGCTTCGCGATTTTGTCCGTCGTCAGTTTCCGGTTTCGAATAGATCGCAACTAACGAATCGAGCGTGGCCCTGGCAGCTTTCGAGTCTTTCACTTTCCCCGCTCGATAGTCTTTGATGACGCTGTCGCCAAACGACTTGGCCTTGTTTTGCAGGAGATCAGCATCCTCGTTCGCGTTAACTGTCAGCCCTTTCCAATTTGGGTCTCGCTTGCAGTATTCAGTGAACTTCTCTTCGGTGATTCTGTCCGGGTCAGGGGCTTCTTCCTGCTTTACCGGTTCAACTTTTGACTCGGCTTCTTTCCCGTTCTCTCCGCCAAAGAAGATGACCAACGGTTTTCCGGTTCTATTGAGCAGTTGGACGTCGCCGCCGCCGCTTTGAGCGTCGGCCTTTTCTTTGCCTTTGGCATAAGCGTGATAAAAGGTCAATGCCTGGATGGCGCGTTGCGTGGAAAAGATCTCGATTGTCTCCTTGGACCATAAAGCGCTGTATTCGATCGCGCCTCGATGACGACTCTGCAGCAGTTCCACGTAGAGGCTTCGGATCAATGGCTCCAACATGTTCCGGTCGCCGACGCCATACACGACGAACAGAACGAGTAACCGTGTAAGTAAGGGGAGGAACGCGGAGTCGATGTAGGCCCGGGGATCCTTTGGCTCCTTCTCACCCTTCTTGAAAATGTAACCCGGGAGGTAAAACGTGTACTGAAACTTGTCGAGGATTTCTTTTACGACCGGGATGCTGCTGTAGTTGTAGACGAGTTGTGAGATAGCGCGGTTGATCTTGTTCTTGGCGTCTTCATCGACGACGTCGCTATCGTCGGCCCTGTCTCCCCACGACCAAAGAAGAATCAACAAGGCATAGAGTCCGTTGTAAAAGACCATCGGCTGGTGAGGCAGTCCCCACCGGTCCAGGTCCTCCTGATAATGTGCAGGCGCTTTCTCATACTCGAGGGACTCAGTACCGTCTGCTAACGGAAACTTTTCTGCGTACATCCCGAAACCATCGATGAGATTAAGCAGCACGCCTTTCATGACCCACCGTCTGGCCATGTCGACGCAAAGCTGAAAATGATCGAGCTTTTCCGAGTTTTCTTCGGCGAAGACGATCAGTTTCAACCCCTTGTGCGCCCACTTCTGCTCGACCGCCGGTCGTATCAGGTAAAGGTCGAGTTCAGCGAAAGCATCTACGGCGGCGGCGGTAAAGAAGAGCATCGGGGGAAGACCCTGCTTATCGGTCCAACTCCAACCAGAGCCTTCGAAAGTACCCACCTTCGCGTTAACGATCTGCTCGGCCTCGGTATCGAACTTATCATTCTTCTGAAACGCTGCGACCAGAAAATTGATCGCCTCCTTAAGAGCAGCGAGCATCCGCATTTCGTCGAGATCCGCGACCACTTCTTTCTGAAAAACATCCTCGTCAGTCCGGTTCAGTTTCAGTGTCAGGACGTGGATCAATACGCGAGTAGCCAGCGCGGCAGATTCAGTAATCTTGATGATCTTAAATTGGTCTCGATAGTTTGGTTCGATGCTTGTCTGGAGTTTCTTGATGTTGGCGTAAGGCTCACCTGCAAACACACCTTTTTCCCATCTCTCGACGAGTCCTTTCAGGTCCTCGTTGATTGCAGCAGCGAAAGCCTGTTTTCTGCCGGTCTTTAACTCGTAGTGTTTGAGGAAATCGCTGAAAGGAAGGGCTTTTTCGACGGCTGGGATAAGAAACGTCTCAAGGCCTTCGCATTTTGGCATGTCCCCGGGTGTGGCTGGCTCGGTGCTGACAAAATCATTCCTTTCAAGCCGGTAATCGGCAAGTTGGACCAGGCTTTCGAGCATGCGTTCCCGGACGAGATCGGATTCACGGATTCGGAGATAGGCTGCCACGGAGTCGGGCGACAGCGAAAGATCTCCTGTTTTCCGAATGAGGTTCCAGCGGTTGCTAATGTTTTTTGGGTCAAGTGTCATAACTCACTACTCCGCTCCAAGTTCTTCCAGGACGCCGAGCATCGATCGCCGCAGAGTCATGTAGTCGCCCTTGCCGATAACACGAGGTGTGTGCGGATCTTCAATGAGGCTTTGCATGCGGTCTTCGATCTCGCGCTGAAAAGTAAGGAAATCTTTCGCGTAGCGATCTCTCGCCTTCTCGCGCGGAATATCTTCTTTTACGAAAGGATGAGCGAAACGGTATTTAAGAAAACAAGGACGAATCGTGGAGATGTAGATCGTGTCGCCCTTTCCAGCACAGTGGGATCCGAAGCTTGGAATTCACGTGACTTGAAGTCGCGGC
>JADMIO011124128.1_pt1 | contig 60478 bp, 93 predicted proteins | sample 8958161 | NCBI WGS metagenome assembly JADMIO01 (sample SAMN16585339, study PRJNA669376) | soil metagenome | isolation source: Crop rotation soil | place: USA: Cullars Rotation, Alabama | collected 2011
ACAACTTGTCCACGTGGAATTCTAAGCTTAGGATCCCAATGTGCTGGAAAGCGTCCCCCAACACCCCTCGAACCCACTTCCCCTATGGCTGATTATTCCCGGAATGTTCTGCGTGCTTCCTTCCGCAGATAGGGGCCAATCTTACGGGAATCTTCGGGGCGCACCGGGATAAGGGAGGGGAGGAGGGGGCCGGGGGGTAAGGTGCGAACCTTGAGGACATGGGGGGGGGTGTCCCCTCAAGTTTTCAGGGGATGTACCGATAAGGTTGTGTCTCCAGGTTGAGGGAAACATTTCCTGGTGACTTTGTGCCGACGTCGATAGATGTCGTTAAACTATGCAGGGGCCCGGTCGACTCTCAGTCGGTCGGGCCTTGTCCGTTTAGGGCTGGAGGTGAGAGGGCGACGCACGGCTAGAGTCTCCTCGTGCGTGCGCGGGGGAGTGAGTGGGAGTGTGGGACGGTTTTAAGGTTACATGAGAGAGAGCAAGAGAGAGAAGGAACGTCCTGAAGGTGCTCGACGCTAGGGCACGGGGGGGGGCTAGGCTACGAGTCGTAAATAGAACTGGCGTGTCCTAGCTCTATAGCTAAGGTAATTCTGATAGCGACGCCCATAGACGGTACGGAGCTGCTGCCAGTCAACCAGCGTAAGGTCTCCAATCTCGGCCAGGGCTTCTGGCGAGAATCTGTAAGATTGCAACCGAGCGGGAGGAATAATCTCGTCTTCCTTGTCCAGCCAGAGACTTACACACCAAGTTTCCTTACTAGTCCAACCGTTCATTGTACACCTCCCATCCAGTACATAGTACTATACGGCATATGCGGCCCTCGACCTGAGTCCGGCCTAGTCTTGCTGAGATAGCGGGACGTTAGACCATGGTAAACACTCGTTGCCCGAATCCTTACTAAGGGAAACAATCGTTTCCTTTACTGCCTTGTACTGGCGATAGTATTTGCCATGAATCATTACCGCTCCAGGAATATCTGCTAAGCAGCTGGTATAACAGTAATTCTAACCCCGTCCTCAAGGTCTACCCCCCTCTCCCGATATTAGTCTTGTGAGTAGGGACAAGGGACAAGTAAGGAGGGTAAGACAATGGCACCACGCAAGTCAATGGTTCTCGGTGAGATGGTCCTGATGGACGACGGCCGGGTTCTAATCGCCCTGGCAACACCGCTCTACGGCGTAGAATGCTATTCCCTTATCGAGTACCGGCCCGATTCTACCTCTATGGTGATGGCACGAAGAATGAGTGAGGGAAGCATCATGCAACTCCTCAACGGCCTAGTTCAGGCCGAACGCTGGGCATAAGGAGGGCTTATGAAAGTATACAACGTAGCAATCAATCCGGAACTAGCAGAAATGTCCTTCGGTACACTCCGTCTTCTACCGACGGCCCATGCCAAGCAAAGGGCCTGGGAGAAAGGTGTAGACCTGCCTCTTATCATGGTGGTGGGCAAGGGCTCGATAGTCGAGCTTGAGGCGCTGGGTAAGACGGTCAAGAAGCTTGTCGTCCGCTTTCAGACCGAGGGCACCCATGATAATGTATATGTCCTCTACCACCAGTTCGGTAATCTATGGTCAATCCTTACCGTCTGGCAGAATCATCGTGACGACTGCCACTCAACTTTAAAGATGGCTAAGCGCGCGTAAGTACAGGGAGATTAGGGGGCGCTCAGGTTCCCGGGCACCGACACCGACAAGACTATCATAAGTGAGAGGGAGGTATACAATGAACCAGAAGGTTAAGGCAGTGGCTGGTCACTTCAAGGGCAAGACCGGCACAATTGTAAGAACCCACGGGGCTTCTGCTTGTGTTGTATGGGATGGCGTCTGGGAACATGGAATCTGGGTAGAATTTACAGAACTGGAGATTATCTCCACTGATAGGAAGCTTCGTACACTGCTTCGCTGGATTCTGACTGATGCCAAGCCGGAACCGATTAAGGAACTGGCGCAGGAAATAGAAGATTCTCTTTAATAGGAGGTGTAACTATGAGTACCCTACAACGATATCTCGACAATCTAGAACTGGATGATTTCTACCGTGAGGCCCTAGCAGAGGGCTGGTTGTCTCCTGATGGCGAAATCCTCAGTGCCGAATACCACGTTGCACTGCTGCAAGAAGCTGTACACCTCCTCGACGCAGGAGAACCTTTCGAAGGGGACGACGACGAGAGGGACCAGTTCCGCAAGGATTTACTCTCACTGGAACAGTGGTGGACCGTACAGGGTATGAGAATGTTCGCTGGCGAACACTATGTAACGGAGGTGTACCATGAACCTGCAAGATAGAATCCTTAGCCGGATAAAGAATAGCGAGGCTATCACTAGGACGTTCCGGAAGGGGACGGCAAGATACTGCCCTACAACGCAGTACATTATCGATAGCATCCTTACACTGGAACAGTTACATAATGGGTGCGATTGCCTGAGAGTGTACATCGACGGCACCGAGATACAAGACGTGGACCTTCCGGCCCAGGCGACGCTAGAAGTCATCAGGGTGCAGCTCAGAAATCTAGAACAGGTACTGCTTGGAAAACTCTAAGAGGAGATTGCCATGTTTCTAACAGAACAAGAAGCGGAACAGCGCTTTGATGAAATGTTGGATGATGTCTGCGGCGTCGTGAAGATTGCGGGATACGAGTACAATACTTCGCACGCCCTGAAGAAGCTGGACTCTATCGCCTATCGGGAGGAATTCCTGAACTGGCTAGACTCTGAGGGACTGGAAGAGAAGGACGACGGTTACTGTTCCAAGGACGAATAGCCTAACAATAATCCTTACAGGATTGCCCTCTCCTGCCGATAAGGGAGAGGGCTTCCGGCGCACGTCGGAGGCAAGACCGACGTAGAGGATTATCACGTGAGACTTATCGTAATCTGGTTCCTAGTGGCCAGCTGTGGCAGAGAGCCAGCAGTCACCAATCAGTGGGACGCGACGCTTGTCCCGTACCTAGAGGAATTCGTGCTGGCAGCTGCCGAGACCGGTGCCGAGGACTGCCTCGCCCGACTCGGGGAGTTGAGGCGGGCGGGATTCGACGCTAGCCTGACCGGACCCAGGACGGTCGGCCAGTGCCAGCGCTTCACGGCGAGGAATGTATATACAGGAAAGACCACGCGCTGGGCGGAACTATCCATCGCTGACAATCTGAGGGATAGCCCTAAGCTGCGGTTCGTCGTCTACCACGAGCTAGTCCACTGCTTGTGCTATCGAGGTCACTCGACGGAGGGACTGATGGCACCCTCTTATGGCGAGGAGGAGCGGGATGCCGTACAGGAACTGCTGGAAGCCCTCTCGGACCGAGAGTCCATCCCCCCTCTCTCCCTGCGACCATCCGACAGACGCTAATAGGGGGCCCGCGAATCAGGCCTCTCTATCCTGATAGGAATCCGGCCCGGCATACCTCTCCAGAAGGGCTCTATACAATTCGTCCTGCTGCTTACGAACCTTCTCCATCCGAATCCTGTGGGCCAGGGCATTGGCTCTCAGGACAAGGGCGGGCATAGAAACCTGCAGCATGCAAGCCAGCATAGGTAATACTACTTCCATCTAAGTTCCTCTACGTGACAAATAATCACCTCAGTTGCCATATACGGCAACTAAATGCACTCAGTCGACTCGGGTGGGTGCATCTAGTAAATCATCGCGCAGTATCTCACGATTAGGGTCGTCGCCGTATCCGCCCATATCCTGGTCAGTTATTACATAGAGCTGCTCACAGACAGTGAGACATATCGCAGCGTCACCTCTCCTTGCTAGAGGGTACACTAAGATACAACGGTCATACCACATGGCAAGACTCCTCAGTCTACTGGCCGGCTGGCCAACTGTCTACTCCTCAAGTATGTACTTAAGTGCATACTTGTGCGCCTCCCTCAGCAGCATGTTGGAGACCCTAGAACTCAGTCCCCAGGTCCCGTACAGTAGACCACACTGAAGGTCTATCCTGCGTCTCAGGTCTCCTCCTAGTTGTTCACGGGAGTACCAACGGTGCATCTCTTTCTCCTTGTAGTCTCGTAATTCCTCTCTCACCGCCCAGAAGACTGGACGAAGGTCGCGGCCTGCTAGCTCTCTGTGCACCTGCCATCTGACCGTTAGTCCTAGGCGGAGAGGGCTGCGGATAGGCTGATTCATACACCACCAGCTCACTGTGCCTCCGCAGGGTCCAGCTGTCCGACTATCAGGTCTAGAGATTCCTCTACTTCTATCTGCTCGCCGTCCTCTAGGATTATGAGGGTCCGGTCCTCGGGTAGGGCGCGCATCTCCCGTATACGTTCGATGGGTACGCGAACCTCCGAGAACAGGTGCCATCCCGAGAGCGTCAGCACAAGTACACACTCTAGCATAGTAACTCCTATCGTGCAGCACGGTCTGCCAGATACTCCTGGTAGGCCATATCGAAGTCCTCACTCTCAACCAGAAGCCTCTCAACCTCCGGGTCCGTAATCTCGGCGCCGTCCGCATCGAGCAGGTCGACGTCCGCAATCTTGCTGCTATGTAGAGCAGTCCAGACATTCACTACCTGAACCGTCCAACCATTCTTCAGGGTATACTCGAACATGTTGACCTCCTTCTCACTACTGGTATCCTATTCGGTATACTCTGGCTACAACATTAGGCGGGCCAGATAGTGCTGTGATAATGGTACCTTAGAGTCGCGGCCCTTCAGGTGCATAGTCTAGAGGATGAGAGGGGGGCCGTTCCACTGCGGGTGGAATCCGTCAGGATGCGGAACAACGTTATCTCTTGTAGAGAATCAGCTCTATACGTAGTAGAGAGACGTCCACTATAGTGTACTGGTGTCTGTCCCGGGGGTAGGTCGATAGAATAAACTTGCCTCGTGTAAGCCACCAGGTCTGCTGCCATCCACTCATCTGACACCCTTCCTGTACTCAGCCAGTTGCTCAGCCTGTATCCCCCACACCCTGGAGCCGTCCAGCATGGAGTATCGGATGACCCGAACCATCGAAGGCATCACGACCTTTTCGACGTTTGTACGGTACGACCAGTGCCATGTATCCTCGGTGCGCTTGACATACCAGAAATCCATCATAGTTCCCTCACCTTCACCCAGAGGATAGGCACCAGACATAACAGATTGGCACAGTAGTTAGCAAGTAGGATGGTGTTGCCGGTGTCCGCGGCGACGTAACTCAGGAGTAACACCTCACCTCCGAACCAGAGTAGGAGGAAGGGCCAGCTTATATCCTGCGCCGACTGCGTGCGCACGGTCCGGATAGCCTGCGGTAGCGGACACAGTGCAAGCATCGTCGCGCCTAACATTCCCACCAGCTCTAGCATCACTTCTTCTCCTTACTGAGGTGCTCTAGCCAACGAGCTACGATGCCATCAGTCCATTGCATATAAGATGCTTTATCCTTGGCGAGCTTATCTAGTAAGGCTACCATGAAGGCGCCCGGTGCAGGATGCCCTTTTCTTTTACGCTTTCTCATGGAGTATCTAATCTCCAGTACAGTACTCGTGGTTCCTCGTAGGGAGAAACAATCCAGAACGGATTAACAATCTTTACCTCACCCTGATTGAACACCATTCGGGCACCTGCCTCCAAAGGGGGGCCCCGCCTCCAGTCCTGCTCAGAGTCCGACACCAGAAAGACCGTATGCTCGCCCTCATTCTTCAGGAGGAAAGGCTTATCGGTCTCCTCCCTCACAATCTTCACAGAGAACATGGCCTCACCTCCAGGTACTGGAACAGTTCGGGGTCGAGGGCCTGCAGTCCGACCATCTCGGCTGCAGCCTCTTCCTTGGTACCATAAGACATACCACTGAAGGGAATCCCAAACTCGTCAGTGACGGCCCACACGGCTAGTTGTTGGGCGACTAGGTCCATTGCTGTAGTGTTGTTGCTGTCCATGGTTCTTGCCCCCCTCTCTCAGTATACTCGCTATCGTACTATCGACCTCGGCCGCCATCCGCAGCAGTCCGGCCGATGGCTTTGGCACACGCTGTACGACCCGAGTCAGCCAGCCGCGCTCCTCTACAGTGTCGGCTAGTTCGGTCAGTACCATTAGTTCTAGTAGAGTCATCGTCTATCCCTTCGGGCCGGTAATCTTCTGGGCCCAGGAGTACTATCGGTATGTCTACTGTAAACTTTAGGACTACTGTAGTACATACTACAGTAGTACACACTACTGTAGTGCACTACTGTAAGTCTACTATGTCGACTATAGTAGTACTACTATAGTAGTCTCCTACCATAGGTGGCCCCTCCCCCCCTAGGCATGCGCCCAGCTTATCGTCGTCCGAGAGACCTGTCAACACTAGAATGTATGCGACTAGTATTACAGGAGTAACCCTCTCCAGCTCAAGTAGTCAGGGTTCGGGCCGACAGGTATTCCTGTCAGTGGCTCGGCCGCAAGGCCGCTAGAGGAGGACGCCATGGATGTGCTGGTTAGATTACGTCGTGCGTCTCAGTACGGACAACCCGGCCGGAAGAACCTGCCGGGCGACCATCATGCTCTGGTGCAGACGGACAAGCAGCTGATAGAGGCACTAGCTGCAGAGGGCGCCGCCTGCGTATACATCTACGCCGATGAGCAGGTGGTGCTGGCCGGGCTCCGACGTCTAGGACTGGAGCCCTCGCGCCCCGGCACAACCTTCCGGGTACGGCCTATGCCGATACGCTTCGACTCCATCCGCCTCGGCCAGGAGACTGCACTGCCGGGCGAATTCCGACTGGTGGCGGTGGCCCAGGAGCAGGAGGGTATAGAGACGTATCTCCTCCTGCTGCTATATCCTACGGGCGGCGGGGAGATACTAACTAGACGTCTAAGCGAGAGTGGTATACTATCTGCTGCATACATGTATGCCTATGCTTTCCGCGCCCCTGTCCGAGAGGACGAGCTGGAGCCGGAGGAATTACTTGACGAAGACCTAACACCGAAAGGACTCTAGAATGAGCTGGCGAATTCTAAAGGATAGAGTGTCCTATGACCTTAAGCCTACAACATTCGACAATGTCAAGAATGCCCTTAATGAGATAGTGTGGATTACTGTGCGAGGTCGAATGGCGGCCCATGATTATCTGGAGAGGCACATAGTCGAAGGAATAAAGAGTCAAATAGCTAGTGCTATTCGGGAAGCGAGACACCTTACTAAGGAGAGCGATAATGTCTAATACTAAGAAACGAATCGAGTCTCTGACTCCGGAGCAGGCGGCCATGCTGGAACGCTATCGCGACATGGCGCGGGACGTGGCTACTGCCACCGGCCCCAACATGGATGTCGAGCTGGTGAAGGAGCTGACTAACAAGCACCGCCTAGCTTGTGGTGTCCCGGTCGCCCAGGAATTCCACGTGGCCGATAGTCCCTTCGAGGTGATAGATAAGTTCGACGGTACGACAGAGAGTAACGCACTCTACGGACAGCACGATGCACACTGGCTCTATACCTATCTCTTCTTCCGGGTAGAGCTAGGGCTCGTCGAGGAGACGGAACCGCTAGTCCACCTGATAGAACTGACCAAGCACGTCAACTGGTTCTGGATGGATGAGACGCGTACCGTGGTAGTGCGCAGGCCTGTCGCCTGTCACCTTAAGACAGTGAATGAGGGCGGGCTACGGGTACTCCACAAGGAGGGCGGCCTGGCTATGGAATTCGCCGACGGCCGAGGAGTCTATGCTCTCAACGGCGTCCGTATCCCAGCCGGCCTAAGCTGGGTCGCTGCGGACACCGTCGAGGCCCTGGAAGCACGTATCCCGGATGTACTGCGCATCGACAACGTCGAGATACGCACACAGGCTCTGGCCCGTATGTCTGCTGAGGCTATCACTTGCATCCCCGGAACAGCCGTCATAGATGGCGCCGTCATAGAGCCGGGTGGTCGCTACGAATTACTATCCGTACCGCTGGGGATACGTATCCAGGACGAGGATGGAGACGAGAGGGAACAGCCCGCGCTCTACCTGCGGGGCAACTGTCCATCCTCCGGGAAACCGTTCGTCGAGGCTGTCCCCTTCGAGATTGCGACCGTGAAGCAGGCACTAGCCTGGCGCGAGGGCGACGATGGTGAGTGGATTCGCCCGGCGCGGAGGACATAGTATGAGCTGGCATAAAGTCAGAGCTAAGGTACGACCCTCACGGTCGGTGAGAGGCCCCTACGACCAAGGGCCTCCACTGCCACTGGGCGACGCCCTCCTTGCTTACTTCTGGTACAGAGATGTCGACGTCTGGAGACAGCCGGGCCGTCCCTATGCTAATCTACTCTGGGCGGCAATCTACTGCTACAGACGGGAGGGCACGTGACTAGGATGTATCCCATCACAGCGAGGCAGCTGAGGGAACTACTGAAAGCATTACGTTCTAAAGTTAGGTCGAGAGACGGACGATAAGCGGACAACAATCGGTCCTTACGGGACCCTAGAAGGGAGAATATAATGACGACTCTAAAGCTAGTACAGGGCGACGTGGTTCTACGTAAGATTGAGAAGATGCCGGAGGGTCTCCGTAAGATTGACGGCACAATCCTGCAGCAGTCCGAGACCACGGGTCACAACCACCACTTCCGACCAGGCGCTAAGGTAGAGCTGTATGCCGACCCGAAGCATGCTAGTGCCGCCAAGACTATCACGCCGGATGAGGGCAAGTACATTCTAGTGTACGAGGACGAGACTCTCTACCACGGTAAGGGCTTCGACCCGAAACCTTTCGAGAAGAAACTAGGGGACCACGACTCTATGCCTGTACCGGCAGGACTCTACAAGGTTACCATCGTACGGGAGTTCGACCCGTTCACACAGCTTGCCCGCCAGGTTAGAGACTAGTGGCAAGACGTCCGCGACATCGTAGTAGGTCCTCCTATCGGCCCGTCACCGACCCTTACGACTTTGGTACGTTTCGGCTCCGTCGGAACCTAATACCCTACCTGGGTATGGCTTGTCACACTGCTATCTATACAGGCAGGAACGAGATAGCAGAACTACTAGAGATTGTACGTCTTGCTGTACTGGAAGGTAGAGACTGATCATAAGCCTTTCGCAGGTATTAGAGACTGGTCTCGCCTACCTTGGGCCACCGGTACCCTCAGGATGGAAGCCCAACTGAGGGTGCTGGCCTATGGCGTCGATACTTCTGTCGACGCACTTGTCACCCATCAGATAAGTAGGCCCGGTCTCAACCCTTCCCGCTGGCTACTTAGGTCCGAGGTCCTAGACCTCCGTCTCCGACACAGTCTTACCACATATATACATCTCACCACACCCCATCAAGTTCCCTGACCACGCACCGATATATACCCCAGGTCGCGCGACGGTTGACTACCGTCCCTTAGAGATTCCCGCGACTAAGAGGGATAAGACGTGGACGAATTACTAGAGGCACTAGCAACTGCTAAACCTACCCCAGACAATGTAATTCGTCTGTCCGCCAATCCTAGGTGGATGTCACGTCGTCGAGCCATCCTCGTCATCCGTGGGAATCGTACTGTCGCCGCCCTCTACCGAGTCAGGACAGGAGTCCAGGAAGGACCCAAGGCTCCGGTAGTCATCCTAGCAAACGAGAGATGGAGGCGACAGCATGCTAAGACGGTTAACCAATCTACTACTCCTAGTCGGTAGTGTGACTCCCACCCTGGCAGCGATGCCAGCTAGGGCGGCAGAGGTCACTCTCACCATCCCGGCCGATGCTCCAAAGGTACCTATCTTCGGCGCCATCACTCCATGGCAGACTGGAGGAGCCGTAGTCACTCTACGTGATGCCGTAGCATCCGACGCTAAGGTTATCTACATCCTCATCAATTCACCGGGCGGATACGTCGACGTCTCCGACGAGATTATCAAGCTGATAGAGGAAGCTAAGAAGAAGGGTAAGGCTACGGTCTGCGTCGGTGGGAAGCTTCTCGCCAGTGCCGCCTTCAATATCTATACACACTGTACACACCGCAAAGCCTTCAAGGATTCCATGATGCTCTTCCACCCTATCCGGGCCCTCATCGAGGGCGCCCTCACTGCTCGGGATGCTATGTCTCTAGCCGACGAACTGGAATTCATGGACAAGAAGATACTCGCCCATATGTGTCGAACGATGGTGGAGCAGGGTCCCGCAGCCTGTGTACCGCTGGCATCATCCTACTACATCGAGCGCATGTGGAATGCTACCGAGCTAGCGAAAGTTACGAAGAAGGGTTGGATTCGTTTCATAGATAAAATCGTCCTTGAAGAGGACACAGAAGAGAAGGAGTAAAGAGATGGCAGGTGTAAGACTAATCGGTGCAAAGGTTACTCCGGAAGACTTCCGTCGTATCAGTGATGTGGTAAGTCTTCTGGCCCGGAACCCAGACAATGCCGGTATCGATGTGAAGAAGTACGTGCGGTACTGCGTAGTGCAGACCACTAACAGTCTCCTGAAGGACTTACGGGAGCAATCGGAAAGCCTTGCTCCTGCCCAGGTAACGAAGGCAGAGTCGAAGGACGAGGAGGTAGTAAATGCTGAGCAACCTTAACCCGGCAGAAGTGCCCGGCCTCATCTTCCGGGGTGTCCTGGCATACTATACTGCGAGGTACCTAATCCAGACTTGTTACTCTATCCTGATTGCTATCATTGCTCACTATGCCGGACCAAGGAGGGATAAATGATGACTCTCAAAGACCTACCTATGCGCGTCCATACCTACGCAGCAGACGGTACCTTTACTACAGAGGACTTTGCTACTCCACCGGATGTGCAGAAGAAGTACGATAGCAACAAGCCGGACCTATCCATCCTCCCTCTGGCCGGACTATGTGCAGTAGCTGCAGCCCTCTCTCTGGGGGAGAAGAAGTACGGACGTCACGACTTCTACAAGGGTGGGATAGAATCTCACCGCATGATTGCGGCAGCTCTGCGCCACCTCTATGCCTGGGAATCTGGAGAGGATAACGACCCGGAGTCCGGGGCATCCCACCTAGGGCATGCTGCTGCAAACTGCCTGATGCTGCTAGCGCAGATGGATAAGGGAACACTTAACGATTCAAGGAGGGACAGCAAATGAGGGTACGAATCCTAGAGGAAAATAACCCAGAAGCCCTAGAGGCCGCTATCGTAGCTGCCGGTGCCGAGCAGCTCCAGGATAACTACTATCTCACGGACCTCAAGTACTCCGTGGCTATGTCCTCTGTAGTACTGGGCGACGATGTAATCGACTCCCAAATCTATAGTGCACTGCTCGTCTTCAGTAGGGACCAGGACGTGGGCTATGTCTAGAGTACCTAGTAAAGCGCTGGAGCTGCTGCTACGTGGGCAGGAGAATCTCGGCAAAAAGTCTGCTGCGGAAGAGAAGACCAAGGTCGGCACTCTTCGCGCAGGCAACGCCGGTATCCTCATGTCCGATGGCCGCTACGCTGGTGCATGTCCTGCACTAACTTGGCTAAGGTTCCGGGGCGTATCGTCCGATAAGGGGCCCGATGCTAGCAGAGAGCTAATGTTCGAAGCTGGCAGAGTGAACGAGGATGCCTGGGATAACGCTCTTAGAGCCTCTGGCTACAAGGGTAGAATCCTGAGAGAGACCGAGGTCCCCATCAGCTGGACAACCAGCAACGGAACCAAGGTAACCGGTAGACCTGACATGGTCCTAGAGGATGAGAACGGGATGAGAGAGCTAGGGATAGAACATAAACTCGTCAGCAGTATGTGGACCGCCCGGTCAGTACTACTGAACGCAGCCCCTAAGCTGGCTAACGTGGTGCAAGCTGCGCACTACAGCTGGAAACTAGATGTCCCCTTCGAACTCTGGTACACCTGTCGGAATATCTACGAGACCAAGGCAGACTTTACACTGAAGGCATACCCTAACCTAGGTGCACCGCTATCGGAATTCTTCGAGTATCGGTACACCGAGGGTAACAAATCTATAACAGAGGAAGAGTTTCACTCTTCCATCAGGAAAGGGAAGAAGAATGTTTATGCAGTACCTGCTAAGTATCGTCCGTTCGTTGCTGGCTTTCGTCTACAATACGATAAGCGTGGTCGTCTCTGGTACACTCCAATTGACCGTGATGGTGCTCAGGCTACCCTTAGTATTGTTAGCCAGGACGGCATTAATGGTTTCTACGAGTCTGTCTCGACTCTCAAGGCTGTTCCGGCGGAGCCGGCAACTCTCAAGCCTACAGGCAAACCGGAGTCGTTCCAACTCTCATCTTTCTGTAGTCTCGGTAAGCTCTGTTGCAAGTACCAAGCGGGCAGTCCGGTCGGCGAGTGGGAAGACCGCGTCAAGGAAATCCAAGGCGTCCTCGGTACAGAAGAAGTCAACCAAGAAAAGGTCCAAGACGGAGTCGAAACCGTCAGGGTCAATAAAGCGAAGTCGCGTAACAAAAAACAAGGAGAGTAAGCGATGAGTTATCAACAACGTACTTCACGGTTCACGGGCAATCAGGGTGCAAACAATGCTGCTGGCGACAAGGGCTACAGCAAGGGTAGTGCCCAGAAGAAGGAAATGAAGCCGACGACGCACTATATGGTCGAGGCTAAGGAAGTGGCTCCAGGTGACAAGCCTGCCTATGTTAACGCCGTCTTCATCGACGAGGTTATCACTAAGGACGGTCGCACCAACCTGAAGCTGAATGTTAAGGAAGGAATTGCCCCGGGCACCTACTTCATTAACAAGAAGAAGACTGAAGGTCAGTAGTTTACTGTTTTGTCCGGCACGTCGTTAGACGTGTACGGGCTGTACACCCTAAAGGAGGATGCCCGTGGCTACGATTCTGACTGTCGATAAGATAGCAACTCCCCCCAGTGCTAAGACTGTAAGGAGAGAATCGGAACCAGAGGGCGACACCTCCGCTAGGTTCACGTATCCACTGGCTGTCGTGGTCCCCAGCCCGCAGCCGGTTCCTGTGCCTGATACGTGGGCCGTGCCTATCGTCCAGACCCGCTCCCTAGTGGACTTGGAGCGGGCTCTGGCACGCCTCGTCCCCAAGGATGGACTGCTCGCAGTCGACTTGGAAACCAAGGGCATACTTCCCTTCAAGGATGAGAACCGTATCGTAGGCGTGGGCCTGTCCGGGGCAGCCGGTACTGCCTACTTCGATACGCGTCTCTGGGAGCCCCAGCAGTGGGAGCTACTCTACGAATTCCTGGAGACTCCGTCTCTGCGCTTCCTAGCCCATAACCTCATGTTCGACTCGTCCTGGCTGGAGCAGTACTCCAGGGACCTTAGAGGTAAGGGGGCCTCCATTAACTACCTAGCAGATACGTATGCCCTCTATAGGCAGCTTGCCAACGAGGGATACCCTATGCAATCGGGCGGCGCATACTCCCTGAAGGAGGCCCAGATTGACCTCCTCGGCTGGCAGACTCGTGGTGACTACGAGCTGGCTGAGTGGCTCTGCACTAACGGCTATTACAAGAACCCCAACTCCTATAAGAACACTACTCCTGAGGAGAGACGACAGCTATTCCTAGACGGAAAGCTTCGGGCCGAGAAGGGCGAGATGTGGCGTGCCCCTGCGGAAATCCTAGGCTACTACTGCGGCCTCGACGCCTACTCTACCTACAAGCTATATACCGACGTGTTCCTGCCCTCTACGCAGGCCCATAAGTGGCAGGACCGCTTCTGGTCCTACCACTCTACATTCATCGCTAATGTACGTGCGCTGGTCGAACAGTTCCTGGCAGGGATACGCATCGACAGTACTCGACTGCAGGAGTACTCGGAGAAACTGGTGACGCTGGTACAGGATGCCCGTACCGCCTTCATACAGCATCCGGAGATTGCGCCACACCTGGAGCAGTACCGTGCCGGGCGTATCCAGAAACTACTGGAGCGAGAGCCCGAGAAGTATAACAAGCGTAAGACCGTGGGCCAGGAGCCTGTCCGCTATACGAAGAAGGGCGAGGTGTCCAAGACATGGGAGCGCTGGCACGAGAAGAAGCTGGCGATAGAGTCTGGCGAGCTGGACAAGATTAGTGGCAGCTGGCAGGACTGGAAGGCTCGTCTGGATAAGATGGAGCAGGACGACCTATTCAACCTGAACTCTACGCCCCTCCGGCAGTGGCTCTTCTACGAGGCGCTGGCGTATCCCATCGTCACCCGTACTCTGAAGGGTACGCCGGAGACGGGCAAGAAGGCACTGAAGGCCTGGGGTGAGCACGGCAAGCTACTGAAGCACTACAATGACCTAGAGAAGGAGCGACAGATTGTGGCCTCTACTCTCGGTGTCATCCATGTACACGACGCCCAGAGTGGGGACACCCGCATACATCCCCAGTTCAAGGCTCCGGGCACCTTCACCTGTCGTCTGGCAGGCGGCAGCTCCGAGGCCTCTACCGGCGGGCGATTCAACATACAGCAAATACCTAAGAAGCGGGAGTATCTGGAATGCTGGGTCCCCGACCCTGGCTATGTGATGGTCGACTGTGACCACACGGCACTGGAGCCCGTCGTCCTGACTGCTCTCTCGCAGGACGAGAACATGCTGAAGCTATACGGTCCGGGCGCGAAGCCTAACGACATCTATCTGTTCGTCGGCTCGCAGCTTCCCGGCATGGGGCCGCGCATCCGGGAAGCGGGCTATGACCCAGACTTCCCCACGCAGGAGGGAATAGATGCGGCCAAGAAGAAATGCAAGAAGGACCGAGCTGTTGCCAAGGTCATCGTTCTCGGGGCGCAGTACGGTATGGGGCCGAAGAAGCTTAAGGCTACCCTGGACCTAGAGGGTATACCGACTACCGACGACGAGGCCTTCCAGCTCTGGTGTGGCTACTGGGACATCTTCAGAGGGATACGTACATACAAGAAGAAGCTGGAGTGGGAATGGAAGCGTAACTCGGGCTGGGTCCTGAATGCTTTCGGCCGGCCGGTATGCTGTGCAGAAGATTACCAGAAGGACCTGGTGAATCGGGTAGTGCAGTCCTCGGGCCATGACTTCCACATGGTCTTCGTGGAGGAACTGGAGCGCTTGCGAGAGGAGAGGGGGGTTCCCTTCCAGTGGATAATCTCAGACTTCCATGACCAATCCATCGTGCAGGTACCGGTAGATTATGCCGACAAGATGCTAGAGCTATATCGTGAAGCTTACGTAAGACTCAATAATAAGATTAAAGTTCTGTCCCCCGACTTCCGAATATTAATCCAAGGTCAGCCGATGGTCGTTAAGGACTTGGCTGATGCGAAAGTCTCTGAGTAAGCAACAGTAGATACCTAGAGGATAATCTACATGAATAGTCTGATAGATGAGTTCATCATCTCTGTGCCAGGTCATGCCGGCACTCCACACATTGCTTCCGTGCTGGCCCAGGAAGCCTGGGAGAAGGCCGAACGCGAGACAGCCCGCAGTGCCAACCTAGTTATGTTCCAGCGACAGAATCCCAACACCGACTACGAGCTGGTCGAGGTACGGTCTCTCCGTGCGCAGAAGGTCTGGTGTCTCAACTTCACTTTCCAGGTACATAGCCGCGCGGGGATAGCACCATGAGGTGGCCTGAGACACAACGACAGTTGCGCCTGAATGCGCCACTCATCCTTAAGGGACGAGTGCTGTCTATCGACCCCGCATCCGGGTCCTCGTCTGATACGGGCTGGGCTTACTGGGAGGCTGGCCAGCTTGTCCAGAGTGGCCTAATAAAGGTCCCTGTACATGCCCCCCTCTCGTTCCGTCTCCGAGAACTGGCTAGGACTATCCGTGAGGAAGTACCGGCCCACGACGTACTCTTCATCGAAGCTATCAGACAGAATCCGACCTTCAGAGGTGCTCCGGTCGAACCGCTCCTGAAGGCTGTAGGCGCCATCCTGGCAAGCTCCGAGCACCAGCTCTGTCTGGAAGTGGCGCCCATGGTGTGGAAGCGCTGGGCTATCAGCCTACGTACCTATCACAAGACTGACGAGCAGGACGCCATCCATATCGGAATGTTCCTCATGCAGACGACAGCTGAACTGGCGAAGAAGGACGAGAAGCCACGGAAGGCGCCGTCTACTCGCAGGCCTAACTTACACCGCAGTCCAGGAAGGAAGGGGGCTACGAAGAAATGACTTCTATCATGGAATGCTTCCCGAAGCGCCTACGTCCGAGACAGGGGCAGATAGAAGCCCTGCGCCTGATAGAGCGAGACTGGGACCGCTACGACGTATTCGTCCTGAACCTGCCTGTTGCTTCTGGAAAGTCCGCCATTGCGCAGACAATCGCGAAGTGGAGTGCAACTCGTAAAGGACTGCGGGCTATCACCCTGGCTCCAAATAACCTGCTGGTCAGACAGTACCAGAAGGACTATCCGCGACTCGCCTCCCTGGAAGGTACTGCCCACTACTGGTGCTCCACGGTAGATGCTACCATAAAGGAGCGCAAGAAGAGGGACATGGGACTATGCAAGTCCGAGGACTGCAAGGGCTGCCGGAACTACTCCCGAGACATACGCCGCATCCGGGCCGTACCCTACGGCCTCTGCAATTATCACGTCTATCTTGCCCACCAACTTGCTGCTACTTACCCCACGGTCGTGGTCGACGAGGCTCATAACCTTATACCTGTCCTCCAGGACATGGCGTCGTCACGACTGTGGAGGCACCTCTTCCCTAAGGGTTACCGGTGGCCTGAGACGGTCAGCTCCGTGGTCGAACTGCGAGCCTGGCTGCGAGAGGTCCCTGATTGTGCATACCCACATGAGGGCGCCCTGGCGAAATTCCGGCGCGCACTTGATTCCGATAAGTACATATTCCGCCTCGGTGAGGAAGACTATAGGGACAATCCGGAGCAGTGTGTGAAACTTCTTCCGCTCTATCTGACGGAGGAGCCGAACTATTTCTTCACGAAGAAGACGAAGAAGATTATCCTGATGTCCGCCACGATAAGCGAGAAGGACATCGAGCAGCTCGGCCTAGCTCTGCGCAAGGTGCGCTATGTGTCCGCCACCTCCTGTATACCGGCGCCCCAACGTCCCGTGATTGTTACAGAGAATGCCCCGTCCATGGCATACCGCGCCCAGGACGAGAACCTGGCAGCGACTGCCGCCCTCATACTCCGCCTCCTGGAGGACTTCCCGGACGAGAAAGGGCTCATACATGCGCCCTATAGCCTTGCAAGGAAGCTTGCATCGGTCCTACGGGACGAGCGGTTCCTCTTCCATACCAAGGAGAATAAGCGGGAAGTGTACGAGCAGTTCCGCAACGCCACCGAGCCGAGGGTACTGGTGGCCTCAGGTATGTACGAAGGCATCGACTTGCCCTACGAGGCAGGCCGCTGGCAGGTAATCACTAAGGTGCCCTTCCCGTCTCTGGCCGAGCCCGCTATCCAGTTCAGGGCCGAGCAGGATGCCAGCTGGTACGGCTGGGAGACGGTCAAGTGTATACAGCAGGCGATAGGCAGAATCTGTAGGGGGCCGGACGACTGGGGCATTACGTTCCTATTCGACACTCCCTCCTTTAATAGACTCTACGAGCAACACCCACAGTTCTGGCCATTCTGGCAGAGGGAGGCTATGTACGATGCGGTGGTTTAAGGACTCAGCGCCGACAGTAGATTATTTTGCCATCTTCAGACTGTTACTTACGATGCCTGACGGCAGCACAATAGAACAGGACTCCCGTCAGTGGGTAAGAGACCCGCTGACAGACCTACCTATTTATCGAATGGACGTGCTGAACTCGTACCTAGGGTGTCCCCGTATTTACCTGAGGAAGGACGGCCAGTGGTATAGAGACCTGGCTGTGTCCGCACGCATTCTAGAAGAGAGAATAGAGGAGGTGTTACGTGAGACTTAGTAAACAGATTAAGGGCGAGTATGTCGAGATGGAACTCAAGTACAATCTCGGATTCGCCCAGGTAGAGGCACTCGGCAAGTCCGGCCTCCTCGACGGTGAGCACGCTGTGGAGATAGAGTCAACAGACCACTTCTTCTATAGAGGTGACTCTGACCCTGGCAAGCAATTCTTCCGCTACAGAGAGGGATGGGTCTGGCACAAGGGACGACGTAAGCCCTTACCGAATGCCGAACTAACGTTCAAGAAGATAATCGGTGACGGTACTCGTACTCGTAAGGAGTTCAACTTCCCGGTGAATCGTGAGCCCTATGACGGTGGCCACAGGGAGGCTAGGGCACTGGCGGCCGAGTTGGGCTATGACGGCTATGTGAGTTGTCAGAAAGCGTCTGCGGTATACGACCTAGGGGAAGCGGAGCTAGCTATATACGCTGTCTACCTCTCCGGTGAGAGGGGGGAAACAGACCGTATTGCCTGGTGTCTGGAGGTCGAGCTGAAGCAGCGTAAGACTCTAGGACATCTCAAGGAGTGGGAGAGGTGGCTGGCTAAAGTTAATCTGCGTTCCGCCGATAGGGAGCAGCGGTCGCTGTTCGAGCTGGTACTTGCGGCCCACAAACGTAGAGGTACAAGACATGGCTAGACCAGGGAAGATATTCGACTTCCATACGCAGAATCGTGTGGGAGACGCCGGGGCAAGGATTATAGAGGACAACTACCCCGAGAAACTACAGAAGCTGCAATACGACTCCCCCATCGGGGACTACATGTTGCCTGACGGCCGCATCCTGGAGATGAAGACGGACACGTACCCACTGGCACGCACTCCCAACTTCTTTATGGAGTTCTACAGCAACACCCAGAAGGGTACCTACGGAGGTCCGTGGCGAGCCTACCATCTGGGGGCCGACATCTTCCTGTACCTCTATCTAACGGATAAGGTCTACTACGAATTCCATGACTTGCAGGCTCTCGTGGCCGAACTCGAAAAGCTTGTCAAGGAGAACAAGACTCAGGCCGTCGTGGTGCAGAACCGCAAGTTTACTACCACCGGCTTCAAGGTGGACCGAAGACTGCTGGCTCACCTGTACACGGAACGCAAGATAGGAGGCGACAGTGGCTCGTCCAAGTAAGGACAGTATCGATAGGTTCTTCGAGTGGGGCGTGGACCTCGACACCAAGACTCTCTGGATGGGTTCAGTGGGCAGGGATGACGACGGTGAGTCTGGAGTGGACCATCTGATGGCGGAGCGAACTATCAAGGGTCTCTCCGCGCTGGACGCACTGAGGCAGGAGTACCCCATCACCATCCTAATGAACAATCCGGGCGGAGATGTCTACCACGGAATTGCCATCTACGACTTCGTCAGAGACTGTAAGTCGCCTGTCGAGATTAAGGTATACGGTCACGCTATGTCTATGGGCTCTGTCATCCTGCAGGCCGCTGACCGCAGACTTATCTCCCGCAACTCTAAGCTGATGCTCCACTATGGACAGACCTGGCTCAGTGGCGACCATCCTCTGCAGCTGCGCCGGTCTCTGAAGGAATCAGAACTGATTAATGAGTGGATGGAGCAGCTCTACCTGGACCGTATCCGGGAGAAACACCCGGGCTACAAGCTGGCGTCATTACGGGACAAACTCAAGGCGGACTGGTACCTCTCGGCCGAGGAGGCTGTGGAGATGGGTCTGGCTGACGAAGTGATAGGAGGGGAATGACATGACTCATCATTTCTGGGGCGACGACGATTTCGATTGGGCTTCCCTGAACGAAGCCATCACGTACATCTGCGAGACGTGCAGAGTCTGGGGACGTCTACCTGTCTACGGCAAGGAGAAGTGGGGCAACGGTGACTTCTATGCCTACTGGTGGGGAGGTACCGTGACCGAGCTGGTAAATCCTGTCGTCCTAGGGAAGATAGGCATGCCCTACTGGTTGTACGAGCTGGACCTCAAGTTCTCCCATAGGGTAGTGAAGCCTCTGGGCATATACCGCATCTTCGTCAAGTATCAGGAGTGGGTCTACAGACGGGCGTTCCGTCAGGCCATAAAGCGCTGGCCTCACATAAGGGAAGAACTCCTGGGCGGCATGAATGATAGTGAACTACTGGAGGACTTATGACTTACATGAATGCAGCAGAAGCTAGGCGTCTTGCTAGTGTCGATGGGGAGCGCTATCAGCAGGAGCAGGTTGACCGTCACCTGGAACGAATTCTCACCGGTGTGAAGTGTTCGGCACAGATGGGGCACTATCAGACTGTCGAGACGGTGGAAATATACAATCCAAAGGTCCGCGCTCAAGTGTTCTCGCGGCTCCTAGACCTGGGATACAATCTCGTCGAGGACCACAACGACCGTCTAGAGATTTCCTGGGAGGAGACAGTCTAATGCCTACCTATACCTGGGTGAATAAGCAGACGGGTGAGAAGCTGGATATTGTCTGCAAGATTGCAGATAGGGACATACCTCCTGCTCTGGATGGTGACTGGGAGAGGGAACTAGCAAGTCCCATGGTCCTGAAGGCCTCCTTCCTGGACGGACAGCGGGCACGGTCCGACTCCAATTTCCAGAAGATTAAGGAGGCTGCAAACCTCAAGGTCGCACAGGCTAATACGGACAATAAGGCCGAGCGCGCCACGATACAGAAGACTATCGACAAGTTGGAAAAGTTGTAACCTCTAGGAGACAACCATGTCACTGAAGTATGTAGTACAGAATCCCTATGACCCGAATCTTTACGACGTGTCCGGCGACTGCGCCAGTTGTGGTAATTCTGTGATTATCACGACGAAGGACCCTGCCAAGTACTCCCGGCCTACTATGCTCTTTATGTGTGGGGGCTGCACTAGGGGAACTCTGGGTTACACCGGAGAGAGTACCTCCGAGGAGTCTAGGGAGGAGTCGGCATGCGAGTGTGGCTCCGAGAAGGCAGGCATCCCGGGACACAGCAGCTATTGCCCCAAGTATACAGGGAGGAAGTAATGAGAGGGATGGGAGTCATACTAGGAGAGCTAGAGCCACTCCTCATGGAGATGGTAGAGGACCACGAGTTGCAGTGGGGAGATGTACTGTCCTTAGTGCACGGCTATCTACAGGTCCATCTGCCTGGCGGACAGGAGGAATATGAGGAGGACGGAACTAATCCTATCTTCTACTACGGACCTTCCGATGAGTGATGCGACCGAAGGGAGCTGGCACGGGAAGGGCTCCATAGTCGATTGGCTAGAGGAAACAATCACTAGCAATGGAGTCGTATACAACTCGGTAAGAGACCGGCTATCCGAAGCCGTCTGGAGACAGGCCACCGAAGTAATCTGGGACGGTGCATACAGAGATGAGTGCACCTTTATCTATAACGCTATACAGGAGACTATCTATGGAAACGCTACTTGGTTATCTGACCGGCTTACTGAGGCGCCTGGTACCTGGTAAACCTGCAACTGTTACGCCTATAAGGGCAAAACCTGCCGAGACTGTTACTTCTACGGTCCCTCCTCAAGTTTCACCGAAGAGTACCGATAGTATCCCCACTACGGCAGTTCCACCCCCTGCCGTGACCGCGAAGCGCGGGGACACCGGAGGTGGACCTAGAGGAGATGATGATATGCCTTCCATGGTGCAGATTGCTCTGCAGGAATACGGTACGGCCGCAGCTGCCGGCGATGCTAACAATCCCCGAATCCTCGAATACCTGCGTGTAGCAGGGCTCTCCTCCGACATCAAGGACGATGAGACCGCCTGGTGTGGGACCTTCGTCTCTTACTGTGCCGTTACTGCCGGGTACAAACTGCCGGCGGGTAATGCCGGTGCTAGGAACTGGCTGAAGTTCGGCACCGAGGCTACCGACCCCAAGATGGGTGACGTGGTGGTTTTCTGGCGAGAGTCCAAGGACAGCTGGAAAGGTCACGTAGCCATCCTTATCCGTCGCCAGGGAGACATTGTCTATGTCCTGGGCGGTAACCAGGGACGACAAGTCAGTATCGTAGGTATGCCCACAGACCGTGTCCTGGGCTACAGGAGACCTGTGTGATGTCTACTTGGCTGGAAGCCTTAGGAGCCCTGACGCTATCGGTGCTGGTCCTACTGGTAATGACTCGCATAATCGGACTGGTGCTAGAGTCCTGGGTCAGTACTGCAAGTGAGACAGAATCTATGCGACGCTGGACCAAGGGAATAAGGCAGGCTCATTCTAAGTTGGACTTGCTAGAGAAGCGAGTCGCAGCTCTGGAGTCCAAGAAGGGTAAGAAGTAATGCGTCCAAACGACAGGAGAGTAGCTTATGTTACTAGTACTCGGCATCGTAATATGTACGCTTGGTTTCTGCCTGGTGGACTATGTGCAAGGTGTTCACGAGGAGAAGAGGCGGTCGGACCTGAGGAAGCACCGAGACGCAGTCTACCGTCGGATGCAGCATCGAGACGACGATAGGAGAAGCTAATGAGAGTCGAGGCCAAATACAATAAGCCCTGGGTCCACATCCTGTTCTGGGAGAAGGACGGACGTAAGGAGCACAAGGGTATCAACTTTGTCCTCGATGAGACGGAATTTCGTGCCCTGCAGGAACACCTCAGGGCTGTAGATATTCTGCCTGAGAAGAAACCTAAGGAGAAACGATAATGAGTACGACGCCTTTCGGAATGCTTGACTTTATAACGTTAGCCCTAGTGACGGTCCTCACCTTTGTACTGGTAGGCATCGTAGGCTTCCTGTCCGCCCCTAAGACGGACTCAGGAGAATCCTTCCAGGAGATTGTTGCGACCTTCTGCGAGACCTCCAAGGGACGCGAGGAGTGCCGAGTTGTCTTTAAGACCTGTGAGGGCGTGATTGCTTCCCGAGCTGTCCGCTTCTCTGCAAGGAGTAAGTAATGCCGATGTACCTATGGCGTGATAGGCGCACACAGAAGTCTATAGAGATTCTACGTGACCACAAGGAGTACCGTACTCCTCCTACAGTAGAGGAGGCCACTTCCCTAGGACTGACTGAGGAAGAGGCTAAGGATGCTGACTGGCAGAAGCTAATCAGTCGGGGGATTAGGATGGCTAAGAGCGACACGTGGGGTCCCGGAAAAGGTCACTGGTAACAAGGAGTTATATATGCTGACTAAGTCAAAAGAACCGTCCTGGGAAGGTTTCCGGTTCTCTTACCGTGATGAGCAGTCCGGTAAGATAATCACCATGAGTCTGCACCCGCATCAGACTCTGACCGACCTGGCGGAAGAACTCTCTGCCTTCGTGCGAGCGGTAGGTTACTCCGGCTCCCATTTCGAGGTCGTAGGCGACGATGAGGTAGAGGACTGGACTCTGGCTCGTAGGATACAGGATGAGCAAGATAAGGAGGTCGTCGATGAAACTCTGCCTAGTGTGTAATAAGACTAAGGACATCATGCAATTCTATGACCTAAACCCGTACGCGCCCTGGAAGGGAGACCAGACCTACCAGTACGCATGCAAGACGTGCCGCAGTACTCCGCTCACGAAGGAGCAGGAGCGGAATGCTGCCCAGGTTCGACGTAATCTCAGGGAGGACAGCAATGCCTAACATATATCCAGACAAACGTGGACGCGGAGCCTGGCACGATTATATGCCAAGACTCTCTGGCGAGATGCTGGACGTACTGCACTCTGCAGGACAGTATCTATGCCCCCCTCTCCCGCTCATATATCGAGCCTTCGACCTGGTGACCCCTCAGGACGTCAAGGTAGTCATCCTGGGGCAGGACCCTTATCACACTCCAGGCAAGGCTTCTGGCCTGGCCTTCGGGTACCACTCGACCTGGACCGAGGCTCCCAACAGTTCGCTACAGAATATTGCCTCAGAGGTAAAGGCTTCCACGGGACAGACACTAGAGGACCTGTCTCTGGAATCTTGGGCTAGGCAGGGAGTGCTTCTCCTGAATACTAGACTGACGACACTGGCAGGTAAACCCCTGGCACACCGAGGACTAGGGTGGGAGCAGCTCACGGCGGACATTATCAGCAAGCTGTCCAGAGAGAATTCTGGTATAGTATTTATGTTATGGGGAGCGGAAGCAATAGGCTGGCGTAAGCATATTGCAGTAGGGAACAAGCACCTTGTCCTAACAGCCTCTCACCCTTGCAGTTACTCGGCGCACCGCAGCTTCCTAGGTTGTGGGCACTTCTCCCGCGCCGGAGAACACCTGGAAGCATTAGGTAAGACACCCATTATATGGGGCCCGAGCCCCGAAGGAGTACACAATGTCTGATACAAGATTACCTGCAATCGTCCACTTCGGCACCGTAGACCGTGCCCGAGCAATCCTGGGCATTGCCTCGACTGCTACCCTCAAGGTCTCCCTGGCACCCGACGGCGCGTCCCTGAGACTACCTCTCGGCCCCATCGAGCGCCTAGAGGAGCCGGCCCCTAGGAAACGTAAGGGGGCGTCGTCTGAGCAGATTATCCCCGCGTCAGTGGGTACTGAGGTGGGAGAGGGGGAAACAGTATTCCTGCGTATCCCTCCGGTAGACTACCGAGCGACCCGGTATCGCTTCGTGGTGTCGCCTAATCCGGCCTTACTGCGTCTCGGGCATATTAGCGGACCGGGGATTGTCAGTAAGACTGAGCTGGAGAATGTCCTATTCTCCTTCACGGCACACAAGAAGGTAGACTTGGCAGACTTGTACTGGGTGTTCGACGTGGCGGCTATAGATTAGGACTACTTACAATAACAGGGGCTACCATGAACCTACTAGATGCTCTTAAGAGTAATCGTCCCATTAAGCGTAAGCACTGGGACAACTGGATGCAATTCACTCCCACTGGAGGCCTCTTCCTCAAGATTGATGACCTTATCGGTGAGGACTGGGAAGTGAAAGTAGACCTGGGAGTTAGATGCTTCCACAGAGATTCCTTGGACAGCGCTCTTCTGGCTGCGTATCAGTTGGGCGTCGAGATGGAACACGGTTCTAACACTACAACTCTGCAACACATATCAACACAACTATGGGACCACGGGGTAGAACCCCTCTAGTCCTATTACAAGGGAGGTAACTATGAGTACAGAACAACTAGAGGCGCTCGCACTGGAAGTGATTGCCAAGCTGACCACGACCATCGAGCAGCAAAAAGCCACCGTTCGACTATACGAAGGTGGCATCGAGGGCATCAAGTTATTTATGCAGGAACTCAAGGCCAGGGGAGTACCCGCGGAGGTCGACGGTGGGCAGGATAACTCGACTAATACCTAGAATGGCTAAGGACGCTCCACTGGAGTCCCGAGTCCGCCGCCTGGAGGAAGCCGTAGAGGCCTACTTCAGGGAGTCAGAAAAGCGCCTAGAGGACTTGGAGCGTTATAATCTCCTCATCCTAGAGGCGCTGGAGAGACTGACCAGGGTGGCTATTCGGGAGTCTTCTGTGAGAGATAGCGAAGAATCTTCTTCGTCAGCTCAGGAGTCTCGGAAGAAGGCCCCGCGTCGCTGAGGTCTTCCTCCGCCTCGTCGTCGGCCTTCTCCTTAGCCTTTAGCCTGAACTTCGTAGGTTTCTGCTGATTGGGCTGCAGAAGCTTCTCATTGCTGCTATCATCACCGTACGCCATTGTCCTGTCCCTTCTATGAACGAATAGCTTTTTCGATTATCTCTACCAACTCGTCGTCTACCTTCGAGTCGGTCTGCTTTGCCAGTGTCTTGGCCGTCCAGAGAAACAGCTCGGTCAGAGCTTGCGTGGTGACCAGCTTAGCCAGAATCCCTAGTGCCATCTTACCTAGTGCTACTTGCATTGTCTATCTTCCTTATATAGTAGGTAGGGGGCGCCCGACGCCAGGAGGGCTAGAGCCCCATGCCGCGCAAACGCCTCTCTACCGGGGCTTCCTTCTTATCGTAGTCCCTATTCCCTAGGACCGCTGGCACATCCTCACCGAGGAACCTTAGCCAGCTGCTTCCGAATCCGAAATTGCTGTACATCTGCTGAGTCCACTTGCTGAGAGCTTCCTCAGGGCGCGCACTGCCGGAGGCAACACTCTTACCGGCCCGAGCAGTATCGACAAGGATACCGACCAGGGGGGTCTTCTGTATCCCGAAGGAGGACTCCATGAGGGGGACTGTGCTGGCTCCAGGTGCCCAGTCCGAGAGCCCCTTTGAGCCGAGAAGCTTCTTGGAGCGAGGAGAGTCGTCCAGTCGCAGGAGGGCATCTACTGCATGGAAGGAGGCCATCGGCGCGAGGTAGCCGCCGGCCAGTTCTGCCGCGCCCCCTACTGCGCCCTTCTCGTAGAATGGTTGGACAATTCGGCCCATAGAGTACGAGGGCCACTTGGTAAATTGTCGGAAGAGAGGGCCTACGGTGCGTCCGTACTCCGACATATTAAGTTTATCGTAGTTAAGCAGCGTGTGGCTGTTCAGGTAGTCGACTACAGCCTCATTGAATTTCTCCCGGGGGGCACCCTGCGCAGCAAGCTTCCCTAGGTAGTCTCTGTAGGCCGGACTCTTTATCAGACCATTGATTAGTTTAGGGTCCTCCAGTAGGTCCCCTGCCAGACGCTTACCCATCAGAGCAATTGTGGCGCGACCTATCTTCTCGGAGGCCTCGAAGGCCGCCATGACGGTGGCAGAGTTGGCCTTATCGACCTTGTCCGCCATCGTACTAAGGGCACCCTGCTTTAATTTCAGGGCCTCTGGATTAATTAGGTCCTTCTTCCAGCCGGGCCCTATCAGTCCTTCATTGTAGGCAAGGACTGCGGGGTTCCGGGTGGTAATAGTCTCCCCGGCCTGTACGCCTAGGTACTTAGCCAGGTGAGGCTTTACCTGTACCTGGACTCCCTTTGCTATAATGCTGGCCATGTCAGCCTGTGCCTCAGTAAATAGCCTGAGGGCATAGTCTGCGCCGACCTCGGAGATACTACTCGTGAAAGGGGAGGCGAGGTTCTGAAGGGCGGCCTTGGGAGATAGGCCTAGAGCATTGTTGTATACCTGACCGGACAGACTCTGCAGCATCTGGGGCAAGGTGGCCCGACCCTCTAGGAGTTTCTTCTCATAACCCTCTGCCTGGTTAATCTTCTGTTCTAGAGTACCGTAGTACTTGTTTGCCGCATGTAAGGTCTCCTGAAGAACGTCCTTACCGACTCCCGTCAGGTCGTCCATATGGCGGGTCAGATAGGCGGCGCTAACAGCATCTCCGGCAGCCTCTGCAACCTTTCCGGCGCGGGATAGTGCATCCAGGTGCGCAGGCATAGCATAAGCCTTCTTGAGATTACCCACTGTAGTGTTGTATACAGAGGCTAGGTTCTTGTCGGCTACCCACTCTGGTAGTACAGCGTTCCACTCATCGCGAGAATTACGGACTCGGGCATAAAGCTTCCCCTCATCAGCTAGCATCTCACCCAGAGCAGTCTTTAGGGAGGCTACTGTCTTAAAGGTTCGGCCTGTAGCCAGACTAGCTTCCTCGGCCAGACTAGCTAGCTCTGGCACATCGGCGACCCTGGTACGGGGGGCTAAATCTAGTAAACGGGTCTCTTCGGTCTTGGCTGCAATAGCAAACTTATACTGTTCCTTCGGTAGGAGGACCTGAGGTATTGCGTTCTTGCGCTCAGGAAGCTTTAGGCCTAGAGCTTTACCCGTGTCGTAGACCTGGTCGAATAACTTTGTGGTGGCCTTATCTGGAGCCGCAATCTGCACAGCGGAAGCAGTCTCGTCCATCCCCTTAAGGAGCTGAGAGGCCTCCTGATTATGACCAGCAAAGGCCCATTCTGCCTCATTGAGTTTCTTACTAGCCTCGGTCTGTGTCTTAGCGATATTTGTCCCGAGACGCTTATCCATAATCTCATAGGCGGGCTTCGCATCCATGAAGCCGATTAGCCAACCCTCTACACGAGAGAGGGGGCGTATGGTACCTTCCTTAGCAATCTTACGGGCAGCAGCATCCTTGACGGATGCAAGGTAGGCATCCCGTACGGCCTCTCCACCCTTATCTGCTAACGTCTCTTCTAGGTCTCTGCTGCCTGCACGCAGGCGTCGTAGAACACTAGCCTGTATCTTGTCTAGCTTATCTGCAGCTCGTAGAGCGGCTTCCTCTATAGTGCCGGAGGCTCCGGCCAGGAGGCGAATCTCGTCCTCGGTAAGTTCGGCTAGGGCCCGCTCTCCAGTAAGGAGGTCGCCCACCAGGTCGATGCGGGGCTGCTTCTTTTTTAGGGCCTGCTGGAGGAGAGTTTCCATGGACTCCCTACCCGTAAGTACATACTGTGCTGCTTTAGTGGCTCCGGCACGAAGGGCTTTGCCGGCAAGTCCTGCAGCTGCTGGGATGGCGGTGCCTATAATGGCCCCCTTAGCAGCACCCTCAAGTTCCTCCCCCGTAGTACTATGGGTCAGACCAGAGACGGCCCCACCAACCGGCATAGCAGTCAGCTGGTAGCTCTTAGCCAGAGTGGGTACGGCCTTACCTATCGCGGCACCACCGGCCAGGGAGGCACCGACGGTGCCGAGAAACTCTGTACCCTTTTGGAGGGTAGCCTTCTTGTGGGAGACAATGTCCGATAACTCATCGAGAGCCTTCTGGAAGTTCTCGTCCGTAGACTTCTTCGCCAGGAACTGGGGAAGACCTGCAAGGATAGATTCGCCGAACCAGCCAGCACCCTGTTTAGCCATTGCCTTGAGGCTGCCGACGTCCGGACCGACACCACCAAACCAACCTACCCATTCTCCGAGCGCTTCCTTGTCGACCTTATACTTCTTAGCAAGCTGGTCAATCTGACTCTGCGTGACCGGAGTAGAGGCAATCCAGCCGCCCTCCTGTCCGCGAGGTACAGGGGGGCCGGCATCTTGCACCTTCTGGAAGCCCTTGGAGGGGTCGAAGGCGGGTGCCTCTACACTGGACTCTACCTTGGAGAAGCCTTGGGAGGGGTCGAACGCCGGTAGTTCGGCCTCGTCTGCAACTGGTATCTTATCGAATGGTTTACTAGGGTCGAATGCCATCTGTTACTTCTTAATAGGATTAAATGACTTACCATCATACTGGTATCGTATACCGTTCTGCTCGACAATATCACCAGCCTTCAGACCGCTAGAGGAGGAGCCTGAGGCAGCCGGCTGTTCTGCCGCTGCAGGCGCTGCGAAGGCGCCACCATAGCGGGCTTCCCGTACAGCATTGAGGGCGTCCATGTCACGGGCAGAGGCCACCTTAGCGGCGTATTCTCGTAGTTGCCTCTGACTGTTGTTAATCTCGGAGATACGGGCCTTGACCGCCTTAGAGGCAGCATTCAGGTCCACTATCTTATCCGTGAAGAATAGGCCCTTCTCGACAGATACCTTGTCCAGGTCTATGCCGGCATTGGCCAGTTCCTTCTTCATCAGCTGCTGGTCCTTATCCTCAATCTTCTTCGTCGGATTGGACAGCAAGTTAGCTATGGTACCTAGGGCGCCCTTGGCAGCTTTCTCAGCAACCTGCTCTCTCTTGAAATCTTCTGCAGCAGCCTTCAGCTCCATCGTCCGAAGGTCCTTGCTGCTCTTATCTTCTCGACCTGCACCCGCAGCACCTACCTTCATAGCCGCAATGTCGCGCTGCGTCTGGAGGGTCTGGGCGTGTTCGTTGGCTTGCTGTTCTGCAGCCAGGCCAGCCATCTCTAGGCCGCGACGCTCCCGGGCTTCTGCATCTGCTGCCGACATACCGGCCATAGCAGCAGTGGTTCCGAGTCCCCGGAGTTCCTTACCTTCGGCAGCGGCTTCCTGTCTCATCGACCGGAGGTCTGCTAGCTCGGACTCCATACGTCTCTGGGCTGCGGCCAGCATGCCGGCCCAGTCTGTCTTCTGCTGCTTCAGGCCGGACAGGTTTACGCCGTGCTCCATGCCATACTTGGCGGCCGCATACTGGGTCATTGCTTGCCCGATATTCTCTAGGGCAGAGAGCCACTCACTTCTGGTCTCTTTATCGCGCATCAGAGAGTGAGCATTCTTAATCTCACCGTCGAGACGCGTCATGGTCTCCTTAACCTTCTTGCCTTGGTCGGAGTTGTCCATCTTGGCAATCTGGTCCTGAAGGAGGTCAGAGGTGGCGTCAGCCTTCTCCTGAGGACTGGCAGGTTCTAGTCCCTGTATAATGGCCTGCCTACGAGCATTGATGTCATCACGTCGACTGGGGCCTGTAGCTTGTTGCCCCCCTCTCGCAGCACCAGGGGACCTAGGCGCAGAGAGGTCCTTACGTAGAGAAGGCGGGTTCTCGGCCGGAGCATTGAGGGCCTCCGAGAGAGAGAGGGAGTCTTCCTGAGGCTCAGCAGGGGGCGCTACCGGCTCGTCGTCTGGTAGACGCTCACCAATCTCACTGATACTAGGGTCTATAGCTAGGTCCTCTAGGAGAGAGGTACTAGGGTCATTACGGAGTCTACGTCGTACGATGTCTGCCATTGTTCTACCTATTTAGTGACCTGGCTTCGTATGCCTGGAATGTTTGCTATAGCGGGCCCGACAGAGCCGCCGACACTTGCACCGGCAGCAGCGCCTGCAGGTCCAGCTACAAGTCCGCCTATTACGCCGCCGGCGATAGAGGTTAGTATGCTAGCGCCGGCATTCAGCTTGGCTTGCTGATTGGCGGCCCTAATCTGAGACTCTCTCATCTCACGTTCTACGGCGACCTTGGCTTCTGCAAGCTGCTTGGTCTGCTCGTTATTGAGTTGCTGCTGTTCCGACATATAGCCGGACTCTAGGGACTGTACAATCTTGGCGTGTGCAGCCTTAAGCATCTGCTGCTTCTTGAGCCAGCTCTGCTCGACCGTCTGCTTGTAGTTTTCCAGGTCCTGCTGGTTCTTCGCCTTTACTACGGCATAGTCCAGAAGCTGTTGCTCGTTAAGGACTGCTCTGCCGGTAGCGTCTCTCTGGAACTGCAGCTGACTATCCAGAAGCTTGTTCGAGAGATTCATGTTGAGGTTGGAGAGGTCCCGCTGGATGGTGGCATAAGCATTCTGGGAGGTCGCTTGCTGCTTTGCAAGGTCGGCTCTCTGGTCCATACCCTGCTGCTGCAGTCCTAGCTGACCTACCTGGGTAAGTCCTGCCTGTACCTGCTGCGCGCGCTGTGCCTGTTGTGCTACCTGCGTCGCAGTCTGCTGTGCACCGAGGGCGCCGGCCACAGGGGCAATCTGCCCTACGCCTCTGCTAGGCGCTGCGGCGACAGCTTGCTGCATCTGTATGTCCCGAGCAGCTTTCTGCTGCGATGCTGCCTGGGAATTAGCCGGCTCGTACTGTCCGGCCAGAGCCTTCAGTTGTCTAGTGCGATTGGTATCCAGTGGATTCTCGGCCATTATTGTCCAGCCTTCAGTTTGTTGTACTCGGTCTGTAGGCCCGGAGTCTGCTTGAGGGTAGTGTTCCACTTAGCCTCTTCCTTGAGGCCTGTCTCCTGGCGGTCGGAAGCGGACTGCCATGCGGAGTAGCCCTGGAAGCCTCCGCTTATCATCTGGTTTACACTGTTGAACATGGCGTTAGCGTTGGCATTATTCATAGCCTCGCGGGCAATCTGTATAGCAGTCCCTATGTCCATGTCCTGCATCTCCTTGGCGAACTCTCGCTGACTAGCATTAAGGAGACGCTTGGTATCGTACTGCTGCCCGAGGATATCCAGAGAGTCCTGGAATACCTGCTTCTGGTACTCTTCATTAAAGGTGGCATTGTTATCGATGCGTGCCTTAGTGCCTTCGAAGAAGAGCTTATCTACATACTGGTTATTGGCAAGGCGAGCCTGCTGCATTACTCCTTCCAGCTGATTCAGGTCGTCCCTAGTCTCCATGGTCCTATTCTGCTGCCTGAAGTTGTTCCATAGCTCGGAGGCCCTCTGTGCTGCCTCTTGCTGCTTGAGACTGCGTGACTGCTTCTCTTGGTCCGTAGCAATCTTGGAAGACTGCTGCTGGGCCAGTGACTGCTGCTCCTGCTGAGATGCGGCCACCCTAGCCTGCTTCAGGCGTTCGTCTTCCTGCTGGACCCCCTGCTGCTGTATGACCTGCTCCCCGATGGTGGAGCGCTTCGGAGTGTCCGAGGAACCTGCTGGTGCAGCCTGCCCCGTAAGCTTGGTACGGAGAAGACTCCCGGCCTGCTCGGTGGCCCCGAGGTCTGCGGGCTGTCCTACCGGCTGGGTAAGCTTGTTACGGACAATCTCTAGTAGGGAGTTCTCAGCCATGCTACTTACCTGACAGAGTATTGCGAATACTCTTGTAAATGTTCTTAGGAGCGTTTGCTATAGTCTCAGCTGCGTCATTAATCAGACGCACTGGAGTAGGAGTCTCCCGGTCGGACTTAAGCTTGTTCTCTTCTGCAGAAGGAGCGGCAGGTTCTACGGTAACTGCCGGCTTGGAGACTCTGTGGATTGGTCCGGAAGGTGTAGCAGCAGCCTGAGGCTGGAAGCCTCCTAGGGACTGCTGCACGATTCGCATCACTTGCTGAAGATTGCCCTCAATAGGGTTCCCGGCGCCTAGTTGCTCGCGACTGGCGAGTATGGCTCGCTGCAGGTCGCCCATGACATTGGTGGCTAGGTCCTGAGTCTTCTTGACCTGTTCTCCACTGAGGCCCTTGGTGCCCAGGGATAGGTCGCGTATCAGCTCGCCCATCGACTTGCCTGAGACTCTACTATTGACGGCACGATTCGCAAGGTCGGTTCCGAAGGCCTGCTGTGCTTCCTTGGTCCAGGTCTTAGCACTGGGCAGGAACTGCTGATAGTTGTCCATGGTAAGGTGGGGAACGATATTATTGCGATACTCGTCGGCGCTAACCTGAAGGTCGTCCTCCAGGGAGCTGCGGACTGCATCGTAGATAGGTGAATCGTTATCGGACACATATGCGCCCATCCTGCCGACGACGTCGGTGGGAGGCGTCCAGGCATTCTCTGCCAGTTTGTCCAGAGCTATAGGGGGAAGCGCGCCCTTCATGTTGGCGAGGCTGGCCTGGGGATTGATGCTGCCATCGGGATTGCGCTTCACGGACAGTTCGAGGAGTTCGAGGCCAGAGTCCTTGCCGCCGAAGAGTCCGGAGGCCTGCATCAGCCTAGCTTCCTTCATCTGTCGGTCCATGTCTGCATTATCACCGAAGCCGAATAGCCGGGCAAAGGTGTCGGGGTCAGGGTTATCCGGGGTGTTACGGATAGCGGTAGAGACCTTCAGGTTCTTCATGAAGAGGTCACGATTCGGACCAGCCCTATCGAGGCCTAGCCTCTTAAGGTCTGTCAGGGATGCCCCATTGAGGACATCGAAGGCTTCTGGATTAATGTCAGCTACGCCGTCCAGGAACTGTATCGTAGACTGCTTCTCGGGAGCGTCTGCGGCACCTAGGGATGCAAGCAGAGGACTGGCGGAAGCGAGGTCCGGCACTTCCGTACCGAGTTCCTTGAGACCGGGGAACAACTTGTCGATAATCCTATCGGAGACGCGTATACCGTCTCCCAGGTCACCGACTGCTGCACGCTTCGTCTGTATGTCAGCAAAGGCCATCTGACCCTTGGTGAGTTCCTGTGCAGCGTCTGCGAATACCTTGTCGTATTTCTGGATGAGGCCAGTGAGTGTAGGCTCGTCAGTCCTCATCTGTAACTTACGTTCGGGGGAGGCCGACAGATACTCAGTAACGAACCTGTCCACTTCCTCGGAGCTGAGAGCATCCTTGATGGACATTGTCTTACCGTTGAAGTCGACCTGTAAGTCGTTCACGAGGTCGTCGGCCAGCTCATCCATCTCGTCTTCGGCCGCGACCATACCGGCATTACCGAGTTGTCGCAGTTCGGCCCGGGCCTGTGCTCTCGCAGCTGCGCCCACATAGGGGTCGGCTGCCATCTGCTGGAGCGCCTGGGTACGGGAGTATTCCTCACGGGTAACCTGACCGACCTTGTCGACCATCTGGCTGATAGTGAGGTTACCGATGTCTCCCTGGACGCCGAGAGCTGCAGCCAGGTCCTGCGTAGAACCGAAGCCGAGGCTCTTAAGTTGCTCGGGAGACATGTCGGCAATGGTGGGTTCGCGGAGAGAGGGGGTAATTGCTTTTGTTACGTCGCTGCCGTATCTCGACTTCAGGTACTCCGGAGTGATAGGAGTAGTGGAGCCGGAAGCCTTAGTTGCCTGAAGCCAGGCAGTAGCGTCGTTGGGGTTCGTATTGAGTTTAGTCAGGGCATCGGCCATCTCTGGATTCTCTGCCAGTTCGGGCCGGAACATATTCTGGGGAGCTGCAGGGACAGCCTGCTGCATCATCTTCTGCTGCAACTCGCCGACACGGTCCTGGAGAGAGGACAGTCCCTGGAGAGAGGAGACCTTCTGTACGGCGGCCTGCTGCTGCGCCGTAGCGGCCTGAGGCTGCTGAGCCTGTCGCAGTGCATCCCGAAGACCTGTGTCCCCTTCGATAGATTGCGCAATAGCCGGCTGCTTCTGAGCCTTCGTACCTGCCATCTTGGCCACGTCAGGGTTGGCCCCAATTGTGGCCGCGGACAGTGGATTGGTAGGAGGGGCTACCCGGCCTACTGCCTCGGACAGACTCTTGAGCCCTTCCTCGGACGTCTTAGCTAGACCGCCCTGGGTCCGGATGAGGTCTTGCAATGTACGCTGGTTTGGCTTCATGTTTCTGTTATATCATAGGTTTAGGGTAAAGTCAACCTATAGTTGACATTGCGGGATGCTTACTAAGAGTGTCAGAATGTCAACCTGGAGGCTGCTATCCTGACCCGATTAGTCAACCTAATCGGCTCATCTGTTGCTAGTTTGGGCCGCCTGGAGAATCCCCTTATCCTTGAGGCCGGCTACGCGCCAGTCTAGTCGGGTAAGGATGACGTTCTCGTCTATCGTGCTATTCTGAATCTTCACCTGGAAATACACAGCCTTGGCATTATCGATGCTGGACAGGATGGTGTCCACCTTCAGGCGACCTGTGTCCCCCACACCCGTAGCTTCGGCATTGGCATGGATGGTGATAGGGTCCGTAGCCTCATAATTGTCCACTAGGTCGGTAGCAATCTGCAGCGTGGTGCCGGTAGAGTCTTCTCCAATCCAGTGAGTAACCAGAGCCCTCACGTACTTCCGTATACCTGCCTCGCCGAAATCGTTACCTCTAGTAACAATCGTCATAGAGACTGGCTCAGAGTCGTCTCGGAAGTCGGTGTCCTCGTCCGTCTGACGGATAGTGAAGACGCGACCCTTAGTGCTGGCGAAGAAGGATTCGGCAGGGAGATTGGCCCAGCCGGTCGCCGGATGGTTATCGTAGGTGACCCAGCTCCCGGCGGCAGCGGACTCTCCCAGACCCATCTCGTATTCCCTGGTATGGTTGTAGACAGCCACCTGAGAGTTGCTGACAGACTCACCATCCTTCAGGACATAGCTCATCTTGTAGGTATTGTTTACCGGATTGTTGTGGCCGGTCACGAGGGAGAGGTAGTCCTTATTCAGGTTGTCCCGGAATACCCCAGAGTACTTGCGACCTACGAAGTCCACGGTAAGCTGACGGGTGAGGCGGTATATACCATTCTCGTTCGCGAACATTATGCCGTTACGGGTAACTGCCACAGAGTAAGGAGCAGTGCATCCCTTGCCCTGGCTCTCGATACGCTGGACCGGATTCTGTCCTGCTGCCTTTGCAGCCAGGTCCACCAGATAGATGCTATTAGTCTTGAAGACGACTACCACGCCCGAGTTGAGGGCGGCACCGAAGGCGGACTCGCCGAAGAACGGTATGATTGCCGTAATCTCCTGGCCGTCATCAGGGTTAACGTCGACGGCAGAGGCGCTATCTAGGTCCTTCAGCGCCGTCGGGGCGTCGAAGATTTCGGAGAAGTTAGGGTAGCTGATAAGGATGCGAGAGGGGAAGAGTCGAGTCAGCTGTGATGCCGAGGCTCCGGTAGTACGCTTGATGCTGTTAACGAAGTACTGACAGGGGGCGGTGAATGTAGGGAGAACCACCTCTATTGAGGTAGCCTCTACCTTAGGCTGACGGACCACGAGCTGACCGGCTCCGAAGTCGTTACCGGCACCAGCTATGAGCCACGGAGTAAAGGTCTCCTGACCTGTCAGAGCTATATTAGTATTCCGCATGGTGGCATTGATGGCATCCCCTAGGCGACGCATTGCCCGGAACTCCACCGAGCCGAACTCGTTGCCATTGAGCATGCCATAGTTGTAGTCGTTGCCGAGGAATACCGGTACATCTGCAGGAGCTGCTGAGGAGAAGATGGCCCCATTGACGTCCTTGCTACCGTCCCAGGCAGAAGTGTCCGTACCGTTCCAGGCGAACGTGACATCCGACCCGGCAACGCCGGTGACCTGATACCAGCCCGACCAGCGAAGGTCTCGACTGACATTGCTGTTGTTGTGATGTAGGTAGACCCAGCTACCTGCCACCAGTCCGGTGAGGGAGCCACCTACCGCTAGAGTGAAGGAGGTGGTATTAATTGTGCCAGAGCCAGAGATAATGTGAGAGCTGGAGGAGTCGAGGAATCTGTAGGCTGCCCTGTCTACCATGTTGGTAGCCGTGCCGGTGTCTGTATCATCCCGTCGGAATAGGAATCGTTGTCCTACAAGGTCAGCATCTGTAATAGCTGTGCCCACTTTTAGAAGCTGGATGTCGAGAGTCGGCCAATCTTGTATATTGCCTAGGATAAGGCTATTGCCTGAGGCGGTCACATACTTGGCGCGCAGAGGCTCCGACCAGGTTGTCCCTAGTTCGGCACCTGCAAGAGCGGTGGAGACCTCGTCCAGGTCGAGGAGGTCTGCGTCGTTAGACGTATCCGTATAGGTCATATAGCCTGCATTGTTATCGAACGAGAGGGGGAGTGTCGTTACCCGGTAGAACGGGGCTAGAGTATTCTCTCGTGTCCGGTAGACCTGGACCTCTAGGCGGTCGAAGTCATAGTTATCCCAGGCCGGGAAGCCTGTCAGTTTCAGGCGTACGGAGGCATTGTCGGCCAGTTCGGCGACCATGTCCTCGGAACCGACAACGGCGCTGGCAACTATTAGGTTGTTGGTGTCGACAGCATTAAGGCGAAAGTAGTAGCGGAATCGTGCAAGGCGCTGAAGGGTACCTGCGGCCGAAGCTATAGATGGAGTCGTCGTGGTGTACACGTACGCCGTACTGCCTACGGTCTCCGTGGACTGTACCGTGAGTCGCTCTGTATTGAGGCCTGCAGTGTATAGTACGACGTCCCCGGCGCGGAGTACGTCAAGGTCAGCTTCTACACTCAGTTCGATTCTCGAACTAGAGTGAGCTACCGTGACGATGGAAGGCGACTGTACAGTAATGGTGGGGTTATCATAGTCTACCGACATGAAGAGATGGGGCTGGAACCGAGGTATGCCGGCTCTGTATAGATTGGTGCCATCATACTTCAGGACAGGGTCACCATAGTTCGTCAGCATCAGTGAGTCCTTCACCATGCTGGAGCGTACGATAGACTGATACGAGTAGTCTTCCGCCTGAAGGTAAGCAATGTAGGTGCTGGCCGTTAGGTCAAAGGAGTCTGATGGTGCCTCGATAGGAATCCATCTACGGTCAACCTCGAAGAAGTTAACGTCCGTGGTAGTGTCTTGCCAGTCTAGGTCCTCATCGACCTCCACTGTCTGGCCCACCATGACGGCGCTATCGGCGTCGGTCAGCGTTGAGGAGATAGTGAAGGTGGTTCCGGACACCAGGCTGGTAATCTCATAGGTACCCTGATAGTACTGTCCCTGTGAGAATAGGACCTTCTGACCTATCCAGAGACCAGAAATAGTAGCCCCACCTAGCAAAGTTACCGTGGCCTCTATGCCGTCTCCGGCCGAGATAGTAACGTCTGTATCTGGCAGGGTATTTGTGTACAGGACGCGCAACTGTCGGGCAAGGTCCCCGTAGGAGAGCATGTCTCCGCGCACCAGGTTGTCCATGGATTCGCGGAGAGGTACGATGGAACTTGTACGCTGTCCCACCAACTTCATGGAGGTCGGCAGGTAGAGTTCCTCGTAGAGGTCTCGGAAGGTGACTCGTGGTCCTACGGAGGCGACTACTGTCATGGTGGTCGTGTCTGCGAAGATGTCAGCCCGGACGACGTCACCTGCGATAAAGTTACTATCAGTAGATAGGTCTAGGTAGTCGGAGAATATGCCGGCGTTACCCCCGGCCCCTAGGATGTCCCAGTCGGAACTGGTCACAGAGTCATTCTCGACCCACACAGACATAGAGTTGGCCGCGACCGTCACCTGACGAATCTTCCAGCTGCCGTCATGTATTGCGTACGAGGTGCTCTCGACCGTTAGGAGGTCGTTGGGGAACGTGGTGGAGATAATGTTGGAGAGAGTGCCGATAACAGTAAGGTTTGGCATGTTAAGGTCGAAGCGGACCCATCCGAGACCGGAGTCGTAGGTGACACTGCTAATCTCGAAGACATTGACCCCTACGGAGTTGTCTGCCGTAATCCAGCCACGAGTACGTAGAGGAGTCTCGCCGGTATCCCAGAAGGCTGGCCCGATAGCCGTATTGAGTGACACCAGGCCCTGCAGATTAGGGTATGCTGCGCCATAGAGATAGTCTGCTGCCGTAGAACCATCGGCCCCCCTCTCGGCTGAGAAGAGGTTCCCGCCCAGACCCGCCACCAGGCCCGATTCGTCCAGGCTGCGATAGGAGTCTATGTGGGTTGTCCAGCCTGCCCTGGAGTCTGAGGGTACCGAGAAGTAGAGGTCCTCGTGGTCGAAGCCCCAGATGGTTAGCTGCGGGGAGTCGTCCTCATAGGTGGCGCTGGAGCCCTGTTGTACCGTCACGAAGTTAGAGACTACCGGAACGAACTCCCAGTAGATTTCGAAGGTACCGCCACCAGAGCCGTTGTCGACGAATTGTAATTCTAGGACCTGTCCCGAGGGGTCTACGGAGACGTAGTTAGGCTTTACCTCCGTAGCAGTCACGCCACTAATGAGATAGCAGCCCAGGAATACGAAGGGCGTTGCGGAGCCCTGGAAGCCTGAGAGGTCTATCTGGACAGTCCTGGTGGCTCCGGAGGCGACTGCGTCGGAATGGAAGTTGGCAGTCGGACACACCGAGAGCATGAACCTTACATCGAAGGGGCTGCCCGTATTATTGGTGAGGCCAATAGATATATCGCCGGTAGACTTATTTATTACGAAGGAGTCGGGCTGTATCTCCGTCAGGTCTGACCCATCGTCCAGGTAGATTCGCAGTAGTACCTGCGTCGTATCCAGCTGGTGGGTGGCCTGATTGAGGAGAATGTTGTGTGGGCCGCCTGCCGGAACGGTTACAGTATTGACATAGACAGAGCCTGCCACAGCTGACTTATCGGCAAAGTATATGAAGGTAGAGAGGGGGGAACCAGTATTGTTGGTAGCTGTCACAGATAGGTCATGGGTTACCTTGTCGATTACGACAGAGTCTGCACCTACTATCAGATTCGAGTTGTCGCCCTCGGACTGAGACAGAGCAAAGCCGGCCCAGATGTCCTGGCTAGCTATACCGTGCTGATTCTCCGTGATAGTCTCGGTATGGGAACCGGTACCGAATGGATAGCGTATGTCCGTATCCGAGACTGCATAGTAGTGGACGGAGTCCGTGACCCCTATGTCGCCGCCGGTACTGTCCGGTGCACGGCCATAGACAACCAGAGGGACACTTCTCGTCATAGACGTATTGACGGTCGAGTCGAAGTAGAACGTTAGGTCTGTACCCTCTGATACTACTCGCTGGACGCGCAGAGGTATATTGCCGGCATAGGTCTGGTAGCCCCGACGCTTGCCAATCTGGCCGGTAGCGTGGGCGTCCGCATTGATAGCATCCTCTACGAATCCAGGAGCAAGGGCACTAGCGGCCGATTGCGAGTCTATCCCGGCGCCGAAGTCTATCTCTGGTATCGTTACTAGATTATAAGCCATATGCGGGGGGTATCGCTATGTGATATGTTATGCGTATGGAAGTTAGACCCAACGTCTGCCATTGCGGCCGAAGAAGGAAGACATCCAGTTCCTATTGGTACGTCGCACCTTGAGAGTGTTAGGTCGCTGTACCCAGGACTTCTCCACCTGGGCCTCGAACTTCTTGAGTACCTGCTCTTCCAGGCCGGCGTCGCCACCCAGTTTACGGGTAATCTCGGCGACCGCGTACTGCACCAGAAAGTTAGCCATAGGCTTCTTCAGGAAAGGTACACAGGAACCTGTCGACAAACATATGTAGTCATCGACAGATACTGTCAGACCTGTCGACGGAGCGGACAAGTCATCGTCCACCGGGAGGTCTAGGACGCTGCTACGGGTGGGAACAGTCTTGAAGGTAATCTTGTTGGTGGTGTCGATGGACTGAATCTGGAAGGTTCCCTTCAGAGAGCCGTCCGAGCCGTCCACGATATTGACGAAGCTATTCAGGTTGTCGGAAGCAGTGGCCAGGTCTTCCCCTACCGCATCTACAATGATGTAGTTGGAGGCCGCCTGTACCAGGTTAATCCTACCCTGCACAGGAACCAGAGGGAGCACGTCCTTGACGTATGTGGCCCTGAGGTTATAGGTACCCGTAGTATTGGGGTATACCCGTATCTTGTTGCCCAGGATGGTGTAGTACATAGGGACGCTGGAGGTATTCTCCGGACGTTCGTAGTATCCTGCATCCTGGTAACCGAGGTCAGGGATTTCCGTAAAGACGCCATTCTGATTGGCCTCTAGCTTCAGCAGTCGCTGCTCTAGGGCGTCTCTCGGAATGTCGTACTCATTCTCTCCGGCGACCGTAAGGATGTCCTGCCGGGCAAGAAGAGGTTCCTTGTAATAGCGAGCCAGAATGTCTACCGCATAATTCTGGGCGCGATTGAGGGCAGGCAGGATGTCGGCCGTATCCGACACAGACGTCCTGTTGTCCTCGTTAGTCATCTCGCGGACCTCGGAGATGAGGTCCGTCACAGTGATGCGTTGAGACATTGGTGGTTTCCTTGAGGCCGGAGAACTAGACTATCGGACCCTTCTTCGCAGGAGCAGGAGCTTCCTCCTCTTCTTCTGCCATCTCTTCGTCGAGTAGGCCACGAGCGCGCATCTCGGCGATAAGGTCTTCGTCGGAGAGGTCTTTAAGAGGACTCTCTTCAGCCGCCATCTCTTCTCCCTCACCTTCCGGAGCCTCCTCTTCGGGAGCCATCTCGTCCTCGGTACCTAGAAGGGCCAGGTCTTCCCCAGCCTCCTCTTCAGCAGCTCTCTGTGCGGGCATCTTCATTGACTTTAGTTGGTCTGCTCTTGAGCGGGCCATTACTTTACTCCTTGGTTGAACAGGTAGGTGATTATTGAACCGATGACTGCTGTGATGAAACTGGCGCCGAACTTCATGGCACCCTTCATCCAGGCAATATCGGAAGCATTAGATACGGTCTTATTGCTCATCTGGTCTATCTTGTTCTCGATACGCTGCAGACGAGCATTTACTTCTTCGCGAAAGTCGAGCAGGTCCATAACTACTCCGGCGCTACAATACGTAGCTCTTCCTCGGGAACTCCACCTGCTATATAGATGGTCACCTGGCGTTCAGCATCCGCTTCCAAAGTATGCTCGGATACATCTTCCCAGGTTACGCTGATAAGGCGTTGAACTTTCCACATTAGCGAACCCTCCTAGCAGAAATGCGACCATCCATGGTAGGAGTAGCCGTCGTAAATGTCATACGAGCCTTGAGGTAGTAGGTAGTGGAACCTGTAATATTTACTCTATAACTGGGGATAGTTCCCCCTCCATCTGCCCCTGTCACTAGTGTAATAAACTGTTGATTATCACCTAGAACACGACCAGTGGTGTCGTTACCTGCTACTGTACCAATCATAATGTCTCGGTTACCCGACATTACAGCAGAACCTATTGTCATACTTGCGACTGCAGAGATGTCCCAGTCTCCTGCTGTAAGGGTTATGCTGGTAATGTCGGCATACTGTCCCGAAACAGCAGATACGCCGGTAGCCGCAGAGCGGACTGCCTGTCCGACGTTACCTGCAGTAGCATTGCCGCCGTTAGTGACGCCCGTAATACCTCCGGCGACACTAAGGCCGTCCGGAAACGAACTCGCGGTCCCTACGCCGCCTGGTACCATTGACATGAGATGCTCCTTCTTAGCTGCTGAAGACTGTACCGGCGCCGGCCAGAGTGCCTGGACCTGCAACTGCGTTGCCCGGAGCAAACAGAGAGCCTGTTACTGTCCAGGTGACGCCGGTGTCTACAATGAGGTTGGGGTGTATGAGAGTATTGCCTGAGGCAATAGTTCTATTGCTAGTGACAGTGTCGGTCGATTGCCAACCATGGGCGGCCACAGGGGCGAGTTCCCAGCTGACAGTATTAGCAGACACGTTGTTGAGAACTGTTCCGGCAGCCCCAGAGTCCAGCTTGGTAGCTGCGCCGGACGCACCACCGACGATGAGGTCACCGGTAGAGTCCATGGGATTGACGAGAGGTGCGGTCCAGCTGAGGACGCCCGAACCATCTGTAGACAGTACATCTCCAGAGTTGCCGTCATCCGCAGGCAAGGTCAGAGTATAGTTTGTGCCAATCACAGCAGGAGCACGAATAGCGGCAAAGTTGGTCGAGTCGGCATCAAATAGTCGTAGAGGCCCTTGGGCATTGACGTCTAGGGTTCCGGTCACGAGAGGAGAAGCCAGAGTCTTACTGGAGAGTGTCTGAGAGTCGGTATCCCCTACAACTGCCCCTGTCGGTACAGCCTTGGTGTTAGAGATAACGATACCGCTAGCGTCGCGAACGAGAAACTTAGAGGCATCCGTGAGGTTCGTCTTCAGGGAGGTGAGAGCCAGGTCCTGGACGGTGTTATTGTCCCCATCAATGGTCTTATTGGTGAGGATAGCCGTATTGTCCGTGCCCACGATAGTCGTCGAGGCGTCCGGGATGGTCAGAGTTCGAGTATTACCAGTCGTAATCCCAGAGAGCTGGAAGGCCAGCTTCTTGGTATTGTCCGACTCATCCTGGAACAGTGTCGTAGAATCGGTAAGAGTCTTATTGGTGAGAGTCTGTGTACCGTCCGTGGTAACAAGATTACCAGCACCTGCCGTACCAGCCGTACCAAGACGCTGGAATTCGGTATTGTCTACCGAACCGTCAGCAATCTTGGTGGCGTTGATTGCGGCCGCGGCCTTGATGTCCGCATCTACAATGTTGGTAATGGTATTGTTATCGGAGTCGATAGTCTTGTTCGTCAGGGTCTGAGCCTGAGCAGACAAGACCATCTGCTGGGTGGTACCTGCCATGTCGGGAACGGTAATTACCGAGTCCCCAGTTGTCTGGCTAGCAGGAGTAACCTCAACCTTCCTGGTATTGGACCGGAAGATTATCTTGGTAAGTTCTTCGAACAGGCCATACATACGCATAGTACAGGCACCTTTCTAAGGTATACTATAGTGTACTAGAGACACTAAGTCAAGTGCAGGTTAGGGTTACTGGACAGCGTGGATTAGTACGCGCCATGCGGTAGCCGGAGCCTGGGAAGCAGTCAGTGTTACGGTATCGGTATCCGTACGTACGACAGAATCGACGTCGATGGTGGAGTCGTCGTCCGTGTCGTAGATAGAGACTATTACGTCCTTGGTGCCGAGGTTATGAGTTACAACCAGGGTGGCACCGTCTGCAGCCAACCAGTCCTGTGCAAAGTCGTCCGTCAGGCTGACCCAGCTAAGGACGCCGGAACCGTTGGTGGCAAGGACCTCACCGCTAGCGCCGTCGTCGACAGGTAGGGTAAGGGTATAGCTTCCTGCTAGAGCTGCCGGGGCCTGAATTGTTACGGCATCCGTACCAGCACCGGACTCCTGGATGACGAGGCCGGTCTTAAGGTAGGCTCTACGCCAGGTTACGGAGCTGCTACCGAGGTCATCGGTGTTGTCCGTATCGGATACAAGGCTGGTATTGATTGCGACAGATGCTAGGTTACTGAGGGCCGTAGATGCCTTAGCATTGAGCTGGGTCTGGATAGCGCTCGTGACGCCAGAGACGTACCCGAGTTCGGTGTCGGTGACTGCGGTAGCACTGACGAAGCCAGAACCATCAGAGGCCAGGGCTCGGTTAGTGGTCAGGGCTGCAAGTTTGCTGTAGGCGATAGCTGCAGAAGCATTGATGTCGGCATTGACAATCACGCCAGCCTTGATGTTGAGGCCACCGCCGCTGGTAGCTGCAATGTCACCCTGCGCGGCAGTGTCGGTGGCAGTAGCGATGCCAGAGCCGTTGCCCACGAAAACGCTGTCTTGGGCGAGAGCCGCACTAAGGGCAGAAGCCCAAGTGAGGACGCCCGAGCCGTTCGTCTGTAGGAACTGGTTGGCGTCGCCATCGTTCCCGGGAAGGGTAAGGGTGTAGTCTGCTGCAAGACCGGCTGGAGCCTGGATAGAAGCAACAAAAGTGTTGTCACTATTTGCTAGCTTTAATTGTGACTGGTTCTGGAGCTGAATGCTGCCGTAAATCTTCTTAGCCATTGTGTTTTGTCCGTCCTAGACTAGTGTGTAGATGTTAACAGTCCAGGACACGTCCGGTGCCTGGGAGGCTGTCAGGGTAACTGTATTGTTATCGGTGACGTCGACAGTGCCGACCTCTACCAACTGATTAGATTCGTCGAAGACCTGGACGATAACTGCAGGAGCGTCCAGACCGTGTACTACTGCCTTGGTGGCGCCGTCTGCGGCCAGCCAGGCTACGGAGGTGTAGGGCTTTCCAGAGACCCAGAGTTCTGTTCCTCCGTCGAATCGGAGAAAATCTCCTCCGACTGGTACTCCGAGACTAACGTCGGTAAGTCCTGATAGTGATGCAGAGGAAGAATTGGACCAGCCCAGCGCTCCAGAGCCGTCAGTCGTGAGCACCTGCCCAGGTGTGCCGTCACTGGATGGAAGGAATAGGGTAATATCTGCTGCCTGACCGCTCTGGGCCTGGCTAATAGTTGTGCTATAGCTGCCATTGGTAAGTCGTAGCCCGACTGTACTCTCAACGTACTGATTACCAAAGGAGGCGAGTACTTTGGTTCCGCTGATTCCGGCGCCGGAGGCAATGTTGGCATCGGCTAGTCCTGTGATAGTGTTGGAGCCCGCCGCTAGGGTCTTGTTAGTCAGGGTTTCCGTGCCGGCAAGAGTACTGAGCGTACCAGAGAGGGGGAGGGTGACTGACGTCGCGCCTGTGGTAGTAAGCGCTAGGGAGGAACCTGTAAGGGTTAGGTTCGCACCGAGGACAAGACTACGGTCCGCGCCGTCCAGGTCTATGGACAGTGTCCGATTGGCGACCGTGTCGACGGAGCCATTAATGTCGGACTTGTACACTAGGGCGAGAGACTTATCGCCGCCCGCAGCCGTGTCCGAGAGACCGAAGCCTGAGGAGAACGACACCGAGTCGGCATTTATGACAAGAGAGGTAAGGGGCTGGTCGGGGGTACCTAGGTTTACGAGGCCCCCGGTACCCGTACCACCGACGTCGGACGACTGAGGCTGGATGGTAATGTCCCCCGTAGAACGGACGACAGAGTTGCCGTCTGCATCGGGGAGAAACGTACCCGCCAGCTGGTCGAGCCGAAGTAGGTTGTAGGTAGAATCTGCGCTCAGGTCTGAGGAGAGCCTGAGTCGCAGGTTTCTAGTAAGGGTATTACGAGCCACTTGCTGTCCTTTTTACGAGGAGTAGACTAGAAGTCAACTCAATCGTTAGGAAGCAGGTACTTAACCAGATAGCGAATCTTGCCAGCCGTCAGAGCAGCACCGGCAATAACAACCTTCAGCTCGCTCGCAGAGGCAATCTTGATTGCTTCTGCAGAACTGGCCAGAGCAAGTTTCTGGGTGCCCGTGAGGTCGGTGTAGGCTTCTGCGTCGCTCAGGTTAGTCGTGCCAGCTTTCAGCTGAACAGTGGCAGCACCGCCAGAGGTAAGGGCGGTCAGGACATCGATGACGACGTCCGTTACGATGGCGCCAGCAGGTAGCTGACGAGTACAGCTGACCGTGCCAACGGCACCGGCGTCTGTAGCAAAGCTGTATAGACAGCTCTCTGCACGTGAGCCGGAGGCGTCTAGGACGGCTTCGTCTCTACGGGAAGGATTACTAGGAGTCAGTTGACCTGGCTTAAGTTTGTTGCGTGCGCGCATGGGTGTATTCCTTTGGTGGGACGGGAGGTCCCGAGGTTAGGAGGAAGAACCCCCCGGACACCGACTGACGCCGGCCAGGGAGCCCCGATGGGAGGGTAGGGTAGAGGAAGGAGGACGGGTGGGAGCCCCTTTCGGAGCCCCACCACGCTTGACGTTACGGGACGATGAACGACAACGATGTCGCCCTTACGGGACGATAAAGTTGTGGACAGAGGCAACTGCTGCTGGGTGCTTAACAACCAACTGGCAATAGGCGTCCATGAAGTGCTGAACGTTACGCTCGTAGCCGTTCGCGCCGACCTTTAGGTGGAAAGAACCAGAGTCATTTACCTTAACTGGCTCGAAGTCGGTACCATAGTACTCAATTACTTTTTCCTTGGTAGCCTTGTTCTCGGGCAGCATGTAGATGCGGTTCTTCGGGCAATACTCTGACCCGTAGGTTTCGAGACTGTCCGTCCTGTGTTGGAACGCGAAGTAGCGGGTACCGCGCGTGTTGTCTTCGACAGAGATGAAACGGCGGTCCGTCTCACGGCTGTTAATGAAGGCAGCATGCGTCTCGGGAGCCATAATCATTCGCTTGTAGGCATAGCTACCTTCGCCAGCGTTAATCTTAGCGTTGTCGAGGGCAGCCTGGAGGTGCGTAGAGTCGATTGCAACGCCGCCTGCATCGAAACGTGAGCCGCCGGTGAAGCCGCTCATCGTCAGACCGTTCAGGACGCGTCCATCGTTCTGGCTCATTGATTCGAGGCCAGTCATTACTTCCGTGGCAAAGCCATAGTCGGTAATGGTGCTTCGGTTCAGAGCTGCATCGTGACCACCAGTGGGTTGACCAACCTTGTAGGCGAAGTCGCCTGCAACGATGTTAGAAGCGCCCCAGGTCGTCAGAACGGTGCCCGTAATGTCAACGCTTTCGAGAACGATAGAGTTGGCAGAACGGTTACGACTCTTAACGCGCCAGCCGAGATGCTGGCCAGCAGCTGCAGAAGCAACGAGAGTAGCAGAGGTAACGACGCTTGGGTCGCGGCGGGTACCAGCTGCTGCGCGGAAGGTTACAATCTCACCGCTCTCGAACATACCGACGCCGCCTACTGCAGTGTCTGCCGTTGAGAGAACGATAGTTACGGTGTCACCGGAGGTGTCATCGGTAGCCGTAGAGACTACACCGAGGGCGCCCGTGCCGTCGCCATAGAGGTCCTTAGAGAACTGGCGCTTTGCAGCGTCCATCTTGTTCTGGAGTTCGAGAGCCAGGATGTCGAAGTATCGGACTTCCTTAGACTGCTGCAAACGCTTCCAGAGGTCGTGGCTGATGTCGATGGTCAGTTCGATGTTCTTGTATTCTGCGGTCAGTTCTTGCGTGCTGACGCGCTGAACGGGCGGGAAGTTCGTGGAGCTACCTGAGTTTCGGTACTGGATAGCAGACGGGCCGTATCCGGTAGAAATCATGTAGTTCAGCTGACGACCGCGAGCATCGTCGACCTTCATCATCTTGACCATGTCCCAGTCCCGGCTGTCGCGAGACAGCTGGTTACGGACGCCTTCAGAGAACATAATTTGCAGCAACTTACCGTTCTGCAATGATTCGATTGCTGGAGTAGCCATTGTATTTTAGTCCTTGGGTGTATTGGAGGTCGACAGAACGTCAACCTGCGTAGTGTTGTTGGGTGCGTGGGGTTCCGTCAGGAACCCTATATCTTCAGCTTGCCAGCACCAATCTTCTGGAACAGGGCGCTCCAGCGGGAGTTGGCAATGTCATCCTGTACTTCGGCTTCTGTCGACTGGGCAGCAATGCCCTTCTTGACAGTAACCTGGACGCGTTGGGCGGCGTCTTCCTTCTTCTTAGCGACTGCGGTCTTCAGGGATTTCTCCGTCTGCTCCTTAAGCAGCTTCTTGTAGACTGAACTAGCTTCCCGGAACTCCTTGTCGATAATTGACTGGGTCAGTTCGACAGTGTCGGGATACTCGGCCAGGTTGGAAACAACCTCGCTCCAGATAGCCTTGTCAATCTTGTCCTCGCCGAGGCCGTCACCGAGTTTACCCTTGAAGCGGTACTTCTCAAATGAGGGCACTAGCTTGGACTGGAGAGTCCTCTCTGCAGCCTGGTAGTTGGTCTTCTCAATCTCTTCTAGAGCCTTCTGGTGCTTCTTCTCCATCTCTGCTACCTTGGCCTCTAGGGCCCTAGTCTGCAGAGAGGCGTCGTACTCAGCCTTCTCTAGGGGATTCATACTGGCCAGCTTTTCCCGATGCTTCAGCTCTGCTTCGACAGCTTCGGTCCAGGCCTTCTCACCGCCGCCAAGAAGCTCTGCAAGCCCCCTGACTCCGCGTTCCTTATATGCACTCTCAAGCTTACTCCAGTCGCCGGATAGAGCCTCGTGCTTCGCAGCCAGCTCGGCCTTTGCCTTTCGTTCTTCGTCTCGCTCAAGTTGGAACTTTCGCATCCCAGCCATCTGGAGATAGGCTTTCTTAATCTTCTCCCGGTCGCTATAGGAAATCTCAAGCTTCTGCTTGCGTCCCTTTGCGTCCTTAACCCAGACCGTTTCCGAGTCTGCATCAACTGTTACCGAAGGTTCCTCTGCGGGACTGTTCGGAACTGCTGATTCGACTGGTGACGCTTCCACCTCTTCCGCGGGTGCTTCCGGCAACGAATCTAGAGGGTTGCTCGGTCTGCTGCTGGTTCCGTAAACGGCGGCTTCGGGGTCTCTTCCCTCGATAAATGCCTGCCTCATAGCGTCTAGGGGGTTGTCTGTGACTGGTTCTCTGCCTTGCGTGATAGCCATGACGGCGTCCTTCTATTGATGTCGCCTCGGAGTGAGGTAGACGGAGGGTATAACGGCTCCCGTACTGTCTGGTCTGGCCTGGGCAATCCTGTGAGGGGTATGGTGAGGTCGGACTTAGGGGTGAGTATGGGATACTAGCGAGAATTCTAGCATAGAGAGGGCATAATGTCAAGGAGAACTACGCCTTGACACCATAGGGCCTACATAGGAGGCGGTACAACAACTGCAGGGGCTTCCGGAGCCATGGCGGCAGCGGCATCTAAGCCTGCTAGGGCACCTGGAGCTGCTCCTGCCATAGCTTGCGGCCCCCCTTCCCCTGGCACTTGGGCTCCCGCAGCGGCCCGCATCTCACGGTCCTTGATATGCTGCCTGATTAGGGCCTTGGTGCGCTCGTCCAGGTACTTGAATTCTGCTGTCATTACGTACTCATACGCATAGAGCAGCATATTCTTGTCGTCCTGTAGCTCTTCTGGGGGTATATACTGGCCGGTAACCTTCATCTGCTCGAAGATTTCCCTCTGGCGGTCTGCGGCGAGGTCCAGGAGGTCGTATTCCCCTGCCAGCTCGTTCAACTTGAGCATTTTCAGCAGTTTACGGGGCTCGACACCGCTCTTCTCGAACAGAGGGAGCAGCGTCAGCATCTCTTCTCGACGCGTAGTAGGGTCCAGAGAGAGGGAAGCGCCGTAGTCGGCCACTATGTCATAGCCTCCGTCTAGGTCAGTGTTCTTAATGTCGATAGATTCCAGGGCTTTCTCCTTCCCGAGGACCTGGATGGTACGCGGGATGGTCCAGTGCTTCTGGGCAATCTTGAGGTAGCTCTTATAGATGGACTCTACGAAGCCTCGGTACTTGTTCAGGAGACGGAAACGAATCATGTTCCCCTGATTGGTGGCATACTGCATCGAGAAGCCGCTCTGTTCCCGGGATTGCTGGCCGAACATGGACTCGTTCACGCCGGCCATGTCGTCTATACCCATGCGGTAGCGGTCCAGTAGCTGCATCATAGCAGGCGGGAGGGCCATTGGGTTAATATAGTCAGGCTTTGTACCGCCCCCAGTGACCTTGATGATGTCCATGGGGTTGTCAGTAATACTGTCCGTGTTAACTTCCGAGTTATCGTAGATGACGAGGCGGGCAACACCGTGTGCCCGGACGTTGTCCAGGAAGGCCGTATCGAGGCGGTTCATGAGGTCCTGGAGGTTTGCCTCGTACTCCACGAAGGATTTGCCCCAGACTCGGGCCGGAACGTCGATATCGGTCAGCATGTGGTAGGGGAGAGTGGCGACCTCGTACTTAGGGGCCTCATTCTTACCTCTCCGGGAGGGCTTGAAGCGTTCCGGATTCTGGGTCAGCTTGCTTATCAGGTCTCCCTCACGGGTACAGAGGCACCAGCGACCTAGGAAACCGTTGCTCGGAAGGCCCTTTTCCCAGTATTCGTACAGCTCTACGACGTCATTCTTGCGATTCAGGATGGCAGACTTGTCGCCTGAGCCGTCCTGTGACTGTCCTGGCTCGCCCTTTAGGCGGTGTTTCTGCAGAATCTCCACCTTCTCAGGCCAGCGATAGAGTGCTTCCTCCCAGGGTACCAGTATCTTCTCGAAGACGAAGCGTACATCCTCCCAGACGTCTGCATCGGAGTCGATGAAGATGTTCCAGGGAGACGGAGTATAGAGCCGGAAGTCGCCTTCCATGGTCATCTCGCCAGTCTCTTCGGCAATATCTAGGATGTCGCCCAGGGAAGCGTCCCAGTAGGTCTTGATGAGGCCAGAACCGTAGAGCAAAGTGTTGAGTGTAGCCTTATCGACACACTCCTGTATGTTGTATTGCTTGATTCCGTAACGTACTACACGGTCCGCAGCGTCGGCCTTACGCCGGTCCTCAGCATCATTGGAGGTAGGGCGGGGCACCACGGAGGGTGGATTGGCCGCAAGCTGTGCATGCAGGAACCGTAAGTTCTTGAAGGAGTAGTTGATGACAACCTGACCGCTCTCGGCGACAGACGCATCGTCGGATATTCCCATGTAGTTGCCGATGTCGTACTGACTGTCGGTAGAGGAGGGACCATGGCCGGTGGTGTTGTACACCGTCTGCTCATTGATTCGCCAGGCTCTCTCGAATTCCTTACGAGCGTACACGGAGGCGCGTAGGCGCTCCTGCAGGTTCTTCTTGGCGTCCTCGACGCTCCAGATAACTATCTTAGGCATTAGTCTCTCTCCGTCCAACGATTCAGCTTCCCACCGTCGATAGCAGCAGATAGGCCGGGGTCCGAGTCGCCGTACTTCATGATTATAGGTTCGACAAGTTCGAGAATGTCCTTCTCAAGTTCTGTTAGCTTTGACTTCTTCTGGAGTTTCAGGAAGATGCTCTTCAGGTAGTTCCACTGGTGGGCGTTATCTTCCATGCCAGAGTCCACATCCTCTACGAAGCAGGCAATCTTCTTGAGCAGAGAGAGGGGGGAGTATTCCGGACGGGCCTCCTTAGGAGGTCTTGGGTCCTTAGCTACCATGGTTTTTATGGTAACGGAGTTGACTATCTTCATAATTGATTACTCTTACCCTTAACTATCGTGAGGATGCCGAGCGCCCGTAGACATGCTGCTGCTAGACGCTTGGTGCGCTTGTTCTCCTGCCACTGGGCATACCAGAGGGCGAGCTGGAAAGGGAGAATTCCGACCTGGAAGATGGCAAAACCGTACAGTATCTCTACGAGTCTATCTGCTGTCATCGCCACCCTCTGTTCCGCCACTTGGTACTACGTACACGAGCAGCTTGCTGTTGTTTCTCTCTAATCTTCCGTTGCTCATTACCGAGCCTCAGTTCTTCGTGCCATGGACGTATGCGTTGGGCCTCATCGTACCTAGGAGCAAGGTCGATGAAGTACTGGGAAGCATCTAGTACGTGGTATGACGAGCTATTGATGATGCGGTCACCGTTCTCCGAAAACTGGCAACTGCTGACTTCGTCGATGAAGTTGGCACACCAGGCACCAATCTTCAGCTTACCGGACGATAGCCATACCTGTAGGTTCTTGATAAGCTCCGGCTTGCGATTCGACTTATCGTGAGGACTCTCATACTGGATGCGATACTTCGCTGCCTGTCCGATGAACCAGCTCTCGTGAGGGTCACAGATGCGCTTTACAACATTGTATCCGGCCGACAGTTTCTGTACGTGGTTCACCATGTCGTCGGGCGAGTAGATGCCGGAGAGGTAGTCGTCCCGTAGGAGGTACCAGATTCCGTCATATGGACACTCGACGAAGAGCGTGAAGCCGAACTTACTCTTGAGGGCAGGGTCGACGGAAACCACATGGCGCCAGGCCTTGGAGTAACCCTCTGGCAGACTGTCTACTACCATGGACTCGGAGTCGAACTGGTATACTGCCTGCTCCCCGGAAGCCCAGTCTCCGTAGAGGGTGGTGCGCTGCTGAGCCTGCGAGAGGCCGGCCAGCTTCTGGATAGCGAGGTCCTTCTCCGACGGAGAGAGGTTCGGGTTATCGAGTCTCGACAGCTGGTACTTCCGACCGACAGGTTCCCGTGCAGCGTCGACTACGCGCCTGATAGCTTCGTTACGGGTCTTCGGAGTGAAGGTCGCAATGAGGTAACCCTTGCGGGAGTCGACCCGGCGCTGGAGTTCTTCCAGGATGCTGATGTGGCGCGGCATCTCATCGAGCCAGACATAGTGGGCAACGTAGCCCTGCATATGCTGTCTGTTCGAGTCGGAGGAGTCGTTATGGGACAGGAATACAATCTTGTGTCCGTACTTCCTGTGCTCTACATAGTTGAGGATGCCGGCAACACGTACATGACGCCAGTCGGAGGCATCTAGGAAGGGCTTGAGTTTCTTCTCCCAGAGTTCAATCTCCATCTGCTTCCGGTCCTGGCCGGCGATGAGGATGAGTAGAGGCTCTTCGCCCCAGCGGGCAGGCCTCTTCCAGGTTGGGTGGGTGTCGGTTACTATCCAGGCAATCTCTCGTGCTGCCAGGGAGGACTTACCGCTCTGGTTACCAGCAACTACGAACCGATACTGAACCTTCGGGATGAAGACTCCCGGGGCCCACTCGATGTCGACCAGGTCGTCGAAGATAAGCTGCTGCTGTGCAGTCGGTCTGGAATCAGGATTGACTGCATCGAAGGCAGACGCCAGCTCTAGCTTCTGCAGCCGCTTGACAGCGGCCACTATCTCTTTTTGCTGGTGGAGTTTAGCCTGCACTCTGAATGTCCCATTGTATTGGACTTGTGGGGGAGAATGTGAACTCGTTAACCTGGTATGCCGTAGACCCAGACGTTGTCGACGGTAACGGTGTCGCCGGCATTGGTGTTGCTCACCACTACCCTAATCTGCTGACGGATGGGCATGTTTGCCTGGTCAGCGGCGCGTTCTACTAGCTGGGTGATGGTAGCGGTACCGGTAGTCGTCAGGGCCAGAGTGGCATTAGCGCCAGTCATGTCGACCCAGGCTGCGCCGTTGGGAGACTTGTGCTGGAGTTTTGCCGTGATACTACCGACAACCGTGATAGCGCTCACTTCGATGTCTACTCGAAGGGCTCTACAGGCGAGTTCGGACACCTGAGTAGGCTTGGAGATAGGGGCATTAGCGATGACACCTGCGATGACAGTGCTACCGTCGACCTTTCTATCCTGTACTGATAAGCCGTTTGACATTACTTAGCTCCTTGCTTTATGAGAGTCAGATATAGTTTGTAGGGGGTTATGAGGGGGTCGTTGGGCAGGTTAAGGAAACGCTGAACGACTTCCGTACAGATGTTCATGCCGGATGCTGACCAGAGATTCTTCTTTGGTAGGAAGGGCAGTATTAACCGCAGGCCTAAGTAGAAGAATGCGCCCCAGTCGTATCCGGTACCGACTGTAGCCTCCATTCCTCGCAGGACGGCCTCTACTTCGACATCCATCCGGAGTCGGTGCCGTACCGTGTGGCCGTCCAGGAATGACTGTAAGGGAACTACCACGACTCCCGAGCCGGTAGCGTGCATCACGAGAGAGTCGGAGAGCTGTATCGCGCAGTGGGATACACTCTCACCGGTGACTCGGCGGATTAGGGCTGAGCCTAGATTGGGACTGGACGTGAATAGGAGAGTCACTCTCATCTAGTACAGTACCTTGTGTAGGTGGTAGTTGATGGCTACCGTGGGGCTGGTCAGAAGAGCTACTGAGGTGTAGACGACTCTTAGGTAAAGGCCGGCTACAATCTTGGCGGGGTAGAGAGAAGAGGCGGCTAGCTGTGTCTGGACGTCGCTAGCGATATACCAGTCGGTGGCAGGCTGACGCAGGACTGTCCCTGCCCCGAGACCTAGGACGTTGTCCTTGTCCACTACCTGCAGCGTTACCTTGTCACCGAACGCTGCGTTATTCACCAGCAGATGAACGCCAGTGATAAGGGAGTCGTCGGACACGAGCATATCTATATTGGTAGTATTGTTCGCAGAGGCCGTAGCCTTCACGCCTCGGGCGTCGAATAGAAGATTGAGGGCTCCCAGCTCACTATACTTATCTGGACGGAAAGTGGTTCCAGTTGCCATTACTGATACTCCTGCCAGTCTATCTGAGCCCAGGTATTGGTGCCACCGCCAGTAGACCTCGCAGCTATGGTCAGGGTGTCCTGGACGGAACCTGCGACGTCGAGGCCGAGAGTAATGAGGTCCATGGCAGCGCTGACAGCAGAACTGACCGCGGCAAGAAGAGTGGAGTTAGCCGGAACATACAGTTCCTTGACCAGCGTGCCACCAGTGACTACTGTCGCGGCAGTGTCGAATTCCACCGCAGAGTTAGTATCAACGGAGGCAAAGGATGCTCCGGTCAGAGTCGCATTGAGGTAGACCACCACATAGATTAGGTTCTGGTCTGCAGCAATCTGCATGTTGTTAGGTACTATGGGAACTCTGTTAGTTAGGCTATTGAAGGTGGCCTTGGGGCGGATAGAGAGCAGCGGCAGGATGGTGTTACCGACGCTCTTAGAGACGTTGGTTCGAGAGGCCGTGAACTGGTAAGGAGCCGAGAGGGTGTCGCTGGCTTCCTTCTGATAGGCCAGACAGACAACGTCCATGGTCGTGGGACTTGCTGCCGTACCCGTGTTAGTGAGTTCCGTACGGATAGGGAGGACAGGAGTACGTATGTAGGGTGTCGTTAGAGAGTTGGCCCCGTTGTACTCGTGGCAGTAGATTATGCGGCCGTTGTAGAGAATACCGAAGCGTACCCGGCCAGCCCCGTGCCAGAGGAAGTCGATGAGGTAGAGGTTGTGCTTGGAGGTGTCGAGAGTGATGCCGGAGGTGCCGGTGCCGTCTAGCTTGTCCAGATTCCAGGCAGACTGGTTTACTACAGTGTCGACAGGGGAACCGGAGGCAGAGGTACGTATAACGACCGAGAGGTCGGTAGATGTCTGCTGGAAGAATAGGCCGTTGCTGGCGTCGAAATGACCCCAGCGCTGACGGACGTTAGCCTTCTTGGCTCCTATGTCCCCGGAGATAGTAATAATGTAGCTGCGGCCTGGATTGTAGCGGAAGTAGCGCCTCGTCTGCATGACTACAGAGTCGGAGCTGGAAGTGGTACAGGTCAGCCGCATCGCGGAGTTGCTAGTATTCAGTGCAGCTGTACCCGAGCCTGTTAGGGATGTACCTATGAGGGGGGTATGTCCCGACTGGGCAAAGTGGATAGATTCTATGAGGTCGGAGTCAGAGACTCGCAGGCGACCGAAGGCGTCAGCCTGTGGACCGTCTGCTAGGGTCACACTGGCCCGGAGGCGACCCTCACGGGTCAGCGAGAGGGGGCTGGTCTGTCCTGTCGTGTAGGTTGGGTCGGAAGTAGTGACGGCACCTAGGACGAGAGGACCCTTCTGCCCAGAGGTGATGGACCCCTGGAGCAGGAGGATTCCGTTGACAGAACTGTCGAGGGCGAGTAGAGATGTATTGAGATTAGTACCAGCGTTGGCAATGACAGAGCCTAGGGCGTTGGTACCGGTAGGTAGGGGGGTGTTGGGATTCAGGGCGGTGACAAGCGAAGTGTCCGTGGCAGAAGCAGGCGTGGACGCCGGCTTTACCGTGGCTAGGGTGACTGCATCCAGACCTTTTATCTGGATGTCGCCATCATCTGAGAGAGACAGTTCGCCTGCCATGGAAACTACTTCCTTTTGGCCTTGGCCTTAGGGGCCTTGACTTTAGGGATAAGGTCGGCCTTGGGGGCCTTGGGGATGAGAGGCTTATCGACAGGAGGTTGGGCAGCTGCGGCCACTAGCTTGGCTAGCTCTGCGGCCCACTGGATAGTAAGCGTTAGAGCTGCCAGGTCTTTAGCATGGAGGTCACTGAATTTGGCCAATTGGAGGGCACGCACCAGCTGGAGCGAGTAACGTACATCATCTTTAGTAGGGGCTTCTATACGCACGGTGCATGTCCTCCCTTGGGGCTCGTGGGACGGCTGTGCCGGCCTGGTAGTAGGGGTACTACCGCCTCTTAATTTACCTTATACACTAAGAGGCGTCAAGGGATATGTCTTATGACAATTCCCATACGGCCACGTTTATGGTCTCGCCGGTAGGGGCGATACCGTAGAGGGCGTTACCTGGACCGACGTCACCTTCCCAGAAGCCGGACTTCGGAACCATAATCCCGCCTGTTGCCGTGTCATCAGCAGTAACCGTGGCGCTGCCCAGGTAGACTGGCTTCGAGCCGCGGTTCTGGAGGACGATATGCTTACGGCCTGCTAGGTTGGCAGCCGGAAGCTGGGTCGCAGTGTCGCCAACTGCGACAACCTGCTGGAGGTTGGTGCCGTCTGCACGGTCGACGACCTTCAGGTCACCTACAGAGGAGGTCAGGAATGGAGCATAGTCCCCACTGGTCCCGGCTAGAGCGCCGTTAGCATCAGAGCGGACTGAGAGGCCGAAGAGGCCGATATCGCCGGATACGTGAGCGCTATCCTCAGCATACTGGCCTGCCACCGTAATAGCACCGGTAATCTTTACACGACCGGCAGAATCTGTAGCAATGGGGCTATAGTCTAGGTCGGTAGAGGTCAGGGCTACGTTGGCATCGTTACGGACGGCCAGAGCCATGACGCCGGCATCACCCGTGGTGTGGCCGGAATCTTCCGCAAAGGTGATGGACTGCAGCTCGGCCAGGACAGACTGTACGCTGGCGTCGATAGTGCCGAGAGAGGCGTCGATGGTGACCAACTGGGCGAGGGCGTCCGTGTCGTGGACATAGAGTTCCCCGAGGGCCGTCATCTTGAACCAGCTATAGTCCCCGTCGTCGGACGTGTCCGTAGCCAGGGTGTCCTGACGAACACCGAGGACGGATGCGCCTAGGGCGCCGGAGCTAGCGGCACTGTCTTCTGCGAAGACGAAGTCGTTGTTGATGTTGATGTCGGCATTGACCCGGAGGCGACCGAGGGCGTCGACCTGTAGGGGGGCGTAGTCCCCGTTAGTGCCGGCTAGAGAACCTTCGGTGTCGTTGCGGACCGCCAGTACCTGGGTACCGTAGTCCCCTGATACGTGAGCGCTGTCTTCTGCGAACTCAGATGCCGTGATGACGTCAAGACGTTGCTTGCCGCCTAGGGAGGTAGAGGTTAGGAGACTGCCTGCGGCGTCCGTTAGGTACGCGGCAATCGAGTGGCCGTCTGCGATAGCTGCCGTGTCGACGGCAATCTTGTAGATGCCTAGTGTGCCCATAGTGATGTTCTTCCTTGCAAAGAGACGTAGAAATGGCCACTAGGTCCAGTAGATTAGCTCTAGAACCTGAGAGGCCACGGAGGATTGAATGTAGAGGTCTAGGCCCGTGGGGGGCACTGTGAGGGTAGATTCGGAGTAGAAGCAGTGGGGGTCGACAGTGAAGAAGTTCGTGCCGGACTCTCCCGAGACGTAAGCTACCTGAAGACGTGCTGTATAGCGCGGCTTCAGGATATATTTCTTAGCGTTGGCGGGGATGGTTACGGTGACTTCGGTATTTGCGGTAGGGGCCGCTATATTAAGTACATAAGGGGCTTGTGCGCCTTGTATACCAACTGACGAGAGGGGGGCCGACCCGGAGGGTGTAAACTGACTCATGAGGGTCCTAACACCGAGTTAGTATACAACCTCCGGTCGACTGAGGAAATACTAACATAGGTTTGAGGGAAAGTCAAGCATATAGAGAGGGATAGCATTAGCTGCCCGCCTCGATGATACGTAAGTCACTGGTACCTACGGAAGATTGTCCGTAGATGGAGACTCCGGAGGAGACGTCCATGGCCAGGGATTCCTGGGCTAGAAGAGGGTAACCTACTGCAGCGTCTACCTCGGAGGGGGTAAAGCCGATGTATATGATTGCCCCGCCGAGGCCGTTATTGTTGCGGAAGATTAGACCGGCGCGGTCATTGAGGGAGGCTGGTATTAGGAGGGTAGGGGCCGCAGCGACGTCCTTCTGGGAGGCCCGGGCAGAATCACTGCCGAGGACCCTCACGGAGGATTCGGCGCCGGAGACCGCCTTGGCATACAGCTCGAAGTCGGCCGCGTCGTCGGTGACGACCTCGACCCTACACTGGCTGATGATGTCTGCAGCTTTCTTCAGGACAATATTAGCGGTCGGTGCAGAAATGACGGGGAAGGACCCACGGAGCACGTCCTTGCCATCCTCGGTTTGGGTATATATGGATACCGTAATGGATGAGGAAACGGATGCCACATAGAGGGAGAGCAGGACTGCGTCGGCCTCAGGCACGAAGTACCACGACTGCGTGTAGGCGCCCGTAGGAGCCTCCTTGGCAATACGCATGGTCTTGCCGTAGGGGAGGAACGTATAGGGGGTCTTTAGCGATGCCATTGCGTTTAAGCTCTTAGGTAGGGGTCGAGTAGGGGTCTAGGGCTTTCGTCGATTGGCGACGATTCTAGGGCCTCGTGGGAGCATTCTATGCGTCGGGGGTAGTCGGGGCGGTAGACTCGCGCTCGGAGAGTATCTCGGGGGACGTTATGCCGCGTCTCTTCAGCCAGGCCTTCAGTTCCTTGGCGTCCATGTTATTGATGGAGGCGTCAGCGAACTTCTCGTCGTTCTTGCCCGGCTTGGGTAGTTTGCCGGCAACTTCGGCCAGCAGCTTTAGTAGTTGCACCTTAGCATTGGGCTGGGCATTGGAGTCCCGTAGGATTTGTTCTGCTGTATCCAGGCCGACCATCCAGAGGTACTCGATGCGTTCCCGGTTCTCGTCCTGGTTCGTGAACCATTCCTTGAAGCCTGGAGTAGACCAATACTTCTTTAGGCGCGGGTCGGAGACGTATTGCTGTACGGTGGGCAGTGTCAGGTTGGCTGTGTCGTTTACTGGCCCTGGTTGGAATCTGGCCCAGAATTGGGCCTTCATGGTCTGCATTAGGGGGCTTGGTTGGAATAGTATATCTTCCGCCACCTTAGCCAGCTCCTCGGTGTCTAACTTACTAGCATCATGTCTGTTAGTAATCAGGGCCATTCTCTGGAACCTCCAGGAGAGAGGGGGGGAAACGCTTCGGCAGCCGATAGGTTGTCGGACGCCTGCAGTACCAGGATGACGGTACCACGCTTACGCTCCTTCTGGACACCCTGCAGCATCTTGTGCTTCTCCAGCCAGTAGAGGGCTTCCCAGAGGACGGAGGACTTGAGGCGGAAATGGCGGGAGGCGTCGCCCGTCCTGAGACGAACGCGCCCTCCGCCGAGAGGTTCCAGCCATGGGCGTGGGCCAGAGTAGAGGAGGTAAGCAAGAATCTTGTAGGGGACCAGGCGGTCCTTTATGGGCTTGTGCATGTAAGACTTATAGCATACTTTGGTACAGATTGTCAATCCCTTAATACCCTGGACTACCGCTTTTACATTGACTGGAATACCGATTCGTGCTAGAGTCCGTGTATACGGAGCAGCAGTACTACAGTAGTACTAATCTACTATAGTAGTCTTACTATAGTCGACATAGTAGGCATATAGTAGAGTACTACTGTAGTGTTAACCTACAGTAGAACTAATCTACCTTAGTACTCTAGTAGACTTATAACTATTGTAGTGTTACTATAATATATACCGGAGGGCCGGCGACGGTAGTTTTCGGCCCCCCTTCCATCCATGTAGGGCTTCCCGGCCCGAGCTTAGTATTACAGTAGCTTAGCACTACAGTAGTACTAGTCCCCTAAGAGAGAACCCATGTCACCACGAGAACTAGCAGAGGCCTTAGTGTTCTGGGCGCAGGAGTACCGTGAGGGTAATGTCGACCTGGCCGAATTCCTAGAGAAGGCGCGCGATGTCGTACATGACTTCGACCTGAGCATCGAGGACGAGAGTGACGAACTGGATGACGACTCTTACGAGTAGTCCGAACCGTACTGTCCCTAGCGTCCCTACCCGTGCGGCCCGACCGACCTTGTACCTAAGTACGTGATTGGGGTATGCCCCTCCTGTTACAGTTGGGTTTACTAGCACTTTACTCTAGTAAAGCGTATCCTGTTTCGATGCAACTAGGGTCCGAGTGCGTCCGGCCCGATTCCATCATTTCGGGCACTTGCACTGTAGGCCAGGGGGGGGGTCGATTGTCAGGAGCGGGCCCCCTTCCAGAAACGGGCCCCCTGTGGAATGCCCCTATTTCGTCCCCCAACACCCCTCGAACCCACTTCCCCTATGGCTGATTATTCCCGGAATGTTCTGCGTGCTTCCTTCCGCAGATAGGGGCCAATCTTACGGGAATCTTCGGGGCGCACCGGGATAAGGGAGGGGAGGAGGGGGCCGGGGGGTAAGGTGCGAACCTTGAGGACATGGGGGGGGGTGTCCCCTCAAGTTTTCAGGGGATGTACCGATAAGGTTGTGTCTCCAGGTTGAGGGAAACATTTCCTGGTGACTTTGTGCCGACGTCGATAGATGTCGTTAAACTATGCAGGGGCCCGGTCGACTCTCAGTCGGTCGGGCCTTGTCCGTTTAGGGCTGGAGGTGAGAGGGCGACGCACGGCTAGAGTCTCCTCGTGCGTGCGCGGGGGAGTGAGTGGGAGTGTGGGACGGTTCTTTCCAGCACAGTGGGATCCGAAGCTTGGAATTCACGTGACTTGAAGTCGCGGC
>JADMIO011486907.1_pt1 | contig 60478 bp, 48 predicted proteins | sample 8958161 | NCBI WGS metagenome assembly JADMIO01 (sample SAMN16585339, study PRJNA669376) | soil metagenome | isolation source: Crop rotation soil | place: USA: Cullars Rotation, Alabama | collected 2011
GCCGCGACTTCAAGTCACGTGAATTCCAAGCTTCGGATCCCACTGTGCTGGAAAGGAAGATTTTAAAAGACATTCTATATAAAGCAGGGATAGTGGAGGTGCACGGTACAACGGATATCAGGGTTAATGAAGTTTGTTTTGACTCGCGCAAAGCAAAGGCTGATACGGTATTCGTGGCTGTGAGCGGCACTCAATCGGACGGGCATCGGTTTATTGACGATGTCATTGCGAAGGGCTGCAAGGCGATTGTCTGCGAAAAACTTCCGGAACAGATCAGGACGGAGATCACATATGTGCGCGTGAACGACAGTGCCACTGCTTTGGCCCACATCGCTTCCAACTTTTTCGATAATCCGTCGGAGAAGCTCACGCTGGTGGGTGTTACGGGCACCAACGGGAAGACGACGATTACCACTTTGCTGTTCCATCTCTTTCGTTCGTTAGGTTATGGCTGTGGATTGCTTTCAACCGTTCAAAATCAAATTAACAACACGACCATTCCCGCTACTCATACGACTCCTGACCCGGTTCAGCTCAATTCATTGTTGTCACAAATGGTGAATGAGAAATGCAAGTATTGTTTCATGGAGGTCAGCTCGCATGCCATTGCGCAAAAGAGAATCGAGGGATTAAAATATGCGGGAGGCGTATTTACCAATATCACTCACGATCATTTAGATTTTCACAAAACGTTTGATGAGTACCTGAAAACGAAGAAAGCTTTTTTCGATCACCTTCCTGAGAATGCTTTTGCACTCACAAACCTGGATGACAGGAATGGAAAGGTGATGCTACAGAATACAAATGCCCGCAAATACACTTATAGCCTGAAGAGCATGAGTGATTTCAAAGGCAAAGTTCTTGAAAATCATTTTTCAGGATTGATTATGAATATGGACGGGCAGGAAGTCTCTTGCCGCCTGGTGGGTTCGTTCAATGCATACAACCTGACGGCATCTTATGCTACGGCAACCCTGCTTGGCGAAAATAGAATGGTGGTGCTTACTCAATTGAGCAACCTCGCTCCTGTGGAAGGACGATTCGATTTCATCACGTCAAGGAATAAAGTCATTGGTGTGGTTGATTATGCGCATACGCCCGATGCTTTAGAAAATGTTTTGAAGACGATTCGGGATGTATCGAGCTTAGGACGTGTCATCACCGTGGTGGGTTGCGGTGGCGATCGGGATAAAACGAAGCGTCCTGTCATGGCAAAGATTGCCTGTGACTTCAGCGATAAAGTGATTATTACTTCTGATAATCCCCGTTCGGAGGATCCAACTGTAATCATTCATGAAATGGAAGAAGGAGTAGGTATGGCTGAGAAGAGAAAAACGATTTCCATTGTGGACAGGAAAGAAGCGATTAAAACGTCGGTGAGCCTTGCTCAGCCGGGCGATGTCATTCTTGTCGCAGGCAAGGGGCATGAAAAATACCAGGAGGTGAAAGGGGTGCGAACTCCATTCGATGATAAAGAGGTTTTGAGAGAAATGTTTCAACTATTTGAACAATAAGTTAAAGAGAAATTAATGTTTTACTACTTATTCGAATATCTCCACAAGAGTTTTGACTTTCCGGGTGCGGGAGTGTTTCAATACATCTCCTTCCGTGCGGCGATGGCTGTCATTACGTCCTTGTTGATTTCAATGGTATTTGGAAAAAGAATTATTGACTACCTGAGGAAAAAGCAGATCGGGGAAAGCATCAGGGATCTCGGGCTGGAAGGTGAGAAACAAAAACAAGGGACGCCGACGATGGGCGGCCTGATCATTCTCTCCGCCATTTTTATTCCGGCGGTTCTTTTCACAAGATTGGAGAATGTTTACATCGCCATCATGCTTGTTTCGATTGTATGGCTGGGTATTATCGGGTTCATTGATGATTATATAAAAGTATTCAGAAAAGATAAGGCAGGGCTTGCAGGGAAATTCAAGGTTTTAGGACAGATCGGTTTGGGATTAATAGTTGGATGTACGCTCTATTTCAATCCTTACGTAGTGGTGAGAGAGAAAATGCATTCTACAGAGCGAATCACACTGGATAGGGAATCGAAAAATATTATGGAAGACGTGAGGAGAAACGATAAGATGCTCTTTTCCCCTGAGAAAATTAAATCTACAAAAACGACAATTCCGTTTTATAAAAATAATGAGCTCGATTATGCGAAGCTGATTTCGTTTGTCGGGCCGAATTATAGAAAATATGCATGGTTGGTTTTTATTCCTGTTGTAATTTTTATTGTCGTTTTTGTTTCCAATGGAGCCAACATTACTGATGGGATAGATGGGCTTGCAACAGGTACCTCGGCTATTATTGGAACGACATTAGGTGTGCTTGCTTACGTGTCAGGTAACGCTGTATATGCCGATTACCTGAACATCATGTACATACCGAATTCGGGTGAGCTTGTGGTTTTTATCGCGGGATTCGTCGGTGCCTGCATTGGGTTCATGTGGTACAATGCTTATCCGGCACAGGTTTTCATGGGCGATACGGGCAGCCTTGCATTGGGCGGAATCATTGCAACGTTCGCGATTGCTATTCGCAAAGAGTTGTTGATTCCCATTCTCTGCGGAATTTTTCTTGTTGAAAATCTTTCAGTGGTTCTGCAAGTGTCCTATTTCAAATATCAGAAGCGTAAACGTGGAATTGAATATGCACGGGCACATCGCCTGTTTAAGATGTCGCCGCTCCATCACCACTACCAGAAGTCAGGCTATCACGAATCGAAAATCGTGATGCGCTTTTTGATTATAGGAATCATGCTGGCTATTGTCACTTTCGTTACGCTCAAATTAAGATAACAGATGAGTAAGCGAATGGTCATTTTGGGTGCGGGAGAGAGTGGGGTAGGAGCTGCAGTGCTTGCCCAGAAGAAAGGGTTCGATGTGTTTGTGTCTGATAAAGGAAAGATTGCTGATAAATATAAAGAAGTTCTGAAAAAGAATTCGATTCATTTTGAAGAGGGCGTGCATAGCGAAGAGCGAATATTAAATGCTGACGAAGTGATTAAAAGTCCCGGCATACCTGACAAAAGTGAAATGATAAAGAAGATCACGGGAAAAAATATTCCCGTGATCTCTGAGATTGAATTTGCAGGGCGCTATACAAATGCAAAGATGATCGGGATCACAGGAACGAATGGCAAAACCACTACGACGCTGCTTACGCATCACATTCTGCAGAAAGCGGGCTTAAATGTGGGTCTGGCAGGAAATATCGGGAAGAGTTTCGCCCTCCAAGTGGCTGAAGAGAACCACGACTACTACGTTCTTGAGCTCAGCAGCTTTCAGCTGGACGGCATGTTTAAGTTCAAATGTGACATCGCCATTCTTTTGAATATCACCCCTGATCACCTTGATCGGTATGATTACGATCTGAAAAAATATGCGCTATCGAAATTCAGAATCACTCAAAATCAAACAGCCGACGATGTATTTATCTGGTGTGCGGATGATACTGTAACGAATGATTACATCGGCGGGATCAATATTACAGCACAGCAATACCCGTTCTCAATAAAAAAAAAACTCCCGAAAGGAGCCTGGATAGAAGACAATCAAATCTTAATATTAACTAATTCTAAACCATTTACTATGCTAATTCAAAGTCTTGCGTTACAAGGAAAACACAATCTCTACAACAGTATGGCGGCAGGTATTTCTGCGCGTTCTTTAGAAATCAAGAAGGAAGTCGTTCGCGAAAGCCTTTCTGATTTTCACAACATCGAGCATCGTCTTGAGTATGTGATCAGCATTCACGGCGTTGATTTCGTGAATGATTCCAAAGCTACCAATGTAAATTCAACGTGGTATGCTCTTGAAAGCTTCAACAAACCTGTCATTCTTATTCTCGGTGGCGTGGATAAGGGAAATGATTATTCCATGCTGACGGAACTCGTGAAAGAAAAGGTAAAGGCCATTATTTGCCTCGGCGCTGACAATAAGAAGATTCATAAAGCGTTTAAGAGCATTGTGCCGACAATTGTAGATACGATGTCTGCGGAAGAAGCAGTGCAGGCAAGCTATCGTTTGGCTAAAAAAGGTGATGTGGTTTTGTTATCGCCTGCCTGTGCAAGCTTCGATTTGTTTGAGAATTATGAGGACAGAGGCAGAAAATTTAAAGCAGCCGTTCGCACTTTATAATCGTTGAGATTAAAAATCGTTCCATTTTTACAACTAATAATAAGTAACTGATGACCCACACCTGGCTCGATAAATATTTCAGAGGTGACCGCACAATCTGGCTTGTCGTTTTCATCCTGACGCTCTTTTCGCTTCTTGCTGTTTACAGCTCGACCGGAACGCTTGCGTATAAGTACCAGAGCGGAGACACGGAGTTTTATCTTTTCAGACAGGCGAGGTTTCTTATTATCGGGCTTCTGCTCATGTATGGCGCGCATTTCATTCGATATACATATTACTCACGCCTGTCGCAAGTAGCATTGTTCGTCACGATACCGCTACTGTTGGTTACGTTGCTCATCGGTACAAATTTGAACCAGGCAAGCCGTTGGCTCTCATTGCCGGGTTTGAATTCTACCTTTCAAACTTCTGATTTAGCAAAGCTTGCTTTGATCATGTTCGTGGCGAGAATGCTTTCTAAGAGACAAGATAATATCAAGGATTTCAAATCCGCCTTTCTTCCGATTGTATTGCCTGTGCTCGCTGTATGCGGACTTATTCTTCCTGCGAATCTCTCAACTGCTTTGATGCTGTTTTTTACGTGTGTGACGTTGATGTTTATCGGAAGGATAAATATGAGGTATATTCTTTACATGGGTCTTATTGGAGTTTTTTGCCTTGGAGTTTATGTTGTGATAAAATTGAATTCAGAAGATAAAGGCCGTGTTGGAACGTGGATCGCCAGAATGGAGCACTTTAAAAAAGGCAATACAGAGGATGTAAGCGACAACTATCAGGTTGACCAGGCCAAGATTGCCATTGCAACCGGGGGAATCTTTGGGAAGTTTCCGGGTAATAGTACACAACGTAACTTTCTTCCTCATCCATACTCGGATTTCATCTTCGCCATTATTATTGAAGAGTATGGGTTAATATTCGGAGGGCTCCTGATGGTCTTTCTTTATTTGCTTCTGTTCTTCCGTGTTATTCGATTCATTAAACATAGTCCCCGAGCGTTCGCTACGCTCCTTGCCGTAGGGTGTAGTTTCAGCTTGGTGTTCCAGGCCATGATCAATATGGCCGTAGCCGTAAATTTATTTCCTGTGACAGGGCAGCCATTACCCTTGGTTAGCATGGGAGGAACGTCTACATTATTTACAAGCATTGCCTTAGGGATTATTCTTAGTGTTAGCAGAGAAGTAGAAAAAGAAAAAGAAGAAGGAGGCGGGGAGCTTGCAGCAGCGTAAGATCCGGGTCATTATCAGCGGGGGAGGAACGGGAGGACATATTTTTCCTGCCATCTCGATCGCCAATGAAGTAAAGCGCGTTAATCCTGAAAATGAAATTTTGTTTGTCGGTGCAGAGGGCAGAATGGAGATGGAGAAGGTGCCTGCAGCTGGCTATAGGATTATCGGGTTAAAAATAAGTGGTATTCAAAGAAAGCTTTCGCTTTCTAATCTTACTCTTCCTTTTAAGGTTATCAACAGCGTGACAAGATCAAGAGCCATCATCAAAGAGTTTAAGCCGGACATCGCTGTCGGGGTAGGAGGGTATGCGAGCGGGCCCTTACTTTTTGCCGCATCATTGATGAAGGTGCCGACGCTGATACAAGAGCAGAACTCCTATGCAGGTATCACGAATAAGTTACTGGCGAAAAGAGCGAAAAAGATTTGTGTGGCTTACGATGGAATGGAAAAATATTTTCCCAAAGAGAAAATCATCATTACGGGAAACCCCGTGAGACAAGATATTCTGAGTGTACAGGGGAAGAAAGAAGAAGCGTTAAAATATTTCGGGTTGAATGGTAATCAGAAGATACTTCTTGTCATCGGGGGAAGCTTGGGTGCGGGAAGCGTCAATACAAGTCTCAAAGCGGGATTGGAGAAGCTTGTCGCGAATAATATTCAATTGATCTGGCAAACGGGGAAAAGATTTTTCGACACCGCAAAAGACGCTGTGAAGGCATTTGATCAAAATGGTATTAAGGCGTATGATTTTATTACGCGCATGGATTTAGCGTATGCCTGTGCAGATGTAGTGATTTCCAGAGCAGGAGCAAGCGCTATTTCAGAATTAGAGTTAGTCGCGAAGCCATGTGTTCTTGTCCCTTCGCCTAATGTATCAGAGGATCACCAGACCAAGAATGCCATGGCATTGGTAACAAAACAGGCAGCACAACTTGTGAGAGATTCGGAAGCGACCGCAAAACTTGTCGATACAGCCATTGAATTAGTGAAGGATTCAGCTCAACAAAAGAGCTTATCTGAGAATATTTCTAGGCTTGCGCATCGTAATTCAGCGGAACAGATTGTAAAAGAAATCTATTCGATCATCTGAAAGTGAATTTTGATCAACTGAAATCGGTCTATTTTCTTGGCATCGGTGGCATTGGTATGTCTGCCATTGCCAGGTATTTTAATGCAGAGGGGAAAAAAATTGCTGGTTACGATAAAACACCGACTGCACTTACGGATGAGTTAATCGCAGAAGGTATTTCCGTTCACTTTGAAGATGATGTTGAAATAGCGAAGCTTGAAACTCGAGACTCGAAACTTGAAACTCTGATCATTTATACCCCGGCGGTTCCAAAAGATCACAAGGAATACAATTACTTCCTGAACAATGGTTACTCCTTAAAAAAACGCTCTGAAGTTTTGGGCGCTCTTACTGAAAAGCATTTTACTATTGCGGTAGCAGGCACACACGGAAAGACGACCACTTCCTCCATGATTGCCCATATCATTAAGGCATCAGGAATAGATTGTACTGCTTTCCTCGGAGGGATTTCAAAAAACTACGATACGAACTTTATTGTCCCAACTGGAGAGAGAAAAAGTTCCTCCTTTGTAGGAGTTAACGAGGCCATCATGGTCGTCGAAGCCGATGAATACGACCGCTCCTTCCTGACTCTACATCCCGATATCGCCGTGATCACATCCATGGATCCTGATCATCTTGACATTTATGGCGATCAGAAATACATGGAAGATTCATATCGCCTCTTTGCACAACAAGTGAAGGGAGATGGAATCCTCATCAATAAAAAGAATTTGCCGGTTGGAAAAGTGAATGCAAAGCAGATGCAATATTCACTCAGCAATGATTGCGATTTCTCTGCGGCAGATATTCAAATAAAAAACCATCAGTATTCATTTACCTGGCAAAATCATTCGGGCAATATCACGGGATTGTCTACGCTGATGCCTGGCAGGCATAACGTGGAGAATGCAGTGGCTGCTATCGCCGTTGCACGGCAGCTTAAGATTTCTGATGAAGCAATTTCAAAGGCTGTACATTCATACAATGGAGTAAAACGCCGCTTCGATTACCAGGTTAAAGCAGATAACGTTGTTTTTATTGATGACTATGCCCATCATCCCGAGGAGCTGCGGGCATGCATTTCTTCTGTCAGGGAATTATACCCTGATAAGAAGATTACAGGAATCTTTCAGCCGCATCTTTTTTCCAGAACCCGTGATTTTGTGGAAGGATTCGGAAAAAGCCTGTCCATTCTTGATGAATTAATCTTGCTTGACATATACCCCGCAAGAGAGAAACCCATTGAAGGAGTCACCTCTAAAATCATCTTCGACAAGGTTTCGATTGCTAACAAGACCATGTGCAGAAAAGAGGAAGTCATGGAAACACTTGAGGGGAAAAATATTGAAGTTTTGCTGACGCTGGGTGCCGGTGATATTGATCAACTGGTTGAACCGATCAGAAAGTACCTTGTAAATAAAGTAAACCAATGAAAAAGCCGAAGCTTAACATAGACTGGAAGCGGGTTTCCCAAATCTCCCTTCGGGTATTGGTTCTTGTTGGGTTTTTGGCAAGTGTGGGCTTTACGGAGCATCGTAGGAGCGAAATGTTATGCAAGGAGGTTTCAATCACGATTGACGATAGCCTCGGTAATAGCTTCGTGGAGCGGGAAGATATTGAGCAAATCATCCGGGATAAATTCGGAAAACTAGAGGGAAAACAGGTGCTGTCTATTAACACGGCCATGTTAGAAAGTATCATAAACAACAATCCCTTCGTTCTCAGGGCCGAAGTATTTTCAACCATTAACGGAAAGGTTATGGTGAAGGTCAAACAACGTAACCCGGTGGTGAGAATCGTGAATGCTTCGAACGAGAGTTATTATATTGATGAGGATGGAGTGCTGATGCCGGTGAGTGATAAGTTTTCTGCTCATGTGTTGGTTGCAAACGGAAACATCTTCAACAGGGAAACGGAGCATAAAATCAGGAAGATGGGCTGGCAGGCGAAGAATGAAGAAACGCTCCAGCCAACGTTGTTAGAAAAGATTTTTATGGTATCAACATATATCGAAAAGGATGACTTCTGGAATGCGCAGATCGAGCAGTTGTACGTCAATGCAGAGGGAGAAATTGAATTGATACCAAGAGTGGGGAACCAGACGATTGTTCTCGGAGATGAAACAGCGATTGAAGAAAAATTCAGCCGGCTGTTCATGCTCTACAAGGAAGGGTTCAGCAAGACAGGATGGAATCAGTATAGCAAAATTGACCTGCGATTTAAAGACCAGGTCGTTTGTCAGAAAAATAAATAAGTAGAATAACTGATGAGTAAGATCATCAGCAAAATATCAAATAAATAAATGGACAAAACAGATATTGTAGTGGGCCTTGACATCGGCACTACAAAGATTGCAACCATTGTCGGCCGGAAAAATGAACATGGCAAAATTGAAATCCTCGGATCCGGGAAGTCGGAATCATTAGGGGTTTCAGAGGGTGTTGTGGTCAATATCGCCAATACAGTGATGGCGATAGAGAATTCTATTAAGCTAGCGGCGGATAAATCAAACGCCATTATTAAGGATGTGTACGTTGGCATTGCAGGGCAGCATATCAAGAGCCGTCAGCACCGTGGTATGAAGGTTCGCAATAACCCGGAGGATGAAATTACGCAGTCCGATGTGGATGCGATTATTCATGATATGTACAAGCTGGCCACATCGCCGGGGGATGTAATCATAGATGTAATACCCGCTGAATTCTTTGTGGATAATGAGCAGGGTGTCAAGAATCCCATCGGCATGTCTGGTGCAAGACTGGAAGCCAATTGTCATATCATCACGGGACAAATGGTTGCCGTGAAGAACATCCATAAATGTGTGAGCCGTGCTCATCTGAATACTTGCGGATTGTTTCTCGAACCAATTGCTTCGGCTGAAGCCGTTCTTTCTGATGACGAAAAAGAAGCGGGCGTGGCACTCGTTGACATTGGCGGTGGTACTACTGATATAGCCATCTTCCAGGACGGAATGATCAGGCATACAGCTGTGATTCCTTTCGGAGGTAACGTGATCACCAAGGATATCATGACAGGCTGCAATATCATACGCAAGCAGGCTGAGCCATTAAAGATTAAGTTCGGCTCTGCATTAGCGAGTGAAAACCAGGATAGTGAAATTGTATCAATTCCCGGTTTGATGGGAAGAGCTCCGAAAGAGATTTCCGTGAGGAACCTTGCTCATATCATCCAGGCTCGTATGGAGGAGATTATTGACCTGATCAATTATGAAATCCATCATTCCGGCTATGAAAAGCAGCTCAATGCAGGTATTGTATTGACAGGCGGAGGTGCCCAGTTGAAGCATATTGTTCAGCTTACTGAATTTAGAACCGGTATGGATGCACGCATCGGTTTCCCGAACGAACACCTTGCAAAGGGGGTGGAAGATCTGAAAAGTCCTATGTTCTCAACCGGTGTAGGCCTTGTCATCAAAGGCTTCCAGGATCTTGAAAAGAACCGGAACGTGCAGAAGGACGTTCGCGAAGAAGAAAGGAAAGACAGAAAGACGGTCATTACAGGTCCCGCAAAGAAAAACGACAACATTTTCCAGAAACTAGTTATTTGGCTCGAAGGCGGAGAAGAAGAAGATAAACTTTTGTAAAATCTATAATTCAAATATTAATGGAATTCGATCTTTTCAGAGAAAAAAATTCGATCATTAAGGTGATCGGAGTCGGCGGCGGCGGCAGCAATGCTGTCAATCACATGTTTCGCCAGGGAATTAAGGGTGTTGAGTTTGTCGTCTGCAATACAGATGCACAGGCTTTAGAGATTAGCCCAGTTCAGCATAAAATACAGCTCGGTAGCAGCCTTACTGAAGGAAGAGGCGCCGGTTCATTGCCTGATGTGGGCCGAAATGCTGCTATTGAGAATATTGACGAAATTAAAAACCTTCTTGGCGAGAATACAAAGATGGTATTCATCACCGCCGGGATGGGTGGTGGTACCGGAACAGGCGCTGCTCCTGTTATCGCACAGGCGGCGAAAGAAATGGGAATTCTGACTGTTGGAATCGTTACCGTTCCATTCGTCTTTGAAGGCCCGAGAAGAAAGCAGCAGGCATATAACGGTATTGATGAGCTGAAGAAGAATGTTGATACTTTATTGGTGATCAACAACGATAAGCTTCGTGAAATGCACGGTGACCTGAAAATCAGCCATGCATTCGGGCATGCTGATGATATTCTGACTGTGGCTGCTAAAGGCATTGCAGAAATCATAACCGTAACCGGTTATATCAATGTTGATTTCGAGGATGTGAAAACAGTCATGACCGATAGCGGCGTGGCCATTATGGGTTCAGCCATGGCAAACGGCGACAACCGCGCCACCATTGCCGTTGAGCAAGCGCTTGCTTCTCCGTTACTAAACGATAATAATATTAAAGGTGCACGTTACATCCTCATGAATATTGCTTCCGGTTCCAATGAAGTAACGATGGATGAAATCGGTGCCATTACTGATTTCATCCAGGATGAAGCGGGCCTAACGGCCGATATTATCTGGGGTAATTGCTATGATGAAACCCTCGATGATAAGATCAGTGTGACCATCATTGCTACGGGCTTTAAGACAAAAACCGAGCAAGGGATAGAAGCCGAGCGAAATAAAAAGACTATCCATGTGCTCCATAAGGAAGAGCAGGGGTCAAGTTCTGAAAGAGTCGAAATGAAAGGGAAACAGCACGATTCGATGAAAGAAGAAGTTTCATCGGAACCCCTGGAGCCCTCGCTGATCCGTAAAGATGAGCCTCCTGTCATCCGGCCTTACCGCCCCGAGCATACCGATGAGCTGACCTTTGAATTTGATCTTTCAAAAGGACCTGCTTCCACTGGGTCGAATAGAGAGACTGAAAACCGGGCTCCTGAAGATATTTCATTAAAGCAGCAGCGCAATCTGCATACTTCGGAAAATGGAAAAGCCGATGACCAGATGGAAGAGCAGTTGCGCAAGTCGAAAGAAAGAGTTCAGAAATTGAAATCACTGAGCTATCGCCTGGGTAACAATTCGAGCGTTTCCGATATGGAAAAAGTGCCCGCTTATGTTCGCAAGGACATTAAGCTCGACAATGTTCCTCACAGCAGCGAGTCCCAGGTTTCAAGATATACGCTGAGCGCCGAAGAAGGTCAGAAGCCTGAGCTGAAGCAGAATAATTCGTTTCTGCACGATAATGTAGATTGAAAAATTATAAATTGTGAATTATAAATTATGAATGGAATGCATTTTAATTCATCATTCAAAATTTATCATTCATAATTTCGAAGATACCGTTTCATGTTGAGTTTGCTTTTCTAGGTCCCGCCTCCCCGGCGGGGCCTTTTTTTTTATAATTGTATCTTGCAGCCCGATGGCCATTCAAAAATCTAAAGTCCTCGATCAATTAAAGCAGCACCTGCAAACAGCAGTGATGCTTGAATTCTCAACCTTGCCGCCTTACCTGTGCGCATACTGGAGCATTCATGGTTCTTCTGACCATGCCGCGCACGTAAAGAAATTCATTCTCTCTATTGTGCAGGAAGAAATGCTGCACATGGCTATGGCCTGCAACATTCTCAACGCGATCGGGGGAAGCCCTGTGCTGAACGATCCCGCTGCGCATCCGGTGTTTCCTTGCCCTCTTCCCGGGCATAGCAAAACCAATAATGCGTTTATTGTTGAGCTCAATAAATGTTGTCCTGCTGCTGTCGCCATGTTTCTTAAAATCGAATTGCCGGAACAACTATTCGGAGAGAAGCACCACCACGACGGATGGTGTACCATTGGTGAGTTTTATGACGAAATCGAAGCGCTGATAAAAAGCGATGTGCTGGATGATTCCGATTTCAGCCATGGCAAACAAGTGGGCAATAAATTCAATCCGGCGAAAGGAACTTTATATGAAGTGCACAACCGGGCCGATGCATTGAATGCATTGGATGAAATTATTGACCAGGGTGAAGGGCATTCCGGAAAAATGTACGATAAGGATCACCAGCTTACTCACTACTGGAAGTTTCAGTCCGTTTATGACCTCATGCAAAATGAAATCTGGGATTTTGAAAACGAGGTTTACAATATGAGGGCTAATCCTGATGAATCCCTTTTTTCAGAAGAGGCCAAAGAATTAAGCACCACGTTTAATATAGCATGGACAGCTCTTTTGGATGAGCTTCACGCTGCGTTCAATAGTGAAGACCCTTCGCTTGATAAATCTATCGAGCTGATGTTTCATTTGAAAAAATCCGCTGTTGCACTCATGCAAATTTCTTTAGCCGCGAAAACAGGGAATGCAGGACCTACCTTCAGCTATCTTCGTCGTTAGGCGACTATCATTTTTTAGCAGCCAATTTCCGGTGATGTATTAAATCCGGTTAAGTTCTCGTTTCACGCAGAGGCGCAGAGAACGCTGAGAAAATGTCATAATTGATCCCCTCAGCGTCCTCTGCGCCTCTGCGTGAAATAAATCAAATCAACTCTTTTGATACACAACCCAATTTCTCTATCGGCAACGAGATCATTAAATTCTTCAGATTTTCTTTCATCAACAGGCAAAATCGGCAAGCCGAAAAACCATACCTGCAAGCCGGTTAGAACGACCAGCATGCCGGAAAGCGGAACCCGCATGCAGAAAAACCCAACCAGCAAGCCGATTAAATCATCCCGCATGCCCTAAAGCGTAACTGAAAAGCCGTAAGGCTTAACTGGCAAGCCTGTTAACTAAACCGGCAAGCTGGTTAGAGCGACCAGCATGCCGGAACGTTTCTCCGGAAAGCCGGATTGCAGAACCGACAAGCAGGAAAGTCAAACCGGCAAGCCTAACCGGAAAGCCGGAAATGCTTTCCGGCATGCCGAAAAAGAAAACGGGCATGCCGCAAGAGTTTTCGGGCATGCCCGTTTTGCAGGGAAATGATGAAATTGGCCTAAAAACGAGGTTTCGTCTCAATCGAAGCCTGCCCGGGTAGTTTCCGCGGAGTTTTTACCTTTGAACCATTCGGTTGACCGTCATAAGCTTAAAGAAAACCCAATTTATGGAAACAAAAGATAGCAATGGCAATATTCTGAACGATGGAGATTCGGTTCATTTGGTAAAGGACTTAAAGGTAAAAGGTTCTTCTGCTACTCTTAAAAGAGGGGTCAAAATCAAGAATATTCGTTTAACCGAAGACCCTGCTGAAGTGGAATGCCGTATTGACGGAAGCGTGATGGTGCTAAAAACCATGTTTTTAAAAAAGGCTTAGCAGATTTATTAAAAAAGGCAAAATGATGAAACCGCAGAACTTTCAAAATCATAGCACCATTTATTCTGCAAGGACTCGCTCGCAAATAATCTATTATATAAGTGTATCGAGTCTGAATGTTCTTGCAACGGTGAACCTGATTCGGGCATGCATAGTAGGCAGTGGCAGGATGAATGCGCTGCTTTTCTTTTTAACAGCCATATCGCTGCTGGCCGCATACTTTTTATTTCGTTCTTATTCTCTGAAAGCTCAGGACCGCGCCATCCGGGCGGAAGAGAACCTTCGTCATTTTGTGTTGACCGGAAAGCTTCTCGATAAAAACCTGGATATGAAACAAATCATTGCTTTACGATTCGCGCCGGATGAAGAATTTCTTGCTTTGGCCGAAAGAGCGGTGAAGGAAAACCTTAGCAACACTGAAATTAAAAAGGCTGTCAAAAATTGGAGAGCAGATTATAACAGGGCTTGATAAGGCATGGCCGATTATTTTTTGGCAATTCACCGAATCTCTCTATGTTTGCTGTTCAACCATTATTAATCAATCAATGACTATGAAGCGTACGTACCTGATGATGGCAGTTTTGTTATTGCCGTTTTGCCAAAGCCAATCATTTGCACAGGCTAAAGATTCCACGAAATTTTCTTTCGGAGGATATGTGGATGCCTATTATGCATATTACACTGATAGCCTGGCACCGAATGCGTACCAGCGGTTTCCGACCATATCTCCGCGCAGCAACCAGTTTGGTTTAAATACGGCTGTGTTTACCATGGCATATAACGATACGGCAAAAGTGCGTGGCGTATTTTCACTTCACTTCGGTGACATTGCGCACAGTGCATGGTCGTCCGATTTTAACGAAATCATGGAAGCCAACGTGGGTATAAGGCTGTGCAAGAAGCTTTGGCTCGACGGTGGTTTTTTCAGAACGCATTTGGGAACCGAATCATTGTTGCCGAAAGAAAATATTGCCAGTTCCCTTGCCGTGGGCACGTTTTACGAGCCGTTTTATGAAAGCGGTTTTCGATTAAACTATGTACCTAATGCGAAATGGATCATCAACCTGTATGCGTTGAACGGATATAACCGGTTTGTAGATAACAACGACAAAAAATCTTTCGGTGCTTTGATCACCTATGCTTTTGGCGATAAAGGAAATATCGGTTACAGTAATTACATCGGTGATGATGGTGCACAAGGCGATACTGTGAATCACACCTTTTTTCACCAAAACCTTTTTGTGAATTACCAGATTAAGAAGTTGAAAATTCAGGCCGGCGTTGATTATTGCACTAAGCAGCATGCCGACCTCGGCGATCCTTCAAAAAGCGCCAGTGTGCTTAGCGGCCTTGCTACTTTCAAATACCAATTTCGCAAACGTTGTGCGGCTTATGTGCGCGGAGAGTTTTTCGACGATGCCATGGCTGTGATGGATACTGTTTTTGTTGACAAGAATGGCTACCTAACGGGTTTCCAGCTTTGGGGTGTTACTTGTGGCGTGGAATACAAACCTACGGAAGCATCTTACATCCGCCTCGAAGCCCGCAACCTTGAAATGGATGATGCCCAGGAGATTTTCCATTGGAAGAACGATCCGGAAGACAGCCGTCTGGAGGTGATGATGAATTTGGGGATTTCGTTTTGACTTCGACAGGCTCAGTCACCTATGGTCGTTGAGCTTGTCGAAACGACCTTCAGAAGACTTAATTATTGGAAATCTTAAAGTTCAGTTCCACCACGCGCCCGTTTTCAGAAAAGATGAGCTGGTCGGTGAGATGCCTCATTAAAAAGATACCACGGCCGCATTCTTTTTCAAGATTTTCAGGGGCTGTGGGATCAGGCAGGTTGTAGTAATCAAATCCGGGACCTTCATCCGTGATGGTAAAACTGAGATTGTGATTATTGAGAAGGTAGGAAACGCTGATTTTCTTTTTAGGATCGGCCTTGTTGCCGTGATAGATGGCATTAGTGACGGCTTCCGTAACGGCCACAAGCATGTTGCCGAACACATCTTCGCTCACCTGGTATTTAGACCGCACTTCATCAATGATGCGCTCCACTGTGGTGAGGCTCTCGGGTTGTGAGCTTAATTCCACCGTCTGTGCTTCTCCTTCCGTCATTTTTCTATCGCTTGAAAATAATCGTTGACTTTTTTCTTGTAGTAATTACTCAGTGCCGGCGGAACCGTACGAAGCAATTCCATCTCTTTTAACTTTAATTGTTTATACTCTTCAAAAGCAGGAGGGTTACGCTTCTGATAATTTTTTGCTTCATCACTTTTGCGTTGCTGATCCTGGTCCCTTTCGCGCTCGGCCTTCTCACTTTCAAGCAGCCTGGTCATAATTTCATCCGTGCGTCTGATGGTTTGATCTGTGATGCGTTGATTTACAATATCTTCTTCGTTCTGCTCCTGCAATTTTTGAATTTCGGGAAGATCGCCCAGCTTCTTTCCTCCGGCATTATTCTCATCTAAATCCAATTGATGAACGGCATTGCGGATATATTCCTGCTGGGCAGCCATCTTGGCCAGTTGTTCACTAGTACCGCCTCCTTGTTCTCCCGGCTTTCCTTTGGGTGAAGGCTTGTTGCCGTTTTTCTCCATCTGCTCCTTCATTTTTTTCATGTTTTTACTCAGCTCTTCCTGCATCTTCTTCGCCTCTGCAAGCGACGACTTCTTACCGCTTCCGGCACCGGGTTTATTGCACTTGCCCTGGCCTGCTTTTTTACTTTGCGACTGTTGCTGTTGCATTTGCTGCAGTGATTCGCTCAACATTAGCGTCAGGTTATTAATGGAAGTCATCGCCCATTGCTGGCGGCTTCTCGCTTGCGGAATAAATCGGTCTTCAAGATTGCTCAGCGATTCATCCATATTCATGTTGATGCTGCTGATCTCCTGGTTCACCTTGCTTTGAATTGCTACCACTCTTTTGCTAAGTGCAAACAATGAATCCTCCACCACCTTGGCGTTATCCTTAATCTTCCGCTGCTCCTGCGATGCTTTGAGATATTGCGGATTATTCACATCCATTGTCTTGAGATCTTCCATCACCTTTTCCTGGTCGAATGAAAGGCGAAGAAGATTTTCAAGCAGAGCGCGCAATGCATTTTCATCTTCTTCCTGTTGCTCTTGCTGCATCTTCTCCTGCGCCTTGGCAAGCTTATCACCCATTTGCTGCATTTTATCAGCCGCTTTCTTCTGCGACTTCGATGCCTTGCTACTCTTTCCCTGGCTCAGGCTCTCTGAACTTTCCTTTTGTTCCTTCTGAACTTCCTGTTCATCCTGTTTCGTATCGGGCATTTCATTTTTTTGTTCTAAGGCGTCATTCTTCTTCGCCATATCTTCCATGTCTTTTTTCAAATCTTCGAATTGCTTATTCAAAGAATCCTGCTTGTCTTTCAAATCCTTGCTGTCTGCATTCTTCTGATCGGATTGTTTGGAAAGATCGTCCTGTTTCTTGGCCATTTCACTCAGCTTGTCAATGTTGTCCTGAAGCTTTTGCTCGAACTCCATCTGTTTGAACAACTCCAAGGCGCGCTCCAATTCTTTTTCCAGGTCTTTATTGTCGAGCTTCATCTGCTTGAGCTGATCCTGGACCTGCGATTTGTCCACCTTCTCCATTAGCTTTTGCAGCTCGTCCATCATCTTCTGCATTTCAGGCGTCATCAGCTTGGCCATCAGGTCCTGCAGCTGCTGTTCCTTTTGCATGATGTTTTCATCGCGCTGCTTGTATTCACTCTTCTGTTCGTTGTTCTGCTGGTTCTTATTCTTCAGCTCTTCCAGCTTACGCTCCAGCTCTTTTTGCTGCTTGGTAATATCCTCCACCTTCTTCTTGTCATTCCAGTTCATTTCCTTTTTATCAAGAAGCTTATTGCTGAGGTCGTTCAGATCCTTCTGCAATTGTTTCGCCTGCTCGATGCTTTCTTTCAGGTTGCTTTTCAGGTTGTCGTTATTCTTCGATGTCATTTCAGCAATCTCCTGCATCGAAGGTGCCTTAAACACCTGTGCCTGCGACCGGGTGGATTTAGGGCCGTTCACCCCGTCGTTATCCGTTACTTCAAAATAATATTCGAGCTGATCACCCGCGCCAATGTTGATATTGCTTACATCCCAATAGTAGAAAAACTGATCACTCGTCGTGTTTTTATTAATAGAAATAGGTTCGCTGAATGATTGAGGCCGGCCTACCTGGCTTTGAGGATCTGCAGAAGCTACCTGCTTGAGAAAATGATAATTGAACGTGAGCTTAGTTAACCCGTAGTCATCCTTTACCAATCCTTTGAAATAAATTCGTTTGGTTGAAAAGGTATCCCTTTGTTGTTCCACGCTAATGCTTGGGTAAAGATCAGGAATCACTGAAATGGCGTACCGAACGGAGTCCGTGCTCTGCAGGTATTTATTCGAAGGCCGCACGGTGTAAGAATCATTTCTCAAAAAACGTTTGGTAAATGAGAAAGTATTTTCTTCGGAGCGATTGGGAGCGACTGAAGTATCGGCGAAAGAAAGCTTTAAGGTTTCCGTGTTGCGGGTATGGAACATCCACGTTACTCTCGTGCCGGCAGGAATCAGAAGATCGCCTGTGTTTTGAAGCTGCTCTTTGGGTTTGTTGAGGTAAGCAGGATATTCAAGGCTGATGTCGAAATTCATCAGCACGGGATTGGGAACTGCCTCCAGGGTATATTCATGAGAATAGAACCCATCGGCAAACAAGCGGAACTCGGTCGTCTTCTGAATATTTTTAAACGTGTAATGAAAGTTCACCAGGTTTTCTTTCTCCAGCCTGAACTGGTTGCCGCCGATTTCAATAAATGCTTCCTGCGGAACTTCTTTTCCTGTCACTTTAATGTCCACCGTGAAATCCTGCTGCTGAACAGTTTTAAGATTTTTATTTAAAATTTCAAAAGTAAACGGCGCTGGTTTTTCAAAATAAGTCGAATGATCCATCAACCTCTTCGTACTGTCCTTGATCATGCTCGGTGCGGTAAACAAAACCACCACTAAGATCAAAAACGGAATAGCCGCAAGGCGCAAATATTTTTTATTCTCCGAAAAATTGACTGCCGAAACAAATGGTACCGGCTTCAATTCTTCCGATTTCTGATTGATACCTGCCGTGAGAAGCTCAAAGCTGAATGTATGATGCCCGGAATCTCCAGATGTTTTTTCCTCCGCTTCCTTTCTCAGTTGAAGAACATTCAGCAACTTATCTTTTACTTCAGCAAAATGCTGCCCGATGATCTGGGCAGCCTGTTCATGCGAAATAATGTGGCCGATTTTATACAGATGAAAAAGCGGAATGGCTACAAAACGCCACAGGATAAAAAGAATGCCGCTCAGGAATGAATAAAACAAAACCGTTCTGAAAGCCGTGCTGAAATGACCGACCGATTCCAGCGTCGTCACTACCAGGTAAAAAGCCAGCGTGAGCGTAAAAGCATAAATGCCGCCTCTTATCAGCTTGTTCTTGTAGTACTTGCGGATAAACGCATCGAGCTTGGAAATCAGGATTTGATAGCTATCCATTCAGACAGAGGGTTTTAAAGACTAACAAAGATACGTAGAAACGGTTAAAGCCGCGTTGTTATTGAATAGTTAAAGTGTGAAACGGTACTTGAAATATGAAATCGAAATTTAAGCCGTAAGGTTAGACGTTCATCTGCATGTTTCCAGTTTCGAGTATCAAATATCCCTTTCTTGAACAATCTTGCCTCATTTCTTACACTTTTAGATAAACGTCACCTTTTTCCGAATCTTTAAAAAGCAAGGGGCGTTGAATTTCGAAACGATTTATCCGCTATTAACAATATGAGTAACGATAGTCCATCTTCGAAAAAGAATTCCGGAAATAAGCCTTTTATGAAACTAAGGTCCAGGCAGCGCATGTCCTATCGCATGGTGGTGCTTGCGGCAACTTCTTTCATGTTGTTTTTTGCGCTTGGATTTTTCATTTATTTCCAATTCGGGAAGAGCGAGAAAGCCTATGCTTTGCCTTCGAATGGCGATTATCGTTCTAAACAAAGCGGCAGTTGGGGCACAGCAACCAATTGGGAAAAATACCAGGGTGGAAACTGGACCACACCTTCTTCGGCTCCCACTTCGTCCGATGGCCTCATCGAAATTCTATCAGGTCACACCATGACCGTTGCTGCAAGCGTAACGGCCGACCAGATCCTTGTGGACGCCGGCGGAACGTTGGCGGTGAGCACAGGAACCTTAACACTAAATAACGGAACAGGTACTGATATTACCATCAACGGCTCGATGACGGTTTCTTCTACTGTTACGATGAGCAACAGTTCAACAATTATCCTTGCAGGGACCGAAACGGTAACAAGCGCCGGGACCATTAACAGCGGTACCAGTTGCACCACTTCCATTTCTTCAGGCGGCAGATTTGTAAGACAAGGCGGAACCATTCCTACTACTTCTTCTTTCTGGGTTTTAAGCAGCGGATCAACGTTCGAGCATGCCATGGATGGAGGAACGATTCCTTCACTGACATGGACCAGCGGTTCGACTTGCGAAGTTTCAGGAGCTAATCTGACCTTGCCTTCAGGACTGGGTCAAACATTCAGCAACTTAAAATGGAATTGCACGAGCCAGACAGGAAACTTAAACCTGGCGGCAGTAATACAAACGATCTCAAAAGATTTTACAATTGCCAGCACGGGAACGGGCAGCTTGTTTATTGACCAGCAGGGAAATAATTCGACAATGAACATCGGCGGTAACTTTTATTACCAGGGCGGAACAACTTATGTCTGTGTGAACGGAAGCTCCACCATTAATGTCACGGCGGGCAATGTGAATGTAACCGGCGGCACCTTGGCCTTTAACCAGACAGGAGGAACTGCTTATGGAAATACATCCACCAGCATGAACATCACGGGTAATCTAACCGTCAGTGGCGGAACTGTTGACATGAGTCAATACAGCGGGAATAATACTACAAAGGGTTGGGGCATCATCAATTTAACAGGCAATCTGACCGTATCCGGCACAGGCTTGATCACTGAAACCGGGAATTCAAGAGGGCAAATTTATTTCACTGGAACTACCGCTATTCAGACATATTCTACAAATAACCAGATCACAAACGTCGTTGACTATACCGTCAACTCGGGAGCGATTTTGCGAACCAATAATAATGTACTCACCGATGACGGTGATTTCACCCTGATGTCCGGCGGAGGATTGATGATCGGCTCGGCGCAGGGAATTACAAAAACAACCATGCAAGGTAATGTGCAGGTGACTGGTACTCGATCATATAGTCCTGGTGCCGATTATACTTATGAAGGAACAGCAGCGCAAGTTTCAGGCGACGGCTTGCCCTCGCAGGAAAGAAACCTCACCATCAATAATTCAAACAACGTTACACTCACAGCATCTACGACTTCGACAGGAACACAAACATTTACGACCGGAATCTGGATTGCAACAAACGATACGCTTACACTTGGAACCAGCACAACGAATCTCGGAACTCTTTCACGCACCAACGGCCACGTCTATGGTTATTACCGCAGATGGGTTGCGGCTGCCATAGCGTCTAATATTTTATTTCCTGTAGGTATCCTGACTTATTACAACGGCGCCAACTTCAGCTTCACCACCGTGCCTACATCCGGCGGAAGCATTGTGGCCACCTTTATCCCGACAAATCCCGGAACACTCGGGCTCCCGTTGACCGATGCAGGTGACGTGCTCGTGAATACCGGTTATGCATACTGGCAGTTCGGAGCCATGAATGGATTCGCCGGCGGACAATGGAGTGTAAATCTCTACGCCAACGGATTTCCGGGAATTGCCGACTATACCAAGCTACACGTGCTTCGAAGAGTCGGAACAGGTACTTCCTGGACCATTAACGGAACTCACAGCGCCGGCACCGGTTCAAACAGCGCGGCTGTCGGAAATCGCACCGTGATGACATCGCTCGGCCATTATGGAATTTTTTCCGGCTCAGCTAATCCACTTCCTATCGAGCTGATCAGCTTCGATGCAAAGCTGGAGGATAACGTGGTGAACCTCGACTGGAAAACCGCAACTGAAATCAACAACGACTACTTCACCATCGAGCGATCTTCAAACGGTAAAGATTTTACCATAGTGCTCAAAGTAAACGGAGCCGGCAACAGCACGACCGTTCGTTCTTACCATGCCGAAGATGAGCAACCGCTCAGCGGTATGTCTTACTACCGCTTAAAGCAAACCGATTACGATGGAAAATATACGTATTCGCCTATCCGCAACATCAAAAACAGCAACGGAAAAAATTCAGAAGAAGGGTTGACTATTGAGGGTGCATATCCCAATCCGTTTTCAGATCACCTCGTGGTTAAGTACAAAACTGTTGAAGAGGCTGTGTTGACTTTTGCATTAATGGGTACGGATGGCAGACTTATTTCAACAGAAAAAATCCAGGTTCAGCAGGGAGAGCACACGCATACTTTTGAAAACGGGGAAAGCGTATCGGCAGGCACTTACATCGTCAGCATTTCCAATGATAAGGAACGTGCGACTAAAACAGTGGTGAAGCGTTAACCTTTAATAATTCCGGGTACTTCCCGCTGGCGGTTTTTGCCATCCAAAGATCCGCTGCCAAAGGTCTTCATCGGTTACCCGAAGGTTTTCTATTTCTTCTCTTTCTTTTGTTTGCGGATCCGACACTTCTACCACCAGGATCCCCATCGTAAAAGATTGAATCATTTGCGTTAAAATAAGATCTACCCGAACAGGTGATTTGCTAGTCAGCACTTCCAGCTCTCTTCTTTCATATCCAACACTGCTAAACATCAAGGTGATCTTCTTTCCGTTGAATTGTTCCGGAACGTCAATTCTGAAATTACCGTCTATATCCGTCACCGTTGCATTTTGAGTTTCTTTAATCATCACGCTGGCAAACGGAACTCCTTCACCAAAATTATCTTTCACCTGCCCGACAATACGAATCGGAACATCGCTTTCCGGTTCAGGTACTTTCTTCTCGGGTTCCGATAGCATTACTTTCCCCATGGTTAAAGGCCGCGTATTCATTTGCTGCGCTTCGGCTTTGCCGGCTAATGCAGTCGCCAGCGCCGCCCCGATAAACAATTTTGGAATCAACAATCCTCGTCGCGAATGCTCCCGCAGGATCAGTTCCCGCTCCATTTGATCCACACCGAGGCGGCCACAAACCGAAGCTGTGTTCTTTGCAAAAAAATCTTTCAGTTGTTGATCGCTGAAGTGGGTGAAGTCCACCACATGCTTGCTGCAGCTGGCGCAAAAGCGTCCGCGTTCCGTTTCTGTCATTTCATTCCAATTCTGCGTGCAGGGTTCTGGAATGCTGAGCTTTAAAGTAACCGGTTTTTTCATCGTTGCCTGATTTTAGTTGTAATGACTGTATGATGTTTTTAACTCCTCAGCATCCGCTAAAAATTGCGGGTAGCGCCCGGCGGCGGTTTTTGCCATCCGAAAATCCGCTGCCAGATATCTTCGTCAAAGCTTCTCACCGCTTCGGCGTCCACATTTCGGCATTGTGTCACCTGCGTTACTGCGATCGCGCCGCCCAGATAAAAGGTGCGCTCAACAACCGGGTTCGCAAACGCTTCCACTTTAATTTCCGGAAGCAAAACGCCCGGATCTAAAATTATTTCAGCACGCACAGGCAGCCCGGTAATCAGCACTTCCATTTCTTTAACCGAATAACCGATAGAACTGAACACAAGCGTAATTGTGCTATCTTTGAATTGACCGGGAATATCCATTTTAAAATTCCCGTCCATATCTGCCATCACCCCGTCATTCATTTCCATCACCATTACGTTCGCGAATGGGATGCCGGTGCCGGAAGAATCTGCGACTTTGCCAACGATGTAATTTGAATTTTCCGTCACCGGAACAGATGTCTTTTTCTGAACCGGCTGAGGTTTGATAACTTCTGTCACATTCTTCGCTCGCGCGGCGGAGGTTTGCGCTTTGGCTTGTCCGGCTAATGCTGCGGCCAACGCTGCCCCGACAAACAATTTTGGAATCATGTATCCCCGTTTTGCATGCTCTTGCAAAATAAGCTCCCGCTCCATTTGATCCGCGCCCAGGCGACCGCAAACGTTGCCGGTGTTCTTTGCAAAAAAATCCAGGAGCTGTTTGTCAGTGAAGTGGGTGAAATCAATCACGTGCTTGTTACAGCTGGCACAAAAGCGTCCGCGTTCAGTGGGGGTCATTTCATTCCAGTTTTGTGAGCAGGGAGCAGGAATGCTGAGCTTTAAAGTAGAATGGTTTTTCATTTTGTTTGATTGGGAGGTCAATTGCACCCGCACTTCCAAACTTTGTGCCAACATCACCGAAATTTCATTTTTATCATGATCTATTCCTATTAGTACCTAACTGTACTATTTCTATACCTATATATACCTTATCAATCAATGATTGTTCGGTGGAAGTCTATATATGTACTATCATTATTCCTATATATTCAGTGATTGTTTCTATTTGTTGACTTAATATTCTCGTTTGTTCTATAAATATTCTGATATGTATAGTAGTTGTCTATATAAGATTATCTTTAGTTCCTTATTATTCAGTAGTTATTCTTCTTTGTTCCTAATCTGTGTTAATAATTTGGACCGGACGGTTAACCGGAAAGACGGTATGGTTAGCAATATGGACTGCATGGTCTTCCGGATGGACTGCATGGTCTCCCAAATGGACTGCATGGTCTGCTAGATGGACTGCATGGTCTGCTAAACGGCGCGCGTGGTCTGCTAAACGGACTGCATGGTCTGCTAAATAGACTGCATGGTCTGCTGGGTGGACTGCATGAATAAAAATTTGGACTGCATGGTTTTCATTTTAATAAATCCCTTTATTTTTGCTATATGAATGATTAATTAAACCTTTTTATGAAAAAAATAAAACGGGAGGAAATGGAAAGCATGCTTTTGAGGCAAATGGGGCCATCCACACTTTTAAGGGTTTCTTTGCTCAGTCTGAAAGTGGGCGAAATTCTCCAGGTAGAGCCCGCCGACTGGACCTGGAAATCCAAAAGCCCCTCTGCCCTTTGCCGAAGGCTTGAATCGAGCCGGCGAAAATTCAAATGCCTCAAAAGCATGGAGGGTAAAGGATGGGTAATTGAGAGGTTGAAATAGATAAGGTTGTGCATGAGGGCGCCTCGTAACTGATGCGTTCATCATTTTCGCTCCATTTTCCGTTTCGTTTCATCGGCTATCTTTGCCACTTATGAAAGGAATCCGTGCATCGGCCACGATTTTAATTTTAATCGCAATCGCCAGTTTTTCCTCCTGCACAAAAGATGAAGCCACCCACCAGCAGCCCGTTTCCGCCTGCGTTCCCGGAACGGTCAGCTATCAAAACGACATCAAGCCCATCCTTGCCACCAATTGCGGCGGCGCCACCTGCCATGTGGCAGGCACGGGCAATTACGATTTCACGGTGTATGAAAACGTAGCCAACAACATCCGCCTCGGCGAGTTCGAATATCGTTTATTGTTGCCCATCGGCGATCCGCAGCACATGCCGCAAATGGGTCCGCCGTTTCCCGCTGGCAGCAATTTTGCAGACACCTGCGATCTGATCAAAATCCGCGCATGGATCAGGCAAGGATTTTTAAATAATTGACAATGGATAATTGACAATGAAAAAAATACCGTTCATCTTATTCTTAATTATCAATTGTCAATTGTCAATTGTCAATTCTTCTGCCCAGATTTTCACAGTGAAATCCGGCTCTGTCAGTTTCTTTTCCGAAACTTCGATGGAAAATATTGACGCCACCGCCACCAATGTTCAAAGCATTGTCAATGCACAGATGAAAACCGTGGCCGTGATTGTGCCCGTGCGCAGCTTCAAATTCAAAAGTGATTTGATGCAGGAGCATTTCAACGAAAAATATATGGAGAGCGATAAATATCCCAACGCTACCTTCAGCGGCAAGGTGAATGAGAATGTGGATTTAATGTTGGACGGATGTTACCGCGTCACCACCACCGGTAAAATGAATATGCACGGCGTGGAAAAGGAAATGACTTTTCCCGGAACCGCGACCGTAAAGAACAACGAGCTCTCAGTCGAAAGCGAATTTCCCATTGCCATCAAAGATTTTAAGATCGAAATACCCAAGCTGTTGTTTCAGAATATTGCAGACACCGTGAAGGTGAAAATGAATATTATTTACCAGCCCTATAAGAAGTAATCAATGATAAAAAGAATACTCCTCCTCCTCACATTGTCAATTGTCATCCCGATCTTATCGGGACAATTGTGCTTTGCCCAGACCACTCCTTCGACTCCCGAAGACTTGCTCAAGCAGCTTCAAACGCAGGAGAAGCCCATGACGGAATACGTGATCGCCACTTTCAAAAGCACGAAGATCATCAATCTCCAAACGAACGAAACAATTAAACAACGCAACCTTGATTTCCGTGTTTCGCATTTGTTTGGAAACATCGGCAAAGAAAGTGGCGGCGGCATCCATGATCTTTACGGACTGGATCAGAGCAACGACATTCGTATTTCGTTCAATTATGGAATCACCGATAAGCTGATGGTTGGAGTAGCGCGTGCAAAACGCAATGAAGCTTTCGAAGGACAAGCGAAATACAAATTGCTCGAGCAAACCACCGACGGCAAAACACCGTTAGCCATCACCCTCTTTGCACAAAGCGCCATGACGACCAAGGAAGACGTAGAAGGTTTTTATCAAAAGTTTATCCATCGCCTCGACTACTGCGGACAGATCATCCTTGCAAGAAAATTTTCTCCCAGGCTTTCTTTTGAATTAGTTCCGACATGGGTTCACCGCAACCTCGTCGAGCTCGGCGACAGCAATGATATTTACAGTGTTGGAGGAGGAGTGAGGTGGAAATTTACACGCAGCTCCGCCATTGTTGTTGATTATGCCCATAATGTATTTCCAAAAAATCGTAAAGGCTACCAGGATCCTCTGGGCATCGGTGTTGAAATAGAAACAGGCGGCCACGTCTTCACGATCATGTTTACTAATGCTGTGGGTCTTTTAGAAACGGACTTCATACCTAATACTTACGATTCATGGAATAAGGGAGGGATGAAGTTTAGCTTCAATATCTCGAGGATGTTTAAATTGGGAGGGAAGAAATAAGTTTAGAGTTTGAGGTTTGAAGTTTATAATTAACCCAACTTCAAACTGTAAACTTCAAACTACAAACCGTGAAACGCATCGGCCTCCTCTCCGATACCCACAGCTATCTCGATCCGAAAATATTTGAATATTTCAAGGACTGTGATGAGATCTGGCATGCCGGAGATTTCGGAAATGCTTCCTTATCGCAAGAGCTAAGTAACTTCAAGCCTCTGAAAGGAGTTTACGGAAACATTGACGGAACGGATGTGAAGAACCATCATCCGGTAAGCCGGTTTTTTCTTTGCGAAGAAGTAAAAGTGCTGATGATTCACATCGGCGGATCACCGGGTAAATATTATCCTGACGCAAGCAAATTGATTTCACATCACAAGCCCGACCTTTTCATTTGCGGACATTCGCACATCCTGAAAGTGATGCACGACGATAAAAATAAAATGCTGTACATGAACCCCGGTGCAGCAGGTCGCGAAGGCTTTCACAAAATGCGGACGATACTCCGGTTTCAAATCAGCGGTAAGAAGATTGAAAATCTGGAAGCAATTGAATTGGGAATAAGAGGAGCGCTTACCTGAGCCGGTCGGCAGACTTTACTAAATCGTCGTCTTTCTTTATGCTTCGGTTCGCAAGAAAAACGAAGGCGAGCTGGATTAAGGGGAAATAAACACCGGGCTTGAAAGTGACCTTCTCGTCTAATCCATGAGTAAGCGTGTCGGATGTAAAAAATAACAACCCCACCATAATCACGATGAGGAGAATGCAAAGCCTGCAGAGTCGCATCTGGAGCTTGCGGTTCTTGAAAAGAAAAATCGTAACGAACAGGAGCAGGCCAATTCCTACAGTGAGGATGAGCAGGAAAGAATTCTCATAGGCATAGTAAGACCTGGTAACCTGGGTTCCATGATCCGATGATGGAGGTATTTCAAACAATGGAATATAAAACAAGAGCCCGGCGATCAAAACACCGAGTAATAAATAAAGCGATTGAATACGTTGAATCATTTCTGCTACCAATTACAAATGGGCAACGAAAGTACGAATTCGGATTTCGTGGCTTGAAACATGATGAAAAAATAAATGTTTGGAATGTTGCATAGTATGCCGAAATGCAGTAATATTGCACCCGTTAACGCCCGATGCTTTTAACATGGGCAAACGGCGAACCTCACGGGCTCTTTTAAAAGCCCACCAATTCCCAGAAGATTATTCCAGGTTTTCATTCGAACAAAATCTTTCTTATTCTTATATGAATCAACATCCCTGATTTCTTTCAGGGGTTCTAATAAAATGTTTAGGCGCGTTTGATTTCAACCTCAAACCCTAGACCTCAAACCTCAAACCTTTTTAACTAAGTCCCATGTACGACATTCTCGAATTGAACGACAAACTCGTTGGCGAACTAAAAGAAATTGCACGCCTGATGAACATTCCTAACTATGATGAACTGCGCAGGCAGGAACTGATCTATAAAATTCTGGATCAGCAGGCATTGAATCCCTCGGCTACTTCTTCGATTAAAGAATCTTTGAAAAGCAAAGACTTCGGATCGGATAAAGTGGAAATGCCGAAAACTGAAACAACGAAAGCGGCAAAGACTGAATCCGCAAAATCATCCAAGCCTGAACCTGCAGAATCTTCTGATTCTTCAAAAGGCAAGCGAAAGAGAATCATTCCGAAGAAGGATGAAACGGTGGAAGCTTATGTTCCTCCGCCAAGACCTGCTGCACCTCCAGCACCTCCTGTTTACGAACGCGAAGCAAGACCCGAACCTACGCGCGAATATCAAAGAGAAAGAGAACCTCAGCAACAAGCACAACCGCAAAGGCAAGAATTTGAGCGCGGCAACAGAGATAATAACTTCCGTCCCCGCAGAGAAGTAACGATCCAAGAACCTGCTTACGATTTTGAAACTTCTGTCGTTGGTGAAGGAGTATTAGAAATCATGCCTGACGGTTTTGGCTTCCTTCGTTCTTCTGATTATAACTACCTGACTTCTCCCGATGACGTCTATGTTTCTCAATCACAGATTAAGCTCTTCGGCTTAAAGACGGGTGATACTGTTCGCGGGGCTGTTCGTCCTCCCCGTGAAGGAGAAAAATATTTTCCGCTGATCAAAGTAGATCTGATAAACGGACAAGATCCTGCCGTTGTGCGTGACCGTATTCATTTTGATTACCTCACTCCTTTATTCCCTTTTGAAAAACTAAATCTTAGCGGTGAAAAGTCCAACTATTCAACCCGGGTCATGGATATGTTTACACCAATTGGTAAGGGACAAAGAGGATTGATTGTTGCGCAGCCTAAAACAGGAAAGACTACCATCCTGAAGGATATTGCAAATGCCATCGCTGCCAATCATCCTGAAGTTTATTTGCTTGTGCTCCTCATTGATGAGCGTCCGGAAGAGGTAACAGACATGGCTCGCAGCGTAAAAGCTGAAGTAGTTGCATCCACTTTCGATGAACCTGCTGAACGTCATGTAAAGATTGCCAACATCGTTCTTGAAAAAGCAAAACGTTTGGTAGAATGCGGACATGATGTTGCCATCGTGCTCGATTCAATTACTCGCCTTGCCCGTGCATATAATACAGTTGCTCCTGCTTCCGGGAAAGTTCTCTCCGGTGGTGTCGAAGCAAATGCTTTACATAAGCCGAAGCGTTTCTTTGGTTCTGCAAGAAAGATTGAGAATGGCGGAAGTCTTACAATCATTGCTACAGCACTGACAGAAACCGGTTCAAGAATGGATGAAGTTATCTTTGAAGAATTTAAAGGAACCGGTAACCTCGAACTTCAGCTCGATCGCAAGCTTTCTAATAAGCGTCTGTTCCCTGCAATTGATTTGGTCGCTTCAAGCACTCGTCGCGAAGATCTTTTACTTGATAAAGAAATGATGCAACGTATGTGGATTCTCCGAAATCACCTGGCTGATATGAATCCTACTGAAGCCATGGAATTCATGCTTGAAAGATTAAGAGGAACAAAATCAAATGAAGAGTTCCTGATTTCGATGAAAGCGTAATCACGAACAATTCCGGTTGTGCAGCGTAAATTTATTTGGCTTACAACTTTCCTTTTTCTTCTTACAGGAATTTTCCTCCTGCTTCATCATGAAATGTGGCGTGATGAATTGCAAACGTGGTTGCTTGCGACTGACAGTCATTCATTAAAAGAACTTTATCAGAACACACGTTACGAAGAACATCCCATGTTATGGTTTGTCTTCGTTTACTTGATTTCTTTGTTCAGCAACAACCCTGAATCCATCCAGTGGCTTCATCTTTTCATTGCCACAAGTACAGTTTTTCTCTTCCTTAAATACTCTCCCTTTAAGCCGTTTCAAAAGATTCTTTTCGTCTTCGGTTATTTTACGGCTTATGAATACAGCATCATCAGCAGGAACTATGCTATAGGCCTATTTTTACTTGTTGCCGTTCTTTCTTTGATTTCTTCACAGAAAAAATCCCGGCTTCCCATCATTTCGTTTCTTCTTTTCCTGCTCATGCAAACGAATTTCTATGGCATCTTAATGGCTATGCCGCTTTTTCTTTTTCTTATCTGGGAAAATGATCTGGTAAAACCCAAATCGAAACGGGGATTTGCAGTATTCATTCTTGTTTTTCTTGCCGGATTAGCTCTTTCTGTCATTACTTTAATTCCCCCTGCCGATACCTGGTTTATAACAGGATGGAGATTCCACGTCAGCCCGTTTATGATCAAGAAAACTTTTGGAATTATATGGTCAAGCTTTGTTCCTATACCTAAATTTCAGATCGCATTTTGGAATACAAATTTCCTCGACGATACTCTTTCCGACGTCTTGCAATTTATCGGCGGTATTTTTATCCTGATTTGGTGTTCTCTTATTCTTTTACCACGGCGGAAAGTCCTTTTGCTTTATTTAAGCCTGGTTCTTCTCATTCTTTCCTTTTCTTACTTCCGGTTTTTCGGTTATCAGCGGCATCATGGTCATCTGTTTATATTTTTTATAGCCTGTTTATGGATTTCTAAATTACTGACAACTCAGGAGACACCCATTAATCACCGGTTTCTTCGAATTCCTTATCAATATAAAGATGTCTTTATTACTTCGATACTTTCGATTCATGTTTTAGCCTTTATTATGGCCGCCTATTTTGATGCAAAATATCCTTTTTCAAGTCATCAATACGCCGCAAATTATATCTCACAGAATCATCTTGAAAATTTACCCATCATAGGAGACAGAGATGGTCCTGCTTCAGCAGTTGCGGCGTCATTAAATAAAGAGTTCTATTATCCGATGGCTAATCGTTGGGGAAAACATGTTATTTTTAATAATAAAAGAGACATTTTACCCGATGAAGCAATTGTAAAATCGGCTGAAGAGGTTGCTGATCAGAATCATTCAGAAGCTTTGATGGTATTTTCTCACCCGATTGACCGTCCTTATCAACGTGTGGAGTGGATGGCAGAATTTAAGCCAAGTATTGTAGAAGATGAGGAGTATTATATTTACCGCATTAAAAAGAAGGCAATAGATAATTGACCATTTATTATTATGAAAAAAGATACTCAGGTTTTTGATTTAATTAAAAAAGAACAGGAACGCCAGGAACATGGCCTCGAACTGATCGCTTCAGAAAATTTTGTGAGCAAACAAGTCATGCAGGCCATGGGCTCATGTCTTACTAATAAATATGCGGAAGGTCTTCCGGGCAAAAGATATTACGGCGGCTGCGAAATTGTTGATCAAACCGAACAGTTGGCTATTGACCGTGCAAAAACTTTATTCGGCGCGGCATGGGTAAATGTTCAGCCGCATTCGGGTGCACAAGCAAACGCGGCAGTAATGCTTGCGCTGATAAAACCAGGTGATACCATCCTCGGATTCGATCTTTCTCACGGCGGACATCTTACTCACGGCTCTCCGGTAAACTTTTCAGGCAAGCTTTATCGTGCTGTGCACTACAAAACTCATCCCGATACCGGTAGAGTAGATTACGATGACATGGAAACTGTTGCAAGAAGAGAAATGCCAAAGCTTATTATCGCCGGGGCATCTTCTTATTCCCGCGACTGGGAATATGCACGCATGAGAAAGATTGCCGACGAAGCCGGAGCATTCCTCATGGCCGACATTGCACATCCTGCCGGTCTCATTGCACGTGGTTTGCTCTCCGATGCTCTTCCTCATTGCCATGTTGTTACTACCACTACCCATAAAACCTTACGCGGCCCCCGTGGAGGAATGGTGATGATGGGAAAAGATTTTGAAAATCCGTGGGGATTGAAAACTCCGAAGGGAGAAACAAGAATGATGTCGGCCATTATGGATGGCGCCATGTTTCCCGGAACACAAGGCGGACCTTTGGAACATGTGATTGCCGCCAAAGCAATTGCTTTCGGCGAAGATTTGAGTGATGAGTATTTGCATTATTGTGTGCAGGTTATCAAGAATGCACAAGCAATGGCGAAATTATTTATTGAAAAAGGGTATAAGGTTATTTCCGGCGGGACAGATAATCATTCCATGCTGATTGATCTTCGTTCCAAGAACCTGACAGGTAAGCTGGCGGAAAATACCCTGGTAAAAGCCGATATAACAGTCAATAAAAACATGGTTCCTTTTGATGACAAGTCTCCTTTTGTTACTTCGGGAATGAGAATAGGTACCCCGGCGATCACCACGCGTGGTTTAAAGGAAAAAGACATGGAGAAAGTGGTAGAGTTAATTGACGAGGTGCTCATGAATAATGAAAACGAAACCAAAATAAAAGGTGTAAAGAAGAAAGTGAATACAATGATGAATAAATTTCCTTTGTATTCATGATTTTTTGAAACAATGAAAACCGTTGTAATCGGTGCCTCACCAAATACAGAAAGATATTCCAATCTTGCTGTTCACCGGCTGAAACATTTCGGTCATGAAGTGGTTGCGGTTGGTCTTCGAAAAGGAGAAATAGACGGTATTCCCATCCATACAGATCATCCCCTGGTAAAAGATGTTCATACGGTGACATTATATGTTGCTCCTCAGCATCAACCGCCTCTTTACGAATACATTCTTTCTCTAAATCCCCAAAGATTGATCTTTAGCCCCGGCGCAGAAAATGAAGAGCTGGAAAAAATGGCTGAGGAAAAGGGAATTGAAGTGCTTGAGGCCTGCACTTTGGTGATGTTGAATACGGGACAGTATTAAAATCTCCTTCCGGTTTTTCCTTTGTGTTTCTTTGCGACTCTTTTCTTTGTGACTTTGTGGTTTAAAATAATTTAAACACAAAGACCACAGAGATTTAATCACAAAGCACACAAAGCTTTTGTATTTTCAACGCGGACAGGCTTGATTCAACGGATTTATTGATGAACATGATTCTTGCTTTTGTTCATGCTTGCAGGAAATTTCTGTTTTTACTATTCATTAACACATCCTGAACCCGCCCGGTATGGAAAACATCGCAAACACTACAGGAATATCGAGGATAAATGACCAAATAATTAAAGGAATAGAAGCTTTCACCATTCTTTCTTTCGTAGTTACTTTTCTGTAAAAGAGCCAGAGCATAAAAAACCATTCAAAAAACCTGACGATAATAAGTATATACAACAGGGATGAATCAAGGTTGTAGTCAAGTATTCTTCCTGTCCAGAAAATAATTTGACCGGCAACAATTCCCAGCCCTGCTCTTGAAATTCCGAATACAAATGCATGAGGAGAGGAGACATGCAGCCATTTGTTCAGCACTTTTCCGGCTAAAGAGTACCCGATTATTTTAACGAGGGCATACACGCCTATTCCGTACAGTACAGCTTCCATGGAAATTTTGTTTTAGTTAAATATTTTAATCCTTTTTCGCTTTTTAATTCATTAGAGCTTTCGTCTGTCATTTTGTTTTTACACCGGCAGAGGTTTTTACAAAATCGCTGTCAAGTATGCCAGATGTTGAATCTTGAGTTTGATCCGGTAACTCTCCGTCATTGAATTCATAAACAATCCTCAGGCGTTGCTCTCCCTCTGCATTGGTGTACAATTCTTTTCTTTCGGTGGGCGGAGGGCATAATCTTTTTTCCAGCCAGATGGGTAAAATGCAGCTGGGTAGAAAAAAGACGACGAAAAGAATGAGGCTGATTAAGCTAATCACCCCCGTAGCGAAAAAAATACCAATGAGAGAAGCAAGCGCTCCAAGAATTGCTAAAAAAGTAATCCAGCCATAATACTTTATCTTCTTTGTTGCTACGGCATAAATAAGTAATCCATACCACAAAAGGGAGACAGAAGGTTTTAGCGATAACAAAATAATAAGCTCAATAATAATCAGCAGCGATAACAGAAGAGTATTCCATCCTCCATATTTTTTAATCCTGACTTGTGAAGGAATACCTTTGAGAACCTCGGCGACGTCTTTGGAATATTTGTATTTGTCAACAAGTTCAACAAATACTTCCTGCTTTGTAATTCCTTGCTTCAGCAGTTTGCGTGCTTCTCTGCCGATTTCTTTTTTCTGTGACTTTCTTTTTTCCATGCCCGGGTTATTTTATTGCCGAAAAATTGTGTTCCCAAATATTATCAGCATCAAATCTATCCAAAAATCTTTTTAAACCCGACATCCTTTCCCCAAATTAAACAACCTGTTCCTTTTTTCAATTCCTTTTTTCCAAAAAACACTTTTTTCCAAAATCATTTCAACTGTTTCCTCAACTAAACTTCCTTTTCACCCAAACGAAACAACTCTTTTTTTCTGGAAAACAAGGGTTTTTTAAAACAAAACAGGTGTTTTGGAGAATGAAAAAGGTGTTTTCAAAACCAAAACAGGTGTTTTCCGAAAAGAAAGAGGTGTTTTTCCAAACAAAACACCTCTTTTCCCGGACAAAAGGGGTGTTTTTCTGGACAAAACAGGTGTTTTTCTGTGTAAAACAGGTGTTTTTCCGAACAAAACAGGTATTTTTCCAGGAAAAAGGGGTGTTTTTCCTCCGAAAAGGGGTGTTTTTCAGAAAAAAATAGGTGTTTTTCTCTATAAAACAGGTGTTTTGTTGACAAAAAGGGGTATTTTCTTCACGAAAGGAGGTGTTTTGTCTTGAAAAAGGGTTGTTTTGTTGAGAAAAAGAGGTGTTTTTCTCTGTAAAACAAGTGTTTTGTTCGGAAAAACAGGTGTTTTACCAAAAATGTCATCTGCCGGGCTGACAAAATGTCTGATTTCGCTTCTTATTTAAGGAGCAATAATGGTTTTTATTGGCTGTTGGGCCCGAAGCCTGTGGTATTTCTGGCAAAGTGGAATATAATAGCGTGTCCCACTTGATAAATTGGTGATTCGAATAGTAGTACGGCCACTTGATCTTAGAATAGCGAGTAGCAGGTTTCCGGAATAATTATTTGTTTGCTGATGATCTTAATTTGAGGGGCCATTTCGGTCACATGACACTCATTCGCCACTCAAATCGGTCTATTCGCCAAATAATTCAACCTTTTTTTGCGAAGGCTCGATGAAATTGCCACCTTTGCTAAGCTTAACATTCTTAGCAGCTTAATTTATCATGATTAAAAGTCTATTTAATTCCGGCAGGAAAAATCTTTTCCTTTTCGAATTCATTGGTTTTTCGCTTGGCTTCTTCAATAAAGGGGCCGCGCAAACATGCAGCGTGTGTACAGCTTGTACAACGGTAGTGAATAACTGCACTTTTGCCGTCAATGCAAACAGTTCGCAGAACTATTCAACCACTGCCAACAGCGGAGGACGGATGTGCATCAATGCCGGAACTTACACCGGGAACATTACCATTACCGGCGGAAATAATACAATCGTTGTGGTGGTTCAACCAGGAGCGGTGTTCGCTCCGGCAAGCATTACATACGGCGTTTTCATTAACGGAAGCTTTACATTAGAAGTGAAGCAGGGCGGAACAGCAATTTTGCCTCCGTGGGCTTTAGCTTATAACGGTAGTGTAAACATCAGGAATTGTGGAACCATTCATTGCCTTGGTGAACTATTGCTTCCCGGCGCCGGAACAGGAAACGGAAACGTAACCATTCAGAACAACGGAATATTTACAGTAGCCGGCACGCTGAAATTAGGTACGAACGGCGGACGAACGATTTGTAATTCAGATTCGATGCATCTCGGCAGTCTTTTAATTACGGGAAATATTACCAGGGGAGTAAATAATAACGGATATATTGAAGTGGACAGCAATTGGACGATTAACGGCACAGCTGTTTCAGATTCATTATGCCCGGGCAGTCTCATTCGCGTGAAAGGAAACTGGAATGACAACTCGAGAACCTTTGGCGGCAACTGTGCAAAGGTTGAGGTCTGGGGAAATTCTGTTTGCAACGGTTGCAGAATGAATGGTGTGTGGGATTTTTGTGATACAACCGGCGCGGCGGCTTCTAAATTTTATCCGACTCCAAAAGTAGATACCGTGAAAGGCTTTAACGCTTCATGGGCGCCGGGGGTAACCTATTGTACAAATTGTGTTCCGCCTCTTTCGTTTACGGTTGCGCTCGGTGGAGCAGACATTTGTTCCGGCTCATGTTATACTCTGAAGCCTGTGATTACCGGTGGCGTGGCTCCGTTTACTTATTCGTGGACGCCTTCAGGTGCAACAACGGCCACTGTTTCTGTTTGCCCGACTGTTACAACTACTTATACCGTTAACGTAACAGATGCCTCCGGAGCAACAGGTGTTGCATCTGCAACTGTGACTGTGAAACCTGCACCTGTCGTAAATATGACTCATACAAAAGGACTCGGCTGCGATTCAAATACTATTTATACCGGTTATGGTCTGGACAGCATGATAATTACTGCCAATACGGTCAGCGGAAATATTGTTGCATACCAATGGTTTCTGAATGGTACGGCAATTCCAAATGATACCACGCAAAGCATCACTATTTTTGCGGGTGGAGTATATCATGTGGTGGCGATAGATTCTAACGGATGCGTATCAGATACTGCCGGGACGGGAATATTAATTAAAGTTGTTGACGTTCGTTGTGGCCATAACGGAAATAAGATCACCATCTGCCACGTTCCCGATTGCCGGACGGATAAACAAGTTACCATCTGCATCGGAGCACCTGCAGTGCCCGCCCATTTAAAGCTTCACGACTGCGATTGCCTTGGACCGTGCTCAACTCCTCATCCTAACAAGCAGGTTGTGGATGTTAGTGGCATGGCAGTGCGTATGATGCAGGAGGAAACAGAAGAGAATCATCATTTGCAGATGAGTATTTATCCGAACCCTTTTACCAATCAAACTACACTTCAGTTTTTCGTGGCCGAAAGCGGACAGGTGAGGCTGGAATTACGTGATTTGAAAGGAACTTTCACAAAGATCCTGTTCGATAATGCTGTGGAAGGCGATTCAGATTTTAATATAAACGTTGACGGTTCTTCTTTAGCTGAAGGCATTTATATTGCTACGCTCAGCAATAATAATGAAGTGATGCATCGGAAGCTGATTGTGATTAAATAGGTTCTTTTACCGAATAAAGGCTTTTTATTTATAAACCCCGGGAAGACTTTAGTTCTCCCCGGGGTTTGTTTTTTTTGTCTTTAATACCATTGCCGGTGGTTAAGAAATTCCCTCTCCGCAGATTGTTTCCTCATTCGCAATCCGTATATTCGTATTTCATTTTATTCATAAAAGATGACGCGATATTTATCGCTCTTTTTGTTTTCGGTAGTTGTTTTTTCGTCCTGCAAGGATAAGATAGAAAGCGAACCTTCGGGTGCGGAGATCGAAAAGTCTTATCGTTACTTTCCCTTAGCTGCGGGCAACTGGATGATGTATGATGTGGACAGCATTATTCATGAGTACGCCGACGATCACACGAACCAGCCGGATTCTTTAATCTCTTCTTATCATTTCCAGGTTCTCGAAGTGGCGGATTCTTCCTTTATTGACGGCGAAGGACAAATAGCCTGGCGCATTTCACGTTATCGCCGTGATGCGGATACCATGGCATGGAATTTTATAAATGTTTGGACGGCCAAACGTACCAATGCTTCGGCACAAAGAGTTGAAGATAACGTGCGGTATGTAAAACTTTCTTTCCCGGTAGAATCAAATGCTTCCTGGAATGGCAATGCCTTCAACAGCATGTATGAAGAAGAGTATAATTATTCTGAAGTGAACGTTCCTTTATCTCTTGGAGGGCTAAACTTTGACTCTTCTTTAACTGTTATACAAAAGGAGGACTTTAATCTTATTCATCAAATCCTCAAAAAAGAGCAGTATGTTAGCGGAGTAGGAATGGCATTTAAGGAAATGGATAGTCTCAACCTCAACGGTCTTCAACAAGTCACGAATGGCTATGAATTTCGGGAAACGTTAATTGGGTATGGGCATTAATTAAATAGATAGTTGTCAGTGGTCATTGCGAGGAACGAAGCAATCTCCAAAGAAAGAAGGGGATTGCTTCGTTCCTCGCAATGACGAATACTTTTAATTGCCAATGGCAAAAAGAAAAAAATGAAACGGTATTTAATATTTTCCATTATAATTCTTTTCTGTGCAAATGCAGTCTCCGCGCAGATCAATCAATGGAAGTTTTTTGTCGGGTTCACTGATAAAAACAGTAATCCATTTAGTGTTTCAGTGCCTTCGGCCTATCTCTCTGCAAAAGCAATTCAAAGAAGAACGGCTCAGAATATTTCAATTAAGCAAGACGACCTTCCGGTCAACCCCCAATATATAGATAGCCTGATTGCTAAAGGAGCAACCATCGGAAACAAAACAAAATGGCTGAATGGAGTTGTTGTTTCCGTTCCTGATTCTGCTTCTTATAATAAGATCATGGCTTTACCTTTTGTAAGAAATGTAATCCGTGTGAGAAGACCTGAAGGCAAAGGAGGAATTAAAAAGTTTGACGAAGAAAATAATATGATCTCTTTGGTTGAGCAAAACAATGCCGACACAAGAGCTAAGCAACCGTCACAAGCAACAGTTTTTTCGTATCAATATGGTAATTCGTACAATCAAATACACCTGATGAACGGCGATTACCTTCATGACAATGGATTTCATGGGGAAGGAATGGTGATTGCACTTCTCGACGCCGGGTTTTATCATGCTAATCAGTTAAAAGCTTTTGACAGCTTGAATGCAAATAACCAGGTGCTCGGTACATGGGACTTTGTGGCGAATGAATCAAGTGTTTATGAAGATGATTCACATGGCGGTTCGGTGCTTAGTTGCATTGCGGGCAATGTTCCCGATAGTTTAGTAGGCACAGCACCTAAAGCACAGTTTTGGTTATTAAGAAGTGAGGATGCGCCCATTGAAAATATTATTGAAGAGTATAATTGGGCGACGGCGGCAGAATATGCAGACAGTGTTGGAGCTGATATTATTTCTTCGTCATTAGGTTATACGCAATTTGACAGTCTTAATATTCATGATTCAACTCTTATTGCCAACCCGGAGAACCATACGTATGCAGATATGGATGGGAATACCTGTCCTTCTTCTATTGCCGCCGATGTTGCAGCTTCAAAAGGAATGCTAGTGCTTGTAGCGGTCGGAAATTCAGGTAACGGATCGTGGCATTATCTAAGTGCGCCCAGCGATGCAGACAGTGTTCTTGCCATTGGGGCTGTTGATTCGACCGGATATCATGTAAGCTTCAGCAGTTGGGGGCCTTCTGCCGACGGAGATATAAAACCTAATGTGGATGCAAAAGGTCTTTCTACGATTGTATCTTATGGCAATGGAGTTATAGGTCCGGGAAGCGGAACATCCTTTGCAACGCCCGTGCTGGCAGGTTCTGCGGCGTGTTTATGGCAGGCGCATCCTTCAAAAACAAACATGGAGGTCTTTGATGCTATTCAAAGAAGCGCAAATTATTTTCTGAATCCCAATGATTCTTTAGGTTTCGGCATTCCTGATTTTAAATTGGCCGATGAAATGCTTGGTATTGCCGACCAGGGACATGAAATGGAATTGGTTGTTTATCCAAATCCCATTTCAAATGAACTTCGGTTCTTGTCCTCAGCTATTCTCGGAAAAATAAGTATTGATATTTTCGATGAATCAGGAAGAATAGTTTTTTCAGGAGAAAAAATTTCGGACGGAATTCATAGCGTTGCCATCCCGCAAGCTTCTGAATGGGCAAAAGGGATTTATTTCCTGCAGGTAATAAAAGGGGAGAAGACCGTTGTAAAAAGAATCGCGAAAATGTGATCAAAGGATTGCCGCAAAGTCACAGCGGCGCCAAGTTTCACAAAGAATTCTTTGTGTTTCTTCTAATCTCAGAGTCTTAGTGGTAGAATTATCCTTCAAAAATTTTATCAATTGCCGCAGCAAGCTTGTGATCTTTTTCGGTCACTACATCTCCTGCATCATGGGTGCATAATGCAATCATCACTTTGTTCCATACGTTACTCCAGTTGGGATGATGATTCATTTTTTCCGCCACAAAAGCCACGCGTGTCATAAAAGCAAATGCATGAACAAAGTCTTTGAAGACGAAAGTTTTTTGAAGCTGGTTGTCTTTTTCTTCCCACATAATATCTACGAATTACGAATTGAATACGAATGTACGAATCATAATGCACAATGCATGATTCGTAATTCACAATGAACAGCCGACGAAATAATCTTCATCGTGCATCGTGAATTGTGCATCTTGAATTGGTTTAATGGATTCCTTTAGCGGCTAAATACCGTTCCGCATCAATCGCGGCCATACATCCGGTGCCTGCAGCAGTTACAGCCTGGCGATAAATATGATCTGCTACATCACCGGCAGCAAAAACACCTTCTCTGTTAGTTCTCGTAGAGCCGGGGATCACTTTCAAATACCCGTTTGCATCCATATCAAGCTGGCCTTTAAAAATTTCCGTGTTCGGCTGATGACCAATGGCCACAAAAAAGCCTGTGACATCCAAAATTTTTTCTTCGTTCGTCTTGATGTTTTTTATTCTCGCCCCGCTAACAGTCTTTTCCCCGACAATCTCAACTGTTTCATGATTATAAAAACGTTCAATATTCGGAGTATTCTCCACACGATGTTGCATGGCTTTACTTGCGCGCATTTCATCACGGCGAATGATCATGTAAACTTTACGCACGAGCTTAGAGAGATAAGTTGCTTCTTCTGCTGCCGTATCTCCGGCACCTACAATGGCTACATCCTGGCCGCGAAAGAAATATCCATCGCAGGTCGCACAGGCAGAGACGCCGAAACCATTTAATCTTTGCTCGGATTCAATACCCAGCCATTTAGCGGAAGCTCCGGTGGCAATAATAACGGCATCGGCAAGAATTGTTTTAGTTTCATCCACTATCACTTTATGAGGAGGCGGCCCGGAAAAATCTACTGAAGTGACATAACCAAAGCGAATATCCGTTCCGAAACGTTCAGCCTGCTTTTGAAAATCTACCATCATCTCGGGACCCATGGTTCCGTTCGGATAACCGGGATAATTTTCGACTTCCGTTGTTATTGTGAGCTGCCCGCCGGGTTGAAGACCGGTGTACATAACAGGTTTCAGGTCGGCACGGGCGGCATAAATCGCCGCCGTATATCCGGCAGGTCCTGAACCAATAATCAGGCATTTCAGTCTTTCCAATTGATCGCTCATACTTTGGGAGTCGGGAGGCAAAAATATATTCTTCGGGGTTTGAAAAGCATTTTTTGTTGATGGAATATGAACAAAAATGAGGGTTTTAGGTTTTAAAACCCCTCTAATTCCTCTAATTCAACTCAATTTATAAAAAGCAGAAGACAGAAGTGCTTACTTTCGTCAACATGAATCCGAAGGTGGAATGGAAATATAACAGGCTGCAGGAAGATCTTACGCGATTGCTTTCAGAGCTGGACACAATAAAACACGAGCAGCTCGAAAGATCGCCGGAAGCGGGGAAATGGTCGGTTACGCAGGTCATGTTTCATCTTAATACGGCAGAATCGCTTTCAGTGAAATATGTTTCAAAAAAAAGATTGGGGTCGAAAGAGCTGAAGCGTACAGGATTTGAAGCACAGCTCAGGTTGTGGATTGCAATCATTGCTTTTTATGTGCCGTTTAAATATCGCGCTCCAAAAGTTTTGGGGACTATGCCTGAGTATGTCAACTATGAAGAAATAAAACAAGCCTGGTTGAATACGAGAATACAGCTAAATGAATTGCTGGAATCGCTTTCGGAGGATGAATTAAGGAAACCTCTTTTCAGACAGCCTTTTTTTGGAAGATGGAATATTTTCCAGATGCTGGGATTTATGCAATCTCACTTCAACAGGCACCGGAAACAGATGTTGGACAGAACATTGAGCTGAACCATGCCGGAAAATCCAAATTTTTTGTTGAAAAATTATTTTGAATGGCAGAGTACATTTTTATATTTCCTGACGTAAAATTTGCAGGCTAAAAATCTGTTACAGATTTTCTCAACATTTTTATTTATTAACTAATTTAAAAAGGAGGTCTAAATGAATCTCAATGAAGTTTCAAAGTTAACCGACCAGGCTATTGAAACCTGGAACAGCCATGACACACAAAAGTTCCTGAAGCTTGTTGATGACACTATTGTTGTTAATGAGCTTGGCCTGGATCAGCCACACAGGGGCAAAGAAGGCGCAAGGGAATTCATTGACAGCTGGATTGGAGCTTTTCCTGATTTCAAAATCAAAATCCTCAATCGCGTTGTTGCTGAAGACAGCATTGGTGTTGAACTGGAATTTACAGGTACCAACACCGGCACCATTCGCATGGGTGATGCTCCTGAAATTCCTGCCACTAACAGGAAGGTAACAAGCAAAGGCAGCTTTTTTGCAAGGGTGAAAAATGGAAAGTTCACTCAAATCAATGCCTATCCCGATCTTGTTGGTATGTTGACGCAGCTCGGTGTAATGCACGAGCTCCAGGCATAAGTTTCGCAGAAGCGAACCGGCAGAACCTGGTAAACTGCAATGGGTGTATCAACATCCCGTTGCAGTTTTTTTTCTTCTGAAAAAATAAAAAACGCAGAATTCTTTGCAAGTTTTTGCAAAGAATTCTGCGTTTTTTATACTAAGAAAACCTGTTATTAATTGGCAGAAGGCGAAGGGTCTTTCATATGCCCATGCTTCTTTCCTTTAACCGGAGGGATGGTGCTGCACTGGAAATTAGAAGCCACCGTATAATCCATAATCGGTGAATCGAAATAAGGACTGCCGGTGGTATCGGCGTTGCAATAGGTACGCACGAAGTTATTGAATGTCTCACCTCCGTTAATTCCTCCCGCAATCAGTCGGCCTTCCGCAGCAATGCCTGTGCAAGAAGAAGTCCATAATCCATAACCTGAATTACCGTCTTTGTAGGGTTGACCGTTAATGAAAAGAGCAATACACTCACCGCCGCCGCCTGTCCAACTGTTGCTCAATACACAACCGGTGGAACCATCGGAAAAAAACTGGTTTGAAATCGCACTGATGACTAAATTACTTGCAGCGCCGCAACCGTTGATAGTAGATGTAGATTGTTTTCCTCTTCCATCTGTCTTTGCACCGTTAATGCCGATGACATGGCCATCTTGTGATGTAATGGTGAAAGAATTTGAATTGTCCTGGTTTTGTTCCTGTGTGATTCCTTTTGTAGGAGTGTCATTATCCTGATCCTTTTGACAGGAAGTGATAAAGACCGTTGTTCCCATTGCTACTGCAACTAATGCTAAAACGTAACTGTTTGATAATTTCATTTTTTTAAAATTTTAGAGTTTGAATGTGGGCAAGATAAAGGGGGTGGCAACCCTCTGTGGATCAATAGTTCATGGGATCTTACAGTTTAAAAAAGGGCTGTTTTAAGGCAGTTCTTCAGAAATTAAACAGAATGTTTTTTCCATTGGGCTTAAATCGCGCATCAGCATCCTCATTTTTCTCCGTTTCTTTGACAATTCATGCAACTTTGATTTGAAAATTATGCCTGAAAAGAAAAAAGTCTTCTCGCCAAACGATGATAAAGTGCGCTGCCCCTGGTGCCTTTCGTCCGAATTGATGGTTAAATATCATGATGAGGAATGGGGGGTGCCTGTTCATGATGACAGGAAGCTTTTTGAATTTATAGTGCTGGATACCTTCCAGGCCGGGCTTAGCTGGAGTACGATTCTGAACAAACGGGAAAACTTCAGAAAGGCATTTGATAATTTCGAAGCAGAAAAAGTGGCAAGATATTCTGAAAAGAAAATTCAGAAATTGTTAAATGATCCCGGCATCATAAGAAATAAGCTAAAAGTGTATGGGACTATTAATAATGCAAAGGAATTTTTGAAGGTTCAGAAGGAGTTTCGAACGTTTGATAAATATATCTGGCAGTTCACAGGCAATAAAACGATTAACGGCAAGAGGAAAGGGACAAAGTCAGTTCCTGCCAAAACCAAAGAATCAGATGCCATGAGCGAAGACCTATATAAAAGAGGGTTCAAATTTGTGGGTTCCACAATTTGTTATGCTTTTATGCAGGCCGCGGGAATGGTGAACGACCATTTGGTTGAATGTCACAGGTATAAATAACATTCACTTAAAGAAGGCCTGTTTATTAATAGTTACCTTTGTTCCGCTAAATAAAATTCTTCTTTGACTTTTCGCGATTTTAATCTCTGTGAGCCCTTGCTTGACGGGCTCGATTCCATGGGTTTTGAAAACCCAACCCCCATACAAGAACAAGTTATTCCCCTGATTCTCGAAGGCAAAGATATTATTGCCGGCGCACAGACAGGTACCGGTAAAACGGCAGCCTATCTTTTGCCTGTGCTCGATCATATTTCCAGGAATTCGATTCCCCACACGGCAGCTTTAGTTATCGCTCCGACAAGGGAACTTGCTTTACAAATCGATCAGGCTTTGCAGGGCTTTGCTTATTTCACTCATGCCAGTTCCATTGCCGTATATGGTGGAAGCGACGGCTTCGTGTTTGAGCAGGAAAAAAAATCCCTGAAAGAGGGTGCGTCTGTGATTGTTGCAACACCGGGACGATTACTTAGCCATTTGAATCTTGGTTATGTAAAATTCGATCAGTTGGAAATGCTGGTGCTTGATGAAGCGGACAAGATGCTCGACATGGGATTCTATGATGACATCATGCGCATCATCAGCTTTCTTCCCAAGGAAAGACAAAACCTGTGCTTCAGCGCGACCATGCCACCCAAGATGAGGGAACTGGCAAAGCGCATCATGCACAATCCCGCAGAAATAAGTATTGCGTTGAGCAAACCTGCGGCAGGAATTATGCAGGGGGCCTATCTCGTTTACGACAACCAAAAAATTCCGCTTCTCATCAGCTTATTAAAGGGAAAGAAATTAGCCAGCATCCTTGTTTTCTCTGCTACTAAAGAAGGAGTGAAAACTCTTGAGCGGGAGTTGAGACGTGCCGGGTTCAATGCAAAAGCCATCAGCAGCGATCTGAATCAGCAGGAACGGGAAGAGGTATTGTTATCATTCCGTACCCGCAAAACCCAAATTCTTGTTGCAACCGATATTCTTTCGCGCGGCATTGACATTGACAACATCGGGCTGGTCATCAATTACGATGTGCCCGGAGATGCGGAAGATTATGTGCACCGCATCGGGCGTACGGCGAGAGCTGAGTCAACAGGAGTTGCACTAACTTTCGTGAATCAAAAGGATCAGTACCGCTTGGCGAGTATTGAAGAGCTGATTGAAAAAGAAGTTCCTAAAATGGTGATGCCACCTGAACTAGGCAGCGGCCCTGAATGGAACCCGCAGCGGCAGGAGAAGCGTCCTTTCAAAAAGAATTTTAGAAGAGGGGAGAGGAAGCGGTAAACCTAAAGGAACCGCATTTAATCCTTCACCACTTTTACCCTGTACGATTTACTGTTGCTTCGAAGCTCGAGAATATAAACTCCCTTAGCTAAAGTTGAAACGTTCACGATGGCCTGGTTGTCGTTGGGATCTTCTGTCTTTCCATAATAGACCTTTTCTCCAAGAACATTATACAGTTCAATAGTAGAACCGACCATTAAACGTAGACCGTAAACCGTAAACTCGTTTCCTGTCGGATTCGGGAAAACAACAAATTCCGAATGGCCGGGATTATCATTGATGCCGGTATAAAAAATACTATTGCCTAACCGGCTACAGCCATTGTCGTCAGTGATATAGACATTGTAAGTTCCGGGCTGGGTAGCCACATAAAATGAATCCGTCGCACCGGGAATTACAGATCCGTTGTAATACCACTGATACGCTGCAGCATGACTGCTGAAAAGAGTATCATTCGAAATCCAAAGTGTAGGAGCCGTGGCGCCTGTTGCAAAGATGATCAGGGGAGAAACGGTCATGGAATCCGGACCACCCGGGGTTTGTATGACCAGCTTCACGGTATAAGACCCCGGTACGTAATAGCAAATGCCGGTCGGATTCTGCGTCGTCGAAGTGTCAGGCGATGCTCCGGTGAAGGTCCATTTCCAGCTCGTCGGGTTTCCAATGGAATGATCGAAGAAATCAATACACTGCCCGCTTTCATTGCAGAAGATCGTGTCAGACGAAATAAATATCGCTTTTGGTTGAGTAGAACAGGTCTTGACGATCACCTTGATCGTGTCTGTCGAAATACATCCGCTACCGTTCTTTACCGTCACCACGTAATTTGTTGATGTAGTTGGATTGACTGTGATAGCCGTTCCCGTCTGTCCGGTTGACCATGCATAAGTATAGGGCGGATCAACCGGGTTTGAAATAGAAACGGTGAGAGGAAGGCTTCCCAGGTTATTGCTGCAAAGAGTTGTATCTGCCGTTTTAATCAATGGAATGTTTTTGATCACGGCTTTTGCAGAGGTCGGGCAGCCTGTGTAGGACATCATGTTTACCGTGTAAGTAGTTCCTGCCGTCGGATTATTCACGGTCACACATTGCGTAGTCGGCGAACCGGAAATGCCCGGCTGCCCAGCAGGCCATGAATAGGTTTGATAACCGGGAGGCGCGCAAATCTGAATGCTTGCAGTTCCGGCGCAGAACTCGGGAATGGTAATGGCCATGGGTATGCAGTAAGTATCGAAATAAGCATAAGCGCCGTGACTGCCCCCAACAAGCCCTGTGTCATAAGGACAACACGCAACCTGTCCGCCGCCTTCACAGTTTCTTACACGAAAGGTTGCGCATACCTGTTGTCCTGCATAGCCGGTAAGATCAGTGAGAACATCCGTCCATGGAGTATAGCAAATTCCGCTGTTGATGGACACGTCAGTATTCTGTCCCACATAATGAAAGGGAGATTTTCCATCACCCGGATAATGAGAATGATTACCACATGGAATCGTATCTCCGGTGGCAGCTAAGGTGAGGAATACATCAAACTGCGGCTGCAACACGGCATCATGGAAAGGAGCATCCATAATGGTTGCGTATTTATATCCGAAGCCTGCATTGGTTGGATCCACCGTGAAGCAATAAGACATTTGTGAAACGGCAGAATGATTTTGCCATTGCATATATCCGGTCGGTGATGGAATAATATCAGAGAATGCCGTGGATGAACCGCCGTTATACCCGATCCTGTATGAATGTGTTCCTCCACCCGGTGCAACCACAGGAACCATGGCACCTAACTTAGGGTCGCCTCCTGTACCGCTTGTCAGTTGAAACCTTCCCGCTCTTGTTCCTGCAATAATGTCATACATAAATGTTATGCCGGGTGCTGTTACGAGGCGGTAAACGCCATATTTCGAATTCCATCCTGCTCCGGTGCCGTCCTCAAATGACATTCCGGCTGTGCATACGGGCTTAGTTGCCTCCGGCGTTTCACTGTAAACACACAATCTGGCTTCCGTCATTTTATGATGGATAAGTATGTAATATGTTTGTCCGGGCACTGTGGCCAGGGTTCCTGACATCGGATCGCTGTCGGTTTGGGTTTGAATGCAGAGCACCTGTGTCAATGCACTGCAGGTCCCGCTATAGACGATAAAGTTTGCGTAGTCCTTATCTTTTTCCCACATAAAAAAGTTGGTGGTGGTACTGGTAGCAGTGAATGTTCCCCACCAGGCATTGTCATCGGCTGTGCTGCAAGTACCTGTGGGTGTAAAAGCTGTACCAACATCCATTGTCACCACATGCGTATAATTGGTAAAGCAATCGTTGCTGTTGCTTTTAACCGGAATGTTTACGGCAGTTGAGCATGCGGGGCTTGTTTGTGCAGATGCATTAGACGCGAATGAGGTGAGCCCGGCAACAATCAACAAACGGAGCAATGTAAAGGTGTGCTTGTAATAATTTATCATGGAAATTAATTTTTTGTTTAAAGCTTTAAGTTCAATGTGTCTGATTTAGTTTTTGATCTCAGCTTGAACAAGCTGCAACGAATGATCCGTGCCTTCTAAAGTTACCGCCAGTTCTTTCAGGCTTTTTTCAACCGGAGTCATTTTGGTTTTCATGTCGTCAAATGAATCTGTAGAGTCGGCCTCATGCGATTTGCGAAGCAGCCGGTTGATTTCTACATTGGCCTCCCGGATATCAGCCAATGCTTCAGCAGCCAGGTCGCCGGCAATCTTACTCATGGATTTTGACATTTCATTCAGTCGGTTTCCGCTTTGTTCCGCACTCGACCCGATGAATTTGGCTTGCTCAAGTGTTGAAATCAACTGGGCCAGGTACTCTTTGGCTTTGACTGCATTCTCCGCCGTGCGGATATAGGTGGCAAATTCATAAGCTTCCAAAATACTGTTTTTCGTATTCTGAACCGAGCCTTTCGTTGTGGCAAGTGTATTGGCTGCCGATGAACTTTGACCAAATGAATTAAAACGGCCCTGAATCAGCAAAGTGAATATCAGGACAACGGAAATTTTAAAAAATGTTTTCATAATGATGGATAAATTGATGGTTGCAAAGAAAATAAAAGAAAGTATATAGTCTTATTTTCACTCTTTCATGATCCTGATCCGTGAAGAGTTATTTCCCGAATCAACCTCAAGAATATAAATTCCTTTTGAAAGAAATGAGATGTCAAATTCTGTCCGGTGATCGCTTACGACTCCTATTTTCGAAGAATAAACTTTTTCTCCAAGAACATTATACAGGCGGATAGAATTTCCAATTGATAAGCCCATCCCATAAACCGTAACAAGGCCCGTTGTTGGATTTGGGGAAACGGCAAATTCGTAGTCGCCCGGATGATTGGAGATGCCCACATAAAAAAATCCGTCTCCCAGCCTGCTGCAGCCATTCTCATCCGTAATGTAGGCATTGTAGGTTCCGAACTGAGGAGCAAAATAAAATGAATCGGTTGCCCCGGGAATCGGCGATCCGTTAAAATACCATTGATAAGATACTGCATGGCTGCAGTAAATCGTGTCATTTGACGCTGTGAATACAGGTTTTGATGCGCCCGTTGCAAAGATGATCAGCGGTGTCACGAACATCGAATCCGAACCGACACCATTTTGAACCACGAGTTTAACGTTATAAGATCCCGGTACATAATAACAAATCCCCGTTGGGTTCTGCATCGTGGAGGTGTCAGGAGTCGCACCCGGAAAACTCCACTTCCATCCGGTAGGACTTCCTGTTGAAAGATCGAAGAAGTCAATGCATTGACCGCCCTCATTGCAAAATGCCGTATCAGATGATTGAAAATCTGCGATGGGAGCAGTTCCACCACAGGCGCCAAGACAAAAATTATCCACCTGGCTCCAATTACCCAATCCTCCTCCGTTCATCTGTATGGTAATATATTGCCCATTATTGGGAGCTATAAAATTGACGGTTCGTTTGGTCCAAACTCCCATAGTCGGAGTGATCGTTCCGGTCAGGATGGTTGTTCCAAACGCATTATTCACCGTTGAAACGCCGATTTGAATAGGATACGGAGGACCATATTGCGGGCACGACCTGTCATAAAAAGTAAGGGTGTAACTATTTCCTGCTATCAACGGTTGCGACAACTGAAGAGCACAGGCATCCGTGCCGCTACCGGTAAATGCAATATACCAGTTGCCATCCTGTGCAAGCCCGCAATAGGTCGCTGATGAAATAATATCCAGGTCGCCGTATGTGCCGAACCCGTTACAGTAGGGCATTTTGAGGTTAAACGTGGGGTTGGAAATGTTGATCTGATCGCCGGTAGCCGTATTGTTTTCAAAGCTTCCGTTTAAAATCGTCTGGCCTTTACTGGTGGCAAAAACCAGAAACAAAAGAAAAAGAAAAATAATTCTTTTCATGAGTGATAACCGGATTTATGAAAGGTTCGTTGATTGAATCCTTCCATCCGAAATTATATATCGTCTGCAGCGCCAACATGCTGCGGGCTCAAGCCGAAAACTTATTTCACCACCGTAACCGGTCCTGTCTTCGTAATGCTTTTCCCGGTGATGGACACTGCTTTAGCCAGCCATACGTACACATCTTGCTGAACCATTTGGCCCTTGTAGGTTCCATCCCATCCGACGTAGGGATCGGTGCTTTCAAAAATCTTGGTTCCCCAACGGTCGAAGATGTAAAACTCGAACTGCCAAATACCAACACCGTAAGCGAAGAATATATTGTTGTGCTCGTCATAATTATACGGGGTGAAAGCCGTAGGAACATAGAGCGTCAGGATATCTTCCACTTTGATGAGAACCGTATCGGTACTTACGCAGCCGTAAGCATCCATCGTTGTCACCACGTAGAGCGTGTTGCGTAGCGGGGTGGCAAGCGGGTTAGGGCATGCAGAACAGCTTAGCCATGTTGACGGCGACCAGTTGTAAGTTAGTCCCGTCCCTACAGAAGTCAATTGAGCGCTATACCCGGCAATGATGCTTGTGTCCGCGGAGGCCACCACCATCGGTGCCGGATGAACGGTAACGGTTGCAGCGGCTGTAGCAGGAGGACAGGTCGGCCCTGAAGTCACGGTGACCGTGTAGGTAATGCTATTTGGAGAAACTGAAATGGGGTTCGCAATATTCGGGTTGCTCAGGTAGATAGATGGTGTCCATGAATAGTTTAGACCACCGGATGCCGTAAGCTGAGCTGTTTGCCCGGTACAGATATCTGCATTACCCGTTGTGGCCGTCGGTGGCGGTACCACCGTAATCGCGACACTGTTCATTCCTGTGCATCCGTTTGTATCAACCACGCTTACCACATAAGTGGTGGAAGAGGAAGGCGATGCACTCACGGAAGACCCGGTTGCCGGTGTTAACCCGATGGTGGGGTTCCAGGAATAAGTGCCCGTGCCAGCCCCCGATGAAGTCAGGCTAATTATATCTCCGGTGCAAATGGTTTGAGCCGAGCTGATCGTCACGACAGGAAGAGGATTCACCAATAATGCAGTGGTGGCCGTGTCTATACAACCATTCCCATCCGTTCCTGTCACGGTATAAGTATAAGCTCCCGCAGGTGGTGAAAGTGTAATGCCTGGTGTAAGCTGTCCGCTGCTCCATACGTATGTATTCGCCCCCGTTGCATTGAAGGTTGCGCTTTGACCGGCACAGATCATGGCGGGCGGATCAGCATTTACATTCGGCAAAGGATTCACCACCACCGTAACGAGGTTATCGCCGTGGCATCCTGCGATGTCATCAATGGAAACGCTGTAGGTCGTTGTCGTCGTCGGTGTAACGGTCGGGCTTTGACAATTATTGCATGTCATTCCTCCCGGATTTGAAGGTGTCCAAGAATAAGTATAGGTCGTTCCACCTGTGGGAAATGCCGTAATGATTGTGCTTGAGCCGATGCAGATAGGAAGCGGAGTGCTCATTGTGACCGTCAGCTGCGGATTGATAGTCACCGTTACATTGGCGCTTCCCTTGCATCCGTTGGCATCGGTTACATCAACCGAATAGGTTGAAGTGGATGGAGGGGTTACGGTAATGGCTGTGGTTGTTTCGCCTGTGCTCCATAAATAAATCGTTCCGCCCGTAGTTGTTAATTGCGTTGAGCTTCCGGGGCAAAGCGATACCGGTGGACTGATCTGAACCGAAGCCAGCGGGTTTACGGTAACTGATGTGATGTTGGCTCCAGGACAACTGTTTACATCGAGAACGGCAACGGTGTAGGATGTCGTGGTGGTCGGAGTGACGGTAATGGATGAGGTGGTCTCTCCCGTACTCCATGAATAGATAGCGCCGCCCGAAGATGTAAGTGTAGCCGAAGCGCCGAGACAGATCGCTTGCGGCGGAGTTACCAATACGACAGGTAATGGATTTACCGTGACGCTGGTAGATGTGGTATTTACACAGCCGTTAACATCCGTGACAGTCACCGTATAATTGCTCGTGCCGGCCGGAGGAGTGATGTTTATCGGAGAACCGCTTTGCGGAGGAGTTGTATTCCAGTCGTAAGTTGTGCCGCCTGATGCTGTCAGCTGCACAGGGGTTCCTAAACAAACCGGTGACGTATTGCCCGCAGCCACAATCGGCAAGAGGTTTACAAAAACAGTGACCGTGTCAATGGAAGAGCAACCGGTAGCATCTTTCACTTCTAAGGTGTACAACGTCGTCGCTGTCGGGTTTACGGAAGTATTCAAGCAGGTAGAGCAAGACGCGCTGCCGGCAGGCGACCATGAATAAGTAACACCTGTGGCGGTAGTGCCTGACAGGTTCACGCTATTCCCGATGCAAAGCTTTTGAGGAAGACCTGCATCCACGGTCGGACCGTTGTTAATGTAAACGGTAACCTGACCCGTATCGGTACATCCAAATGCATCGGTCACGGTAAACGTAGTGGTTCCGGCAGGCAGTCCTGTTACGGTTTGCCCAAGCGTTCCATTGGCCCATTTATAGGTATAAGGCGCGTATCCCCCCTTGGCGCTAACGGTCGCGCTTCCGGTTTGTCCGCAATTGACATTGGTAATAGCAGAATCAATCTGTGAGAGCACCTGCGTAGGTTCATTCACAACTGCCGAGACGGTCCCCGAGCATCCTCCGGCATCGGTCACCAGTACAGAATAAGTTCCCGGTCCAAGATTACTAGCCGAGGCGCTCGTCCCGGCGCTCGATGGCGACCAGACATAGCTGAAAGGTCCGACTCCTGCCGTGGGGATGATATTTACAGAACCGTTGTTAGCGCCAAAGCACGACACATCAAAAGGAATGGCCTGTGCCGTGAGCTGCGCAAAATTGCCGATGACCACCTTGGTCACACCGAGACAGCCATTCGCATCTTTGATGGTGACCGTATAAGTCCCCGGTGAAAGTCCGGTCTTACTGGATCCGTATGCTCCTCCTGTCGGAACGGGCGACCACGTATATGTGTAAACGCCTGACGATCCGCCGATGCCCGTCACCGTTGCTGAACCGTTACTCTTTCCGCAGCTGGCGCTCGAGCTGATAATATTCGCTGTGATATTGACGCCGCTCTGCGCGACAATGGCTGTGATGGTATCGCTGATTGTTCCCCCCGGGTTACAGGCAGAGGGCGGTATTACATTTTGAGGATGCCAATAGACATAATAGATGCCGGGGCAAAGATTGCTGAACGTTAAAGTAGCCTTGCTTCCCGAAGCGGAAATTCCTGTTCCGCAGCTAAAGCTTGTTGAGATGCTTCCACCCCCAACGGTAGCGCTGCCGGTACACCAGCTCGTTGTGATGACGACTTTTGAAGTACTGACTATTGTCACGGCAACCTTACCGTTGCACTGACCGCAGGCCGTCGCATCTGTGACGGTATAGGTAACCTGCGGAATGGCTGCGTTATTAGTTGAATCTACGGGAATGGTTATAATTGTATCGGCACCGCATCCGTTCGCCGTTTCCACGTGTAACCTGACCGGGTAGTATCCGCCAAGCGGAAAGGTCCATTGCGGATTAGGGCCGCTTGAATCATTGTATTGACCGGTGTTATAGAAATCCCAATAATATTTATTTCCCGTTGCAGGCGTTGTACATGATGCATCAAACGAAGTCGGAGTGCCCGAGCATACTTTGTTTGCGGTAAAGCACGGAACAGGAGGGGGGCCGGCAGCAATGGCGGGAATGTCAATGCTGAAAGTATCCTTGCATTGGGCACCTGATGTCACAATAAGACTATAGGTTCCGGCACAAGAAACCTTCACGGTTTGCTGGTTCGAAGGTCCTGAAATACAGCCACCACTCCAGGCATAAGTTGTATTCGGATCGCCGGGAGGGCCTTTGATGGTTGCCTCCTGTTGACCGGTGCACCACACCTTCGAAGAAGAGAGGAGATCTAACTTGCTGCAAGTGGCAGCGAAGTATCCGTATCCAAAGTGCCCGCCCTGGCCACAATCCGAAGCGGTAACTCTAACTGTGATGCATTGACCGATGTAATTATAAAGTGGAACGAAAACGGTTGACCAGGGCCTGGCATATACGGTGTCTGATCCGCTGGGAAATGCTTTGAAGCCGGGAAGGCCGGAGGCGGCAACCACAAAATATTGACCACATCCCGGAACCGGGTTTCCACTTGCATCAAGAACTTCGACGCGAAACCAGGGTTGGAGATAGCCCAAGTGGCTCGGAGGATTTTCCAAAACCACCGCATACTGAATGGTTAATATAGGTGCAGAAAGGTCAGCCATATACGTTTGCTCAAGAATACCGACACCAAATGTGACGTTGCTTCCGTCACCGACCATCACTGCTTTGCCGCCCAGCGGCGGAGTATAAGGGATCAGAGCGCCCGCAATGGGGTCGGTACCGGCCGTGGGCATTAATTGCACATGATAGGTGCCGCCCGTATTTGGATTAGGACCTGCTGCCTGAGTTACTGAACCGCAGACACCGCCTGTTTTACTATTAATGGCGATAGCGGCCTGTGTACTCGCATCAACTCCGTAGTAAGCGCTCCATCCGCTCAAGTCACCGCTTGTGAACCCGATGTTAAAGCACGAAGGATTGCATGCAGCTTGGGTAGTCGGCAACGTTGATGTTTTAGCTTGCGGAGTCTGTAAAGATGATGGGCTTCCTGCCTTATAAAGATTCACATACTTTGTTTTCATTTCATCAAAAAAACCGGCGGCCTTATCTGCTGAAATGGTCCCGCTCATCACACCCTGGAAAAAGTCACTGCGATCTTTATAATAAGAAGAAATATTCGATTCGATGAACTGGTCCACATTGGGTATGTTGATCGAAAGCGCCTGCGACATCCTGCTCTTCCATTGCATCTCTCCTTCGGTCCATAATCTTTCTGCCCGGTCTCCGGGTGATAATACTTGCGCCATGGCCGGCTGTTGGCCTCCATGGGCAAGGGTTTCAACCTGTGCCTGCCCGGCAGATGAAATCAAAAAAATGCAACAAAGAATCGAAAAGACGTAGTTTCCCTTCATCGGTTATTGTTTAGGTGAAAGTAAATGAATCTAAGCTAAGTTATTACCGAGCGAAAAGTACTAAAATATTCAACTTTTGACAAAATTTATTGGCGAACGAGCCTAAATGAGGGACTAATGGACAAACAGGGCTTTTGGATGCTCATTTACCGCATCCGGTGAGAGCAGAAATGGAGAATCTTAATTCCCTTCCGGTGGGCTTGTCAGGTTCTTGTCTTCCGTCCCTTTGTCTTTTTCTTCTGTAAATTTCAACTTTCCAAACTTGTAAGTGAAATTGATTCCGAACGATTGGTAAGGAAGTTCGCGAACGTTATGGAGGGTGAAGTTGTCGCCGGTCAGTTTTGTTTCCTGCTTCACATATTGGTTAAAAAAGTTAGTCGCTGTCAACGCCACGCTGGCATTTTTATGCCAGAATTGTTTTCGCAAAGCAGCATTGTAAGTGACGAAAGCAGGCGACGTGCCTTGCGAGTTTACCCGCGGGGAATTGTAGTTGCCGAAAAGTTCTACAGTAAGGGAGCTGTCAATCGAATAAGTGGCGGTCAGGTTAAGCCTGGCATTAAATCCCTGCACGTTTTTCTTTTGCAGAGCGCCCACCACGATATACCGTTGAAAGAGCGACACATTGGTGCGAACGACCAGTTTTGATTTCACGGGTAGTGATCCAAACATGCTCAGGCCATAGTTGTCCTCTTTACCAATGTTGGCGCGGGTTGCCACGGTTACGTTTTCGTATGTCGAATCCCCGACCGTATAAGAAGGATAGAAAGCAGTAAAGCCCTGGATGTCATTCCTGTTACCCCTGTAAAAAAGTGTGGCGATGAGGCTGCCGCCTTTTTTGAATGTCTTGTTGTATCCCAATTCAATCTTGTCTCCGGTTTCAGGCACGAGGTGCGCATTACCGGTAGAAATATTTTTAGGATCGCTCGCATTAATGAACGGGTTCAGATCCCGGTATTCAGGACGTTCGATGCGATGAGAATAATTGATTTTAATCGTCGTGTGATTCTTCACCTCACGTGAAAAAGCGACGGATGGAACCCATATACCGTAAGGATCGAGTGTGAGATTCCCGGAATTGGAATAATACGCATGCTGTTCCGTATATTCATAGCGCATCCCAGCCTTTGTTTCCAGTTCATCGAAGAGCTTGAAATTGGCAGACAGGTAGCCTGCATAAATGTGGCTGGTATAGTTGAGTGTCAGCGATTCTTCAGGATTAAATGCGTAGGCATCCGTAAGCCGGTTCAGCGAATAAACATTGGAGATGCTGTTAACTTTATAAATAGTGGCCCGTGCGCCTGCTTCGATCTTGAAATCCTCACCCAACGGATGAACGTAATCGGCGGAAATGTTGGTTTCCTTTTCCTTGCCCGGATTGTCGCCATACGAATCGGAATAGACGGAATCCGGTGACAAATACTTTTGCTGCTGAGTATAATGAGAAGTGATGTCGTCCGTTGATGAAACACAAGTGACTTCCAGCTCCTGGTCTTCATTTTTAAAGGCTCTTTTATAGCTGAGCTCCCATTCGGTGGATGGATTGTTATACTTGCTGGAAGTGATAAGACGGTCATTGACAATAGAAGAAACAACGTCGGACGAATCACGAAGAACGGTTGTCCTGTCGTTCGTTCCTGAATTGCTGCTGCCAAACAAATCATAAGCCAATGACGCACTGATGTTGTCATTCTTAGTCACATCCCACTCAACACCGATTCCTGATTCAAAGCCGCCCCTGCTGAATTTGCTGGTACCGCGCTGGGTTAAATCGGCATATTGCGAGCGCCTGTCCTGCGTGTTAATGGTCGTGGATGTCAATTGGCCGTTTCCTCCGAAAAATGCATTGGCTCCAAAATGACCGTGATGCGCGTTCAGATCAAAGGAGCCGTTTTCAAGCCGCGTTCCCGCCGTCAGTGAAACGTTTCCATTGATGCCTTCCGCCGAATTTTTTTTCAAAATAATATTGATGATGCCTCCGGTTCCGGAAGCCTCGTATTTGGCGCCGGGACTGGTAATCACCTCGATGCTTTGAATCTGGTTTGCCGGGATCGAATGAAGCACATCCGTTAAATTATTTCCGAATATCACCGAAGGCTTGCCGTTGATGAGGAAGCGAACGCTCGGGTTGCCCAGCAGTTCCACATTGCCGTCCACGTCAACGGTTACCATGGGTACTTTCTTCAGCACATCGGCCGCAACGCCCGTCTGCGAGGTAATGTCCTGGTCCACGTTATAAACCAGCTTGTCTATTTTATTTTCGATCAGGCTTTTCTCAGCAGTTACGTTCACTTCTTTGAGGCGTTTCGCTTTATCCGCAAGCCTGATAGGGGCGAGGTGCACGTTGAGATTCGATTTATCAATCACGATTTTTTCGCTTTCGCGTTGCTCATACCCTAAGAAAGCGGCGACAATCTTATAGGAGCCGCTCTCAATGTCAGTGATGCTGAATTCCCCTTTTCCGTTGGTGATGGTTCCATTGACCACCTTGTTGCTGTCGAGCCTGATGAGGCTTACTGTTGCGTATTCCATCGGGCGGGATGAAAGAGAATCAATCACAGTTCCTGTTATTTTTCCGCTGCTGCTTTCATCATACTCACGGGCATGCAGGGAAAAGCCGGACAGGAAAAACAGGACGCAAAAAAATAATAAGGCGCTGATCCTTTTAATTGATGATCTTTTAATAATCAATAACGGGTTCATTAATCTTGAAGAAAACTCCTGACAGGTCGTTCTGCGGCACCTGTCTGGTTGCTCAATAGCAAAACCTGACAGGAACTGCGTAACCTGTCAGGTTAGGTTCTCTTTTCTTTTTATCATGCAATGATGAAGCTTATTTCTTAGGCTTGGAAGGTTTGGAAGATTTACTCTTGATATCGCCGTTAGCTGCAAGCTGCACCTTGGCCACTTCTTTCCCGTTATCAAGATGTACTTCATAAAAGACAGCCTTTTCAGCCACGCCTTCCACTTTCTGCGTCTCGATGATTTTATAATTCGCAAAGCTTGCCGTGATCTGCTTCTTCACTGCATCCGGAAGCTCCGATTCTTTAATAGCCCACTCCGTTTCCAGCCACTTCCCGTCCTTATCAAACTTCACGGCTGTTTCCGCGCCTTTCCAGTCAAATTCAGCTTCGTAATTTTTATCCGTTTTCAATTTCCATTCCACCTTCTTCACGCCGGGAAATTTAGCGTTAAAAGAATTTTTCACCACGGCCGGAATTTCCGCATTCTGCGAAAACCCCTGCAAGCAAACGAAACACAAGGTAAGGAAGAGCAAGGTGATTTTTTTCATTTTGAATGAGATATTAATTATTGGGAGGGCAAACCTAATAAAGATTTTGGCAGGGGCAAGGAAAACGCAGATTTGTTCTGGAGAATGTTGGAAATGTCCGGCATGCTTTCATTTTCTGAGAACTATTTACTGCGAGCTTTAGGCTTTTGGCCATTGCGAATCCGTCCTTTGGCGGACTTCCTGCTCTTCCTATACTTCTCCTCCTTTTCCGTAATCGCCCCCGCACCACGTGTCATCACCTTGCGCGAGGCGAAATAGCCGGCCTTTAATTCGTGGTTTCCCGCGGTGGCAATCCGCATCATCGGGTCCAACTTAGTTTCCAGGAAGAGGATGCAATCCCTGATGCCGTCGTTGATGGTTTGGTTGTAGCCGGCAATTTCTTTTCTGCGAAGCTGCGGTGCGGACTTTACGGCTGTGTATTCTTCAAGATACGCTTCGGTTTCTTTGATATCGCCGGGGGACAAGCCATATTCACGGATGTCGGGCACTTTCTTCGCCGCATCAATCACCTGGCGGGCAATTTTAGACAAGGCTCCAGCTGAAATACGGCCCAGCACGCTGGGCGTGTGGCGCGCCTCGGGAGGCAGTTCTTTTTTGTCCGTGGTCTCATGAAACGCCTGCAGCACAGCCACCAGCTTCATCACATCTTCAATCAATCCCGTTTTGGCGGTCAATTTGTGAGAAGTGTCAATCGCCGTGGTTTTCAATTTGCCGACAACCAGCTTGTGAACTCCGGTAAACATTTCATTGTACTTCGGAATCAGCTTTTTGAGCACCGGCACTTTAGGATAGAGTTTATCTTTTTTCTTTTCGAGCCAGCTGTTTACACGGGCCAGCATGTAATACTGGCGCTCCTTAAAAAATCTCATGGGGCTTTTTTAGTTAAAATTTTACACTTTCGATCTAACAATACCTGCGAATGAGGTAACAAGATATACGAATGACGTAACACGGCTTGCGAACGACGTAACAAGTTCAAAGAATAAAGATACAACATCTGCGAATAACACGACAACATCTGCTAACGATACGACAAGGTCTATGTAGTTACCTGACAAGATCTGCTAACGACACGACAAGGTCTTTGCAATGAGCTTACAGGGTCTTTGCAGGCAGGCAACGACATGTTTTGCAGGCGTATTACCGCTTTTGCAGGCTGCAACTGTTAAAATTCAGGGGGTAAAATTATTAAACGGGGTGACGGTCATAATTAGATTCCCGCTTCTTAGGACAACCATGAGTGAGCCAGAAACGGGAATGCGTATTCACGAAATGGCAATTGTTCGGATTGTCATCATATTCATCCTTGGGGATACAAGGATGGACTTGTTTTGAATATGATTCATCTTGGCGGCGTTATGGTTCTTTCGGGACAGGAAGACATGACTCATGAATGCCTTAAGATTCATCCACATCGTTTTAAGATTCCTCCTGATCGTTTCAAGGTGAGTCTTGAAAATGTCTAAGTACGCCTTATTCCTTCACAATCTTGCTCCGGAAGGCCTTATCCGATGTTTGCAGCTCAAGAATATAAATGCCTTTGGCAAGGGAAGAAATATCGAGGGTTGTTTCTTTGTTTATGGAAGAGGATATAGAGAACACTGTTTCTCCAAGAAGGTTGTAGATGTTGAATTTGTACATGCGTCCGGGTTCCAGCCCCTGGATATGAAGCTCATTGCCCGCAGGATTTGGAAAGATATGAATCAATGAGTTATCCGGAAGAGCATGGACGCCCACATGAAGGAATCCGTTGCTGAAACTCTTGCAGCCGTTGCTGTCAGTTACAGCTACATTATAAGTACCAGATCCAAGATAGTTGGTAACGTAAAATGAATCGGTAGCATTGGGTATTGAGGTGCCATTAAAATACCATTGGTAGGCGGAGGCGTAACTGCTGATTAAAGTATCTCCTGTAATAGTAATGTGAGGTTGGATAACTCCGGCAGAGTTAATGACCACATTAACCGTATCCATTAATATTCCACCAACAAAGCAGGAATTGGCCGGAAACGAAATGCCTGAGTTGAAATAAAAATAATAGATGCCCGGGCATACTCCTGTAAATGTTTTAGTGATGTCATAAATACAAACACCTGTGCTACAATCAGTAATGGTTTTGAGAGTTCCGGTCCAGCATGTCCCCCCTGTGGTACCATTTCCCGAAAGTATGCAGGAGTCTTTCCAGCACATTGGGATCCTAAGCTTAGAATTCCACGTGGACAAGTTGTCGCG